>Ga0070697_100002546_pt1 | contig 14027 bp, 12 predicted proteins | sample KBSK1501metaG_FD_65475 | JGI IMG/M metagenome (GOLD analysis project Ga0070697, IMG submission 65475) | Corn, switchgrass and miscanthus rhizosphere microbial communities from Kellogg Biological Station, Michigan, USA - KBS K1-50-1 metaG | ecosystem: Host-associated > Plants > Roots >...
CAACCGTATACCGGAAAGAGAGCAGCCCCGTCGGCGAAGCCGACCGGGCGATGAGAGGGAACCATCTGGGTTCCCTCTCATATGAGTTGTGAGTAACGATCGTAGATTTCGCGCAGCTCTGGCGGTGGCTCGACCCGGTGCTTCTTCATCACGTCGAAGAGACTCAGAATGTGCCGTACACCGGCTAGCGTGACCCCCTTCTCTCGCGTGAGATTCTGGATGACCTGCACCTTGCTGATGTCGCGCTGCGAGTAGCGGCGCCGGTTGGTCGTCGTGCGATGCGGCTCGATGAGGTGCGCGTCCTCGTAGAGCATCAGCGTGCGTGGATGAGTCTCCAGGATCTCGGCCGCGACGCTGATCGTGTACAGCGGCTTGTCCATGTCGCTGAACGATTGATGCTGCATCCGCGGGCTTCGGGGGCTCAAGACTTTCACCGCAGAGAGTTCAACACCTGGATGATGGCCGGCCCGAGAAGGACGACCCACAGCACGGGGAAGATGCAGCCCACCATCGGAAAGACCATGCGTGAGGAGGCCTGTGCCGCGCGCTCCTGCGCGCCCTGGCGCTGGCGGCGGCGCATCTCTGTCGCCTGGACTCGAAGGAGCCTGGCGATCGGGACACCCATCTGGTCCGACTGCACGATCGACTCGACGAGGTGGTGGAGGTCGGGCACACCGGCGGTGTCGGCCATGTGCTCGAGCGCGGCCATCCGAGGCCGGCCGAGCCGGATCTCGCGAAGGACCTTGCCGATCTCATCCCCGAGAGCGTTGTGGAAGCGCTCGGTGATGCTGAGCAACCCCTCGTCGAGACTCATGCCTGACTCAACCACCAGAGTGAGCAGGTCCGTCGCCTCGGCGAGAGAGCGCTGGATCTGCCGGCGTCGCTGTCCGATGCGCTGCTCCAGCCACAGCATCGGCGCCATGTAGCCGATGGCCGCGAAGAGGGCTCCCGCCAGCGGGGCCGCCAGGTAGTCCTGGACCCCGAGCGGAACGAGCAGGCCGAGGGCCAGCCCGGCCAGGGCGAGGAGCGCGCCAAGGCTGTAACGCACCGCCTGGAATCCTGCGGGCGTCAGGCCGCCCGGGTTGCCGGCCTGGCTCAGCTTCTGCCGCAGCTGACCCGCCGTGCGCGCCGGAAGCTTGGCGACTGGGCGCAGCCAAGATTCGAGCTGCTTGACGAACGTCGGTCGAGGGCCGCCGGTGACCACGTGGCCGTTGGCCGCCGCGGCGCGGAACTGGTCGACCGCGATGAAGTAGGCGACCACGATCGCTCCGCAGATCAGGCCGGCGGCAACAGCGATCTGGAGCACCTAAGCCTCGAGCGCAGTCATGCGCTGGATGATCAGGTTGCCCAGCAGGATCATGAAGCCCGCGAAGCCGAGCATTGCGTAGCCGACCCACGTGCTCGTCATCGGCGCGTAGTAACCAGGCACGAAGACGTAAAGGCCCAGCGCAAGCAGGATCGGCAGGCCTGTGATGATGCTCGCGGACGCGCGCGACTGCGCGGTGAGCACGCTCATGTCGCGCTTCGTCTGCAGCCGGTCACGCAGCGTGTCGGAGATGTTGTCGAGGACCTCGGCGAGGTTTCCTCCAACTCGGATGTGAAGCAGGATCGCCGTCACGATGAACTCGAGGTCGGGGCTGTTGATGCGCAGCAGGAGGGCACTCAACGCATCCTCGACCGAGGTGCCAAGCGTGATCTCAGTGGTCACCCGCTCGAACTCTGTCGAAACCGGCGGTTGCGACTTCGCCGCAACCGTTTCCAGTGCGCGATCGATGGCGTAGCCGGTCTTCAACGAGTTGGACAGCAGCTGCAGCATGCTCGCGAGCTGCTCGTTGAACTGTTGCTGCCGCCGTCGCTGCAGGTACGCGACCACCAGCGGTGGGATCACGAAGCCGACCACGCCGAGGATGACCGGGCCGAGGGTGAAGCCGAAGCGGAACAGGCCGATCAAGGCGCCCAACGCGACAGCACCGATGCGGATCAGGAGGTACTCCGGCGCGGTGACGTTCAGGCCCGCGCGCGCGAGGTCCTCGGTCAGGGTCGGCTTGCCGGCCACCCTTCGACGCTGGCTTAGGTTTTCGGCCGCGGGCTTGAGGAGGCGGTCGACCAACTCGCGCGGCGTCGCACGGGCGGCCTGCGCATCGGTCGAGCGAACCCTGCGTTCCTTGCGTACCCGGTCCAGGGCCCAAAAAAACACAAAGATCGCCGCGGCCATCGGCAGCGCGACGATCGTTTCCTGCGGCAGCTGCATGAAGGGCCTAGAAGAGGCCTGGGTAGGCGGCCTGGATGGTCTTGAGGGTCACGCCCTGAGCCGAGCCGACGTTTGGACACTTCGGATCCGGCGCCTGCTCACCCGGCGAATAGTCGTGGTACGACTCGAGCGAGTATTTGAGCGCCGCGTAGGTCAGGAACCACGTGATGATCTCCGCCTGGCACTGGGTGATGACGACGGTGAGGCTGGTCGCGCTCGCCCCGGAGGTCGATGTCTGCGTCCCGACCTTGATCACATGGAGCTGGGTGAAGATGGTCTTGGACGCCACCTTGCCCGCGGTGGAGACGGTCGCGATCACCGAGATGTAGTCACCGGCCTGGATGTAGTCGGCCACCCCCTGCTGCTCGCTGGTCGGGATGGTCAGTGCGACGTAGCCGGTAGGAATTGCCAGGTACTCCGACTGCGAGCCGAGGGCCTGGTTGGGCCGCGCGACCTCGTTGGCGGTGATGGCCTTCCCTGACGCGATCGTGACCAGCGGCACCATGCCCACGAGCTGGTTTTGACTCGAGAAGTAGTTCGCCCAGGCGCCGGTGGGGATGCGCTGCATGGAGATGGAGTCGGCGGTGATCGGGATGCGTGGCTGCAGCTCTTTGCTCGCCACCACCACGGTTTGCTGGGCGGTCGCGTTGGCGGTGCTTGCGTTGAGGGCGACGAGCACGAAGGCCACGATGACGAGCAGTGCCAGGAGGACGCCCAGGATGGTGAATGGTCGGCGCGAAGTAATTGCGCTAAACGTCCGCAAGGCCGACCCATCATAGGCAAGATATCCCGGTGCCGAGCCCCCTTACGTGATACTCAAAAAGCCTGTTTTTGACCAGCGGGGGCAGTCGCTCGTCGAGTTTGCGGTGTCCTCGGTGGTCCTGCTTCTCCTGGTCGGCGGGCTGGTCGACATAGGCCGCTCGATCTATGTCTCCGAGGCGCTTTCCAACGCGGCCCGCGAGGGCGCCAGACACGGCGCCTTCTTTGATGCGCCCAACCTCTCCCATCCGTACCTCTACGACGCGCAGATCAAGGCCGCCGTGGACACCGAGCTGGCCTCGATCAATTTGCCCGCGTCGGTGCTCAAGAACCCGGGTACCACGTGCCCCTCGGTCACCGACGGGAACGGATTTCACAACCCGCCCTTCGTGTCGTCCTCCTATCCCGCGACCGCGAACCAGCCGTGGCTTTACATCTGCTACAACAACACGCCCGGCCTCGACTTCACGTCCCCCGCCACCAACCAGGGCCAGCTCGACCTCAACGTGATCGTGCTCTACACCTACGGGCCGCTGACGCCTCTGGTCAAATCGCAGTTCGGCGTGTTTCAAGTTGCGGCCAACGAGCACATGACGGTGCAGGGCAGCTGATGCGGCCCCTCAGTCCGGCCACGTCCCCACAAGTCGGGAGGAGTTTTCGGTCTGGGCAGCGCTCGCAGGCGCTGATCGAGTTCGCTCTCGTCTCGCCGGTCCTCCTGCTCCTGCTGTTCGGAGTCATCGACCTCGGTCGGGCGATCTTCTACTACGACACCATCAACCACGCCGCCCGGGAAGGCGCGCGCGTGGCGGTCCGAGCGTCGAACTCGCTACCGACCAACACCGACGTCCTGAACGCTGTCACAGGACAGATGCAAGGTGCGCCGGTGACTGCTCCATGTCCGCAGGGCCCCGTGAGCGCGGCCACGCCTGCCGCCAACTCGGCCTGGCTGTACATCACCGAGCCGAATCCGCCCGGCTCTGTCGAGACCACCCCACCGCCCAACGCGCCAGGGGGCGAGTACCCGGCCACGGCCAGCGGCGGCTGCAGCGCGGTCAATCCGGCCGTGGGCAACGACCAGCTGCAGGTCACTATCCGTTTCAACCTCGTCCTGATCACGCCGATCGTCGCGCAGGCGACGGCCAACCACATCGTGATGACGGCGGCCGCCGTATTCCGGACGGAGTATTAGATGACCATGCAGAGTCACCCTCCCCGCTCGCCGGGGAGGGCCGGGGAGCGGATATCCACACAGGCACAGAGCGGGCAGGCCATCGTCCTGATCGCCCTGATGCTCACTGTGTTGATGGGGATGGTGGCGATCGCGATCGACGGGTCGCGCGCATACGCCGTGCGGCGCGACCTCCAGGCCGCCGCCGACGCCGCCGCCCTGGCGGCGGCCGACAAGCTGCAGCAGACCGGCAGCTACGTCGCCGCCGAGCAGGCCGCCACCACCATCTTCGGCACCAACCTTCGGCTCTACAGCTCGCCTTCCTGCGGCGGGTACGGAACGCCGGGGGCCTCGCCCTGGACCGTGACCTGTACCTTCTCGGACGGCACTGTCCTGACCGACGTTGCACAGGTGATGGGCCCGCAGGGGAGCCGCTTCCAGATCACAGCAACCAAAACCCTGCAGCTCCAGTTCGGCCGGGTCTTGACGAACGGCGCCAACCCGACGCTTGGCGCCACCGCCCACGGTAAGGTGAACAACCTGCTGTACACGCCCACGGTCGCTGCCCTGGATGGGGCGGGCTGCGGCGGGACGGGTGGAAACTCGATCAGCATCAACGGCAGCGGCACGCTGAACGTCATCGGCGACGTCGTCTCGAACGGCGCGATCTCAGTCGCAGCAGGCAGCCTCCGAGTCGGCGGAGACATCTACTCGCGCTGCCAATCTCCCGTCTCTGGGTCGGTAACGAACTCCTGTTACCCAAGCGGCGCGAGCGCTCCGTGCTCATATCCCGATCTAGCGGGGGCGACGCGAGCAGGCAATCACCTCGCGGATCCCAACTACCCCGCGCCGTCAGTGCTAGGCGGCAGCCAGGGCCTTCCCAGCAGCAATGTCATCGTCCAGCCCGGGATCTACTCGGCGTTGCCGGTTCTCAACGGCACCCACTGCTGGTTTCTGGCCGGCGGCGTCTACACCTTCCAGGCCGGGTTGATCAACACAGGCGATCTCGTCAGCAACGAGCTAAAGCCACCAGACGAGCCGGACGCATCGAACAACCAGGTCCGGGCGACCAACCAGTTCTGGAGGTCGAGCGGCGCCCAGTGTGATGGGGCGTTCCAGGTGAACAAGCAAACGGGTCCCCGCGACCTTCCGTTCGGCCAGTGGTCGTTCGTCATCACTTCGGTGCGCACCGACACGTACAACGGCGTCAGCTATACGCGCGAGAGCGCGCCCTCGATGTGCCGCTCAGTGAATCTGAACAACCACTTCGATGATGTCCAGATCCTGATCAGCAACCCGCCGGGCGCCAGCTCCTTCAACGTGTACGCCTCTCCTCCCAGCAGCAACGGATGCAACGGCCCGTTTGGCCTGGCCACCAACATTCCCGTCGTCGGCTCCATGACCAATGCCAACCTCAGCCCGTGCCCCAATGTCAACGGCAACGGTTGCTCGCTCGGAAATGAATCGGCGATGCTGAGCTCACAAATCGACTCGCCGTTTGCGCCCAACGGAGCCGCGGCCCCGGGCACGACTGGCGCCTACCCACCAGATGCCGAAACAGCACCGCTTGCGGCGGGCCTTCCCAACCAGAATCCGGCTCGCGGCGTAGGCGCGGCCGGCGACCGTGCGAACGAGAACAACTGCAAGTCGGTCGCCAACGCGTACATGACGTGCCCGGGCCCGATCACCCCTGGCGCCGTCGAGCTTTATTTTCCGGCGGGCGGATGCCTCACAACCGGCAACGGCGGTGACACGTACCTTTTCAGCGGCTACCAGTACAACTGGGTCAGCCTCTACGAGCCAGCGTCAAACAGTTGCAACAACACGCTCGGCGCGATGAGCAACAGCGCGTTCATCGGCCTGATCTACTGCCCCTCCGCATCAGTCAGCATCATCTCTCCCTACACGTTCGAAGCTGCAGGCTCCGGCGGCTTGATCGCCGATAGGGTCAACTTCACCGGCTCGTTGCCTTCGATCGCCTTCAGCTCGAGCTACGCGCCCGTGCCCCCGGCAAGCCGGATTACGAGTTAGTCAGCTCCAGCTCAGGCGCGGCGACGGGCGACGGGCCGGCGCCGTTCGTTTCGTGTGACTCGCCGCGAGCCTCCAGGTGCGCGATCCGGCGATGCATGGCATTCGCTGACTTGGTGTCGTCGAGCTCCTCGTAGCGCTGGATCGCGCCCTTCCAAGCCGCCTTGGCGTCTTCGATCCGCCCCAGGCCCCACAGCGCCTGCGCGCGACGGTCAAGTGCTTCTGCACGCTCGCGCGTCTTGTCGGCCGGGAGCAGCTGGAGCGTCGAGTCGATGAGGCGCAGCACCTCTTCAAAGGCGCCGACGGCAAGCGCGTTCGCCGCCGCGTGGCCCAGAAAGCCGGCGGTGCGGAAGGGATCGGCTGCCGTACCTGCCTGGTAGAGGTGGTAACCGATCTCGGCCGCATGGTCGCCAGACGACTTGCCGTAGACGCGCTCGAGTGTGTCAGCCACCGCAAGGTGGTAGGCCTGCAATCGCGGCATTGGCAGCTCCGCGAGCACGCGCTGGCGCACGAGGTCGTGGGCAAAGCGGTACGTCGCCCCCATCGCTGCCACCAGGAAGTGGCCACGCGTCGCTTCGTCGAGGGCGTCCCGCAGCTCGTGACCTGACAGCTCGCCGAACGCCTCGAGCAGCGCAACGTCGAAATCCCGCCCGATCACCGCGGCCGCGACGAGCATCCTCTGCGCGGGCTCGCTGAGGCGCTCGATGCGCCGGCTGATCAGGCCGCGCACGCTCTGGGCCAGCTCGAGATCCTCCTCGGTGAAGCTCGTCTGCGAGTGCGCGCCAAGCATGTTTTCGGATTCGGCCATGTAGAGGAGTGAGTGCTCGACGAACAGCGGGTTGCCTTCGGTTGCGGCCTGGATGCCAAGAAGCTGGACGGGGGTCAGTGGTGCTTCCGCGATGCCGGCGACGATCCGCTCCACGTCGTGGTCCGTGAGGCGGCTGAGAGTGATGCGCTGCGCGCGCCGCCGTCTCAGCAGTCGCGACAGCGCGGTCGCGAAGGGCTTACCCGAGTCGAGCTCGGAATCCCAGTATGTGCCGACCACGACGATCCTGCTTCCGCCGAGGCGCTCGGCAAAGTCGCGCAGCAGGAACACAGTCCCTTCGTCGGCCCACTGCAAGTCTTCCAGCACGACGAGGAGCGGTTTATTGCCCTGCACCGCCGCCAGCAACGAGTGAACGGACTTGAAGAGCTGCTCCCGGACCTTGTCGGCCGCGACCTCATGAGCGGCGGACATCCCGCGCACCTTCTGGCGCAAGCCTGGCACCAGCGTTGCCAGCAGCGGCCCATGACGGCCCGCGCCTTCCTGAAGCGCCTTCGCCGTCGAGCTCGCCACGGCCGCGCTGAGCACTTCGCGAAACGGCGCGTACGGCGCGCCGTCTTTTTCGAGGCTCCGGCCGCTTAGCACAAGCCAACCCTTGGCGGCTGCGTCCGCTGCGACCTCCGACGCCAGCCTGGATGTTCCGATCCCAGGAGCGCCGGTCAGCAAAACGAGCGAACCACTTCCGGTGGCGGCGCGGTCGAGCACCATCCGCATTTCGAGGCGTTCCTGGTCGCGGCCCACAAAACCTTCGGCTGAGGCGAGGACGCGCGGCGACTCCCTCACCTCACCCGGCGTCACCTGGTGCAAGCGCCAGCGGTCCGGGAATCCCTTCAGCTTGTAGCGGCCCCGAAAGTCGAACTTCATCTCTGCGATCGGGCCGACGAGCTGCCGGACGATCTCGGAGACCAGGATCTCGCCGCCTTTGGCCTTGCCCGCGACCCGTGCCGCGACGTTGACGGCGGCGCCGAAGATGTCGCCCGCCTCCTCGACGACCTCGCCCGTGTTGAGGCCGATGCGGATCCGGAGCTTGCGCTCCGGGTTCTCCTTGCTGTAGATGGCTATGGCCTGCTGAATGTCGAGCGCGCACTCGACGCCGTGTCGGGCCGAGCCGAAGCTGATCATGAAGCCATCGCCGAGACCCTTGATGCGCCGACCCGCATGCTGCGCCACCCTCTCGTCGATGATCGTCTCGTAGGCCTTCATGATCTCGTGTGAGGCGGTGAATCCCCGCGTCGAGAGCAGGCGCGTCGACTCCTCGACGTCGGTGAACATGATGGTCACCGTCCCTTCGGTCTGGCCGACGGCAAGGCTGCCGATGATCGTCTCCGCCGTAAGCGGCGCGGCTGCGTTGATCGGCTGACCGAGCCCTTCGGCGATCTCGCGGAGCAGCCCCTGCGACGCCCGGTACCCCGCCTCGCCCTGCGGATAGCGAACCGCGTGCAGCAGCCCGGACTCCACCGCCAGCCGCAGCTCGCGCCCGGCGGAATCCTTGCTGATCTTGACCTCCGCGGCGTAGTCGGTGGCTTTCAGCTCGGCGCCCTCAAACGCTTGCGTCAGCGCCCCCGCAAGGCGAAGGCTCAGTCCGCGCCTGGTGATGATGCTTTCGATCACCGCGTGGATCCGCCGGGAGGCCCCGGCCGGCCCCGGCGCGCCTTCTGTCGTGCGGACGGTTGGCAGCATGCCGGTGAATCCGCTCGAGGCGGCCGCTAGTTGTCCGAGCGCGGTCGTAGCGCGAGCCATCGCGGTGGCGGCCTCCAGCGCCTGTCCGGCGTGGACGTCGGACTGCGGGCTGTAGAACTGCTGCGGCGCGGTGTACGCCTCAGGGCCACCCGACGCGGGCGGCGCCGCGTAGACGACCGGTGCGGCGGGCGTCGTCGCCCCAGGAGGCGCGTGAGGTGCTGGTGGTGCGGGAGGTGCGTACGGAGTCTGGGCCGGCGCCGCCGGCGCGGCGGCCTGCAGGTCGGCAACAGCCGACCGCGCCGCGTCGATGAGCTTGCGCATCTCTTCCTGCATCTCGGGCGTCTGCGCGGGTGGCGGCCCCGCCGCTGCGGCGGTCCGGGCCGCGGCCTCGCCTGGGCGGTCGGAGCTGAATGGCACCACCACCACCTGGCGGACCACGTTCTCGCTCTTGCCCTGGCCCGACATGAGCGGGTCCTTGACGACCGGCATCATGCTGTCGGAGCCGGCAGGCACGTACCGCGACTTGACCGGGTCGAACAGGTCCTGGTTGACCTGCACGCCGTAGAACGCCGCCTTGTCGAGAGCCGTGGGTACGTACCCGGTCGCGTTGTACTCGAGCCGTAGGTCCGACCCCATTCCCAGCAAGAAGATGTCGCGCAGAATCGCTCCGTTGGAGTCGTAGCCGACCACCTCGGCGATCTGCGCGACCTTGCGCCGGCCATCGGGCATGCGCGCCTGGTGCACGATCAGGTTGACCGCGGACGCGATCTGCGCGCGCACGGCCTCGAACGGGATATCGATCGAGGCCATCATCACCATCGTCTCGAGGCGCGAGAGAGCGTCGCGAGCGGAGTTCGAGTGGATGGTCGACATCGAACCGTCGTGCCCGGTGTTCATCGCCTGCAGCATGTCCAGCGCCTCCGCGCCGCGGACCTCTCCGACGAGAATCCGGTCGGGGCGCATTCGCAGGCTGTTGCGCAGCAGCTGCCGGATCGTCAGCTCGCCCTTGCCTTCGACGTTGGGTGGACGGTGTTCGAGGCCGATGACGTGCGGGTGGTCGATCTGCAGCTCTGCCGCGTCCTCGATCGTGATCACCCGCTGGTTGTGCGGGATGAAACGCGCGACCACGTTCAGCGTCGTGGTCTTGCCCGACCCGGTGCCGCCCGAGACAAGGATGTTCATGCGGCCGAGCACCGCCGCCTGCAGGAACTCCGCCATCGCCGGGCTCAAGCTTCCCTCGTGCTTCAGGTCCTCGATGCCGAGCACCGCGTCCTTGAACTTGCGGATCGTGAGCGCGGGGCCGTGGATCGCCGCCGGTCGGATGATCGCGTTGACGCGGCTGCCGTCGGGCAGACGCGCGTCGACCATGGGGTTGAGACCGTCGATGTGGCGTCCGGTGGTTGCGACCATGCGGCGGATCGTCTCCAGCAGCTGGTTCTCGTCCTCGAAACGGACGTCCGCTTTCGTCAGCACGCCTCGACGCTCGATGAAGATCTGGTCAGGGCCGTTGACCATGATCTCGCTGACCGAGCGGTCGTGGAGAAGGCTGTCGAGCGGGCCGTAGCCGACGGCGGCCCTAAGGATGATGTCGGCGAGCGCCGACTTCTCCTGGGGGTTGAGGTTGATGCTGTCCTCGAGCAGGAAGCGGTCGAGGTGGGTCCGCACCGCGCGCGAGAACGCGAGGGTGTCGCCGGTGGTGAGGCCGACGTCCCGGATCAGCGCGAGGCGGTCGCGGAAGTCATTCGCGAGCTTGTTCAGGTCGCGTCCCTGGCTTGCCGCGGCTTCGAGGATGTCGGAGCGCCGTCGCCGCGGAGTGCCTGCCGGCGGAACGGCCACGGCTCCGGGCGCCGTCCACATCTCGACGTACTGCGTCTCGAGCAGAGACGGAAACGCCGCGACCGCGGGGATCACCCGCTGCAGCTCGGTCAGCCGGATCTTGATCGCAATGCCGTCGCCGTCCGGCTGCGCCCCTTGGGCGATGTAAGCCGCGATCCATTCGCCGTCGCGGAAGCGCAGGACGGCTTTGCGCGCGGTCGTGCTGTCACCGGGGTCGGGCTCCAGCGCAGGATCGTCGACCGATCCGAATACGACGTACTTGATATCGCGTGTCGGGACGACGCGCACGCGAGTCGGGTCGGCCGGCGAGTAGATCAGAAAACCCTCGCCTTTGATGACGCGAGATTCCGATTCGCCTTCCTCGAGCCCACCGTCGAGCCGGTGGACGACGACCTTGACGCGCGGTGGCGTCTCGCTGCCGTCAATGAGGAGACCGGAGGGAATGTCGGTCATGACCTCGCCCATCGGACTCGAGTCGGGCCGGGTGCCAGCACTCGTCTGTTGTTCTTCCGCCTGCTTGGAGACGTGATCGTCTTCCTGTTGCTTGTCCCTCGCTCTCGAAAAGAATCGCATCAGCTGTAGCGCTCCGGGGCGCGGCGGCGGTCAAGCACCCATTTCGAACCTGGCATCCGCTTGGCGACGCCCTTCACCTCGGACGCGCGGGCCGCGACCGCGGCGGCGCTGCCGTAGCTGCCAGGCTCGGCGATCACGATGCCAATCGAAACAGACACCACCGGCGTCTTGAGGATGTTGCCGTTGCGCTCCTCGGACTCGATCCAGCCGCGATCGCGGTCGCTGGGGTCGTAGAGGGCGGGGATTGCCACGTCGAATCGCTTGGTGATCTCCGTCGCGACCGTTTCGGCGAGGCTCGGCTCGGTTAGGATGACGAAGTCGTCGCCGCCGACGTGGCCGGCGAAGTGGGAGCTCGAGTGGTTCTCCTCGAGAACCTCGAGGATGATCGTGGCCAGCGTCTTGATCACGTCGTCTCCGCGCAGGAAGCCGTAGTGGTCGTTGTAGCTCTTGAAGGAATCGATGTCGGGATAGAGGACCGCGAATCGCTCGTGCTGAGCCAGGCGCCTGCTGATCTCGCGGAGGATGTCGCTGTTGCCGCTCATTCCGGTCAGCGGGCTCAAACCTCGCGCCGTCGTCGAGCGAGTCATCACCGCCCGCAGGCGCGCGACCAGCTCCTCCGGAATGAAGGGCTTGGTCACGTAGTCGTCGGCTCCGGAAAGCAGGTGCTCGACTTTGTCCTTGAGCGAGTCCCGCACAGTGAGAAAAACCACCGGGATGAGACGCGTCCGAAAGTCCTCGCGCAGCTCGGCCATGATCTGGTCGCCCGTCGTGTCGCCGAGCATGAGGTCCAGCAGGATGATGTCCGGTCTCCATTCGACGGCTGCGTCGTGCGCCGCACGGCCGTCGTTGACCGTCACGCATTCGAAGCCCGCGCGTTCGAGCACGCGCTTGACCAGCCGTAGCACCTGCTCGTCGTCGTCGACGATCAGCGCGATCTCGCGATGGGTCAGGGCGGATTGCGGCCGTTGCGACGCACTTCCGAGCTTGCGGGCAATCGTCACGACGGCTTCGGCTCCGGTCGCGGAAGCTTGTCGGTCAGCACGATGGCGCGTTCCGCGGCGGAGCGGACCTCCCGGATGTCGGCCTTGATCGCCTCGGGGTCGTTGGCTTCTTCGGCGATCAATTCGCTGTAGTTCACGATCACGGCGAGCAGGTTGCGGAACTCGTGGATCAGCGCGCGCCCCGGGTCCTCCGTGAGGTGGTCGCTCACAGCCGCTTCACCAGACGCCAGCGGTTGACGTCGCCGTCCCGCTCATAGCCGAGCTCATCAAGAAGCGAGCGTGCCATCGCCAGGCCCCGCCCCGCCTCGCTGTCGTGGCCCGGCATCTCGCGTGAAAGGTGCTCGTGCGCAGGCGAGCCGGAATCGCTGAGCGAGGCGACAACGGTTCCCTCGTCGAGTCGCAACGCGTAGTCGATCGGCGTCGCTGTCCCTGCCGGCCGGCCATGCGTGAGGACGTTGCTGCCGATCTCGCCAAGTGCGGTCTCGAAGAGCAAGAGCGGCCTGTCGTCTGCGCGCCGTCCGGTGGCTCGTCGCAGGCGATCGATCGATTGATGAAGGATATCGAGCCCTTCCTCAAGCTCGGAAAACGAAGCCCGGAATTCAAACTCGTGGTGCCCAGCTCTCATCGGCCTAAAAGCCGGTGAGGGCTTCCTCGACAGTCGCGTAGTAGGGGAAGACCCGATCCAGGGTGGTGAGCTCGAGCACGACGCGAGCCTGCTGGTTGGGAGCGGCCAGGCGCAGCTCGCCCTGGCTGCCGCGGACCTGCTTCAACGCCGAGATCACGGAGCCGAGGCCGGTCGAGTCGACAAAGCTAACGCCCTCCATGTCGATGACGATCCTCGGCGGGCCGTTCTTGACCACCTCTGAGATCGCCTCTTTGAGCGCCGGCGCGCCGGCGACGTCGAGCCGGCCCGTGGGCGCGACGACCGTGATCCCGTTGTCGGCGGTGCGTGTCTCGACTTCGAGCGCCATAGACGGAAGAGCATATGGCAGAAAGTAGGGACTTTAGCCACCCTACACTCCTTGTCCGTGGCCGCCTCCGAACCCACCCAGCGCGTCCTCGTCGTGGAAGACGAGGAGCCCTTGGCGAAGGTGATGGCCCGCACCCTCCGCAGCCGAGGCTTCGAGTGCGACGTGGCGCTCAGCGGAGGTGAGGCCAGGGCGCTGATCGAGAAGAAGGACTACGCGGTCGCGCTGCTCGATGTTCGCCTGCCGGATGAGTCCGGCTACGGCTTGCTCAAGGAGCTCCGGTCGACGCGTCCGGACACGGCGGTCGTGATGATCTCGGGGGTCGACGATCCCGAGCTCGGCGCCGCCGCGCTGGAGAACGGGGCATACGCGTACCACGTCAAGCCTGTGGGCGCGACCCAGTTATATCTGCTCGTCGTCAACAACCTGCGGCGCCGCAGCCTTGAGATCGAGCACCGCGCCAGCCTCGGCCGACTCGAGGCAATGCTCGCCGAACGGACCGAGCAGATGCGGCGGGCGGCCGAGCTTCAGGCGGGGATGCTCCCCGCGTCGCCATTCCGGGAAGACGGGCTCGAGATCGCGGCCCATTTCTCGGCGGCTCGCGAGATCAGCGGAGATTTCTACGATTGGCACCGGTCGGCCCGTGGGCGGATCGCATTGACCCTCGGCGACGTCATGGGCAAAGGGCTGCCCGCGTCGTTGATGATGGCAACGGCGCGGGCCGCGTTGCGGGGGGCCGCGGATGTCGAGCCATTGGAGGCCGGCATCAAGCAGGCGGCCTCGGTGATGTCCGCCGCGCTCGAGGTCAACCATGCGTACGTCACCCTCTTCCACTGCAGATTCGACGTCGACTCGGGTGATCTCGAATACGTCGACGCGGGACACGGCCACGCCCGCCTGCTACGCGGAGTCACGTCGCAGGAGCTGCTCGGGGAACGAA
>Ga0070697_100002547_pt1 | contig 14022 bp, 11 predicted proteins | sample KBSK1501metaG_FD_65475 | JGI IMG/M metagenome (GOLD analysis project Ga0070697, IMG submission 65475) | Corn, switchgrass and miscanthus rhizosphere microbial communities from Kellogg Biological Station, Michigan, USA - KBS K1-50-1 metaG | ecosystem: Host-associated > Plants > Roots >...
GTCTAGCGCTTGTAGTTCAGCGCTTTCAATCCCAGAAACCTCGCCGAGTCCCCAAGCTCCTCTTCAATCCTTAGCAACTGATTGTATTTCGCGACGCGGTCGGTGCGTGAAGCCGATCCCGTTTTGATCTGGCCTGCGCCTGTGGCGACTGCCAGGTCGGCGATGAATGTGTCTTCGGTCTCGCCAGACCGGTGCGAGATGATCGAAGTGTAGCCATGACGTCTGGCAAGGTCGATGGCATCGAGAGTTTCGCTGACCGTGCCGATCTGGTTGACTTTGATCAGAATGGAATTGGCCACGCCTCGGTCGATTCCCTCCTGAAGACGCTCGGTATTGGTGACAAATAGATCGTCGCCGACAAGTTGGATTTTGCCGCCGAGCTCTTTGGTCAGCAATTGCCAGCCGTCCCAATCGTCCTCTGCCAGACCATCTTCGATAGAGACAATAGGATAGTCTCGCACCCACTTGGCCCAGTAGCGCACCATCTCTTCTGAAGCCTTAGCCGACTTGTCGGATTTTTTAAAAACGTATTTGCCATCTTGATAAAGCTCGCTGGCGGCGGGATCCAGGGCAATGGCGATTTCGTCGCCAGGTTTGTAGCCAGCCTGCTGAATTGCTTCCAAAACTAACTCAATGGCCTCGACATTTGATTTCACCGACGGCGCAAATCCGCCTTCATCGCCGACCGCGGTGTTGTAGCCGCGTTTCTTAAGCACGCCTTTGAGGGTGTGAAAGACCTCCACGCCCCAGCGAAGCGCGTCCGAAAACATCTCGGCTCCCACGGGCATCACCATGAATTCCTGAAAGTCCACATTGTTATCGGCGTGCGCGCCACCGTTGAGGATGTTCATCATGGGCACCGGCAGCAAATTGACAGCGTCGCCGCCCAGATATCGATACAGCGGAAGTTGGTACTCGGCCGCTGCGGCGCGAGCCACTGCCATGGATATAGCGAGAATCGCGTTTGCGCCGAGGCGGGCTTTATTTTCCGTGCCGTCCAGTTCAATCAACTTCTGATCAATCGAACGCTGCTGCGAGGCGTCCATGTTAGCCAGAGCATTCGCGATTTCGCCATTGACATTTTCAACCGCTTTCAACACGCCCTTGCCGAAGTACCGCTGGTCATCGCCATCGCGGAGCTCGACCGCTTCATGTTCACCGGTAGAAGCGCCGCTGGGCACAATGGCGCGTCCAACTGCACCGTTGGAAAGCTGTACCTCAGCTTCGACCGTAGGATTGCCGCGCGAATCGATGACTTCGCGGGCGTGAATATCGCCGATATTAGTCATTGGATGCCGTTTGTCCTTCTCTGAATAATTAGCCTTGGAGTCTTCGAGCGGGACGCGTGGCAAATCCGGATCGAACGTCAGTCGCCGTCCAGTGAGATAACCGATCCCGCCATAGATTTTCCCCATCGCTGCGCTCGAAACTCGCGATTATAAATCAAGCCCTTATCTCCGCTGGTTCAGGCATCGCTTCCGAGATTGTTCCGATCCGGACAGTGCTTTACAGTCGAGTTCAGAATCGGACAAAAAATCTAGGAGACAAGATGAAGAAATTTGCCGCACTGCTATGTGTGTTATTGGCTACGACCATCGTCGTGGCAGAGACCAATGCCTCGCTGCCCGCAGGCACTGTAGTCAAAGTAAAACTGCAAAAAACGCTTTCCACATTTTCCAGCAAGGGTGGAGATCCGTTCACAGGTCGAGTCACAGAACCTGTGGTCCTGGGTGGCAAGACCGTGATTCCAACCGGTGCCACGGTCGAAGGACGAGTCACAAAAGTGAACGAGCCTCGCCGCATTGCCGGTAAGCCGACCATTGGTCTCTTTCCTGAAACTGTGGTTCTGCCAAACGGCGAACGCTACATGCTCAACGCACCCGTAATCGATACGAACCTGCGCAACGGAACCGATGTGGACGAAGAAGGTCAATTCAAGGGCACCGGACATGACGGCAAAGACTTGACAGAAATCGGCATGGGCACCGGTGGCGGCATGTTGGTGGGAGGGTTGATTGGCCGCGGCAAGGGCACGTTGATCGGAGGAGCGATTGGAGCCACGGCCACAGTCGCTCATTGGCTGGGAAGGAAGCGATCGGCCGTACTGCCAGCGGGAACGGAGTTGGTGATGGAGTTGAGCCGTCCGATGGCAATGACGGCAGCTGGTGGTGGTGGACAGTAAAAAAGCATCTGAGAACTGAGAACTGCAAACGGAGAACTGCAGCTAAGCCATCGCTGCCAACTCTTCTTCGCTGACGAGTTGTAGCTCTATCCATCCTTCAAGCGGCAGGGCGTCAACTGGTAATCCCTGCCGCCACAGGCTGAAACGCAGGCGTAGTTGAGCTGCGCTCTCAGCCCGCGGCCAATCGAGCGGCAGCTTGAATTCGAAGTTTTTGGCCAGCGCCAGGGTTGCAACAGGGTTGGATTCTTGCGACGTGGCGAGAAGTTGGTTTTCATCGGCAGTAACTTTCCAGTCCTGAATCTGACCCTTTTGCACAGTGACGTCGAGGCGTAATGCCCGCCGATGACGCGACGACCCATCATTCTCGGGCGAGTCAGCGACCCAGGATTCAAGATTGACCACCAGCTCAAAATCGATGTCTGGAACTTTGCCATCCGCAAAATCCAGGCGTCCATAAACATTTCTCTCGTCGATTCCGGCGTAAACCGAATCCAGAAGGAACTGTTTGCCATGCATGGAGCCGGAACGGTGATCGGACGTATAAACCGCAGCGCCCATCCACTCGAAGTAACGCACCATGTCCCCAGTGATTCGGGGATGAATGTAGGCGCTCTGATGAAGAAACGAAGGCCGCGTGATGCCCGCCATAATCGGCTGCGCCAGATAATCCGGCGGACGCGCGCCGAGCGCCTGATAAACATTGGATAGATGTTTGCGGTAAAGTTCATCGAAGTCGCGATCGTTAGCTGAGTGATGCTCAGGCCCATACCACCAATTCCAATCGCTGCCTTCAGAAATCAAAATCTCTTCCAAGGCCAATTTGCGTTGTGGCTCGTTCGCGCTGGCTGAGGCTTGCTCGTAGAAATTTCGGGCGTGGTGGAGATAGTCCCAGGCACGGTTATCTTCGGGAGCGCCAATCCAAACGTTGAAATTGGCATGAATCCAGGAGCCGGGAACGAGCGAGGACAGTTGGCCGAAATCTTTATGCCGCTGAATCGCCTCAGAAACGGTGACGGCTTCGACACCGGGCTCGTGCTGTAGAGCATCGTAAAAACGCCGCAGGAATTCCCTGCCGGATTGCGGATAGTATTCCCACGCATTCTCGCCATCCAGAATGACCGACAGCACCGCATCTTTGCCTTGATCAAGAACCGGTTGCGCGGATTGCTTAATACTTTGCATGAGGTGAGTAGCTGCCTCCTGTGGAGGCATGCCGGAGTAAACAAAACCGATCAGATCGGAGATGGTGTGGTCCCTGAAAATCATGTTCATCTCACTCTGGCCGCTCTGGTAACGATGAATGTTGTAGAGCTTTGCGGCGGACTCGGCAGGCAGGCGGCCATCGCCCTCGCGCGCAAAAGAAATGCCCAGAGTTCGGCCGAGAACCTCTTCATCGGTAGCCATCCACTTCACGCCCAAACCTTGCGCGAGAGCGAGAACTTCTTCCGAAACACTTCCTTCGGAAGGCCAAACTCCTTGAGGACGGACGCCGAAAACTCGCTGGTGCAAATCAAGGCCACGTTGAAGCTGCTCGCGAGCATCATCGGGACGACGAAAGCGATGCTGAGGCAGGGGCAGTCCCGACGTGGAAACTGCGCCCATATTCGTGTCACACACCAGCGGAAGAATCGGATGATAGAACGGTGACGTCGAGATCTCGATGGTGCCGCGTTGTGCGGCCTCCGCATGTGCGGGAAGAACTTTGGCCAGTAACTCGCGCTGATGAAGGATGACAAAGCGTTGATCGTCCAGCGAGTAGTTCCGGCCTTTCTGAATGAGGGCAGCGACTTCCGGGTCCTGAAGAAAGAATTCGTCAAACCAGGCAATTTGCGAAAGCACTTGCAGATCGGTAAAGTCTTGCGGCTGGAAATATCTCTCGGCTGGTTCGGGATTATTCCCGCTGCCACGAAAACGCTCCCAGAGCTCCCGGTAGCGTGGATAGCGGCCAATCATGTGAACCGGATTGGCCTGGAAAAGATACTGCAAAGCGAATCGACGCTCTTCGGGAGTAAGATCTTTCGCCGGCTTAGCAGCCACCTGCAGAAAGGGATCTTGCGCGGCACCAGATACGTAGTCCTGGATCTGGCTGATCAGCGAAGGAACAAGATTGAAAGTCTGGTGGACGTTAGGAAATTCGTCGAGCAGCTTGACCATGCCGTAATAATCTTTGAGGGCGTGCAGGCGAACCCAGGGCAGACGGTATTCGCCAGAGACCAGGTCTTTGTAAAAAGGCTGATGCTGGTGCCAGAGGATGATGACGCGTAGAACGCCCATTGATATCAGTTCGCCCCAAAGGCTGAACATGAGGCGAACTGGCAGTCTAGCATGTGACGCGCCCTACTCCGGTACACTAGTGACGAGCGCAATTGAAACATGCCTAAGGAAATTATTGAGGTAGCCGAGCGCCCCGCTGGCGTCAGTCTATTGACGGATCAGGATATCTATCTTTTCAATGAGGGCAATCACTACCGCATTCATGACAAGCTTGGATCTCATCTCACCAGCGTAAATGGCGAAGTCGGCACCAGCTTCAGTGTGTGGGCGCCGAATGCGCGCCAAGTTTCCGTGATGGGCAGCTTCAATGGTTGGAATCCTGACTCTCATCCGCTGCGGGCCCGTGCGAGTTCCGGCATTTGGGAAGGCTTCCTTCCCGGAGTGAAGCAGGGAGCTTTATATAAGTTTCACATCGTCTCGCATAATCAGGGCTACGTTGGCGACAAAGCGGACCCATTCGGAGTTTTTCACGAGAACCCGCCGCGCACCGCTTCGGTGGTTTGGGATCTAGCTTACGAATGGAATGATCGCGAATGGATGGTTCAACGCCCGGAGCGAAGCTCGCTGCGGGCGCCGATTTCTATTTATGAAGTGCATCTCGGCTCCTGGATGCGGGTTCCGGAAGAGCATAACCGGTCGTTAAGTTATCGCGAGCTGGCGCCCAGGCTGGCGGATTACGTAAAGCGCATGCAGTTTACCCACGTGGAATTGCTGCCGGTGATGGAGCATCCGTTCTACGGTTCCTGGGGATACCAGACTACCGGCTATTTCGCCCCGACTTCGCGCTACGGAACGCCACAGGATTTCATGTATCTGGTGGATTATCTGCACCAGCGCGGAATTGGCGTGATTCTGGATTGGGTTCCTTCGCACTTCCCTTCCGACGCGCATGGCTTGGCTTACTTCGATGGCACACATCTATTCGAGCATGCCGATGTGCGCAAAGGATTCCATCCTGATTGGAAAACTTTCATTTTTAATTATGGGCGCAACGAGGTTCGCAGCTTTCTGCTCTCAAGCGCGATGTTCTGGCTCGACAAGTATCATGTCGACGGATTGCGGGTGGATGCGGTCGCTTCGATGTTGTATCTGGACTATTCGCGCAATGAGGGGGAGTGGATTCCGAATAAGTATGGCGGCCGGGAAAATTTGGAGGCGATCGATTTCCTCCGACAGTTCAATCTGGCGGTCTACAAGGAGCATCCCGGAATTCAGACTTACGCCGAAGAGTCAACCTCGTGGCCCATGGTCTCACGACCTACCTACGTCGGGGGTCTCGGATTTGGCATGAAATGGGATATGGGATGGATGCACGATACCCTGCTCTACTTCTCGCATGATCCCATCCATCGCCGCTATCACCACAATCAACTTACGTTCCGTATGTTGTACGGCTTTACAGAAAACTTTGTGCTGCCGCTCTCGCACGATGAAGTCGTCCACGGTAAGGGCTCTTTGCTCAATAAAATGCCGGGCGATGAGTGGCAGAGGTTCGCCAACCTGCGTCTGCTCTTCGGATACATGTACGCCCAACCCGGCAAGAAGCTTCTATTCATGGGCTGCGAGTTCGGACAAGGACGCGAGTGGGCGCACGACCGCAGCCTGGACTGGCATCTGTTGGGATCGCCACTGAATCATGGAGTGCAAACCTGGGTGGAGCAGCTGAATCGCCTCTACCGGAATGAACCCGCCTTGCATCTTCTGGACACCGACCCCGCCGGATTCGAATGGGTCGACTGTAATGACACCGCCGCCAGCGTGATTTCCTTGCTGCGTAAAGGGACTTCCCCGAAAGATACGATATTGATCGTATGCAACTTCACCCCAGTACCGCGGCAAAGTTATCGTGTGGGAGTCCCTTCTGCCGGCTTCTGGCGGGAACTTCTAAACAGCGATGCTGCGGAATACGGTGGCAGCGGACTGGGAAACTTAGGGGGCCGAACCGCGGAGCCTGGGCCTGTGCACGGGCGGCCTTATCAGCTGAATCTGACGCTACCCCCGCTTTCCACAGTCTTTCTCAAAGCCGAATAATCGTCACTGGTGCCGAGCTATTGGCACGTGCTGACGCTTTTCACGCAGGTATCGTGACCTCGGATTTCAATCAGGTAGCATCTTCCCTGACAATCCAGCGGAAACTTGTCCTGCACGACGTGCCTCAAGTAGAGCTTCGATGTGATCCACAATCTTTTCCACCGACGCGCCTTTAGGAACTGCAGCATCCACAAAATAGGGAGTTTGCTCCAAAATCGGCAAGAACCCTGAGATCACTATCACCGGAATCTCGGGATCGTAGCGTTTTAGCTCGGCGGCAAGCTGGGCCCCGTTCATTCCCGGCATTTCATAGTCGGAGATGACGGCGTCAATTTCTTTTGTTTTAGAACGAAACAGGCTGAGAGCTTGATGGCCACCCTCCGCCACCAATACTTCGTATCCGTAAGTTCCCAGCATGGCTTCATACAATTGGCGAATGCCAGGGTCGTCATCCACGCATAGCAGAGTCGGGCGGTTCATAGGGGAGGGTCTGACCCTTTCACGATCTCCTCGCAAAATCTGAGCGAAGAAATCGTGAATGTCCTTGCACGAAAGATTCCAAACACCGTCTCCGACATTCCGAGTTCCTGATTCAGGAATCCATTGGCGACATCATGCTAGACTCGCTCTCATTCCGAGGAAGAACTGCAAATTTCCTCCGGACGAAAAAGTGACTTGCACCGATGCGGATTCTGACCCGCTACATCCTGCGCGAGATTACCTCGCACGCCCTGATCGGGGCGGGGGTGTTCACCTTTGTGTTATTCACTCGTGATTTGGGGCGACTACTCGAACTGGTTGTCCGCAATAGCGCGCCGCTTCCCAGCGTTGCCGAAATTTTCTTTTTCACAGTGCCGGTCGCGCTCATTTACACCATTCCCATGGGAGCCCTGGTTGGAATCCTAATCGGCCTTAGCCGGCTGGCTGCCGACAGCGAAATTACCGCCATGCGTGCCAGCGGCATAGGGGTGTGGACCTTCCTTCGAATCGTTTCCATCTTTGCGGTGGTGGCATGGCTGCTGGCCCTGGTTAACAGTGTGTACCTCGCCCCGCAGTCACAGGCGGCGTTGGGGCGACTGCAGGATCGGCTGAAGAGTTCTCAGGCCTCTTTTGAGGTCCAGCCACGCGTGTTTTACGAAGGTTTTCCTCAACTGGTGCTTTATGTTCAGGACGTACAGAGCGCCCAGGGTGCAGCTATCTGGAAAGGGGTATTCATCGCGGATATCAGTAATCCTTCTGCGCCACGAATCACGCTGGCACAGCAAGGAGTCCTGGTGAGCCAGGATGTGGACACGCTTCACCTGCACTTGATCAACGGTGCGACCCACGAGACGGATCCCAAGGTTCCCGATCAATACCAGGTGTCCACTTTCCAGCAGACAGATATCCCCATACAGGTACCGCAGACCGAAAACAAAGACGAGCAGGCGGCGGTGCCGGTTGCGCAGTTAGGCACACGCGATCTGGCGGTCGAGGCAGCCCGGGTAAAAAAATACCAGGCGCGCTGGTACTGGATCGAATTTCATCGCCGATTTGCGCTTCCGACGGCGTGCCTGGTACTGGCACTTGTGGGCATTCCGCTGGGCCTGTCGTCGAAAAAGGGCGGCAAGTCGACAGGTTTCGTTCTCACCATTTTGCTGGTATTTGCTTATTACTCGTTTTCGCTGATAGGAGTTTCACTGGCGCGACAAGGGAGGGTCTCCCCTGGTTTGGGTGTCTGGCTGGCGAATATCGCATTCCTCATCGCAGGCGCGTTTTTACTGTGGCGGGCCGAGCACAAACCTTTCGACGTCGCACCGCTGCGTAACCTGTGGCATCCCTTTAAAGCGGGACTCAATGAGGGCGGTGGAATCTTGATCCGCCCGCCGGAAGATGCCTTCAAACGCGCGGCCAGCCGCTGGCGAGTATTCAGCGCCCGCTTCCCCATGATTCTGGACGACTATGTGATGCGCGACTTCGTAGCTTATTTGTTGATGATTTCGGCTACGTTTCTGATGTTGCTTCTGGTCTTTACCCTTTTCGAACTCTTGGGAGATATTCTACGAAATCAAGTTTCCCCTCTAATAGTCGGAGAATACCTTCTCAGCGTCTCGCCTTATTTTGTCTACAACATCACTCCGTTGTGCGTATTGCTTGCCGTGCTCATCACCTTCGGGTTGATGCAGCGCTCCAACGAAATCACTGCCATCAAAGCTACAGGGATCAGCATCTACCGCATCGTTCTACCAGTATTGATAAGTGCCAGTCTGCTGGCCGCCGGGCTTTTTTTCTTCGACCAGTTCTATTTGCCGCATGCCAACAAACGGCAAGACGCGCTGCGTAACTTAATCAAGGGCAAACCGGCGCAGACTTATCTAAATCCTGAGCGCAAGTGGATTTTCGGACAGCACTCCAGCATCTATTATTATCAATTCTTCGATTCAGAACGGGACCAGTTCGGCAGTCTTTCAGCATTCCAGTTTGATCCCGCGACTTTTCAATTGACCCATCGCGTCTACGCAGAAAGAGCGCATTGGGCGGGCAGTCTGCAACGCTGGATTTGCGAACAGGGCTGGGAGCGTAATCTGCGCGGCCCCGCAATCGCCAACTTCCGGATCTTCGACGTATCCACATTCCCGGCCATCAGTGAGCCTCCCGTCTACTTCAAGAAGGAAGTAAAGCAATCTTCTGAAATGAATTACGAAGAACTGCGCCGTTACATCCACGATCTGCAGCAGAGTGGTTTTGACGTGGTCCGCCTAAAAGTGCAATTGCAGAAAAAGTTCGCTTTTCCATTCATCGCCCTGGTCATGGCGGTGCTGGCAATTCCCTTTTCGCTCACTCATTCGAAGCGCGGCGCGGTCACCGGAGTCGCCGTGGCCGTGGGGATTGCTGTCGTGTATACCGTGGTGTCGAATTTGTTCGAGGCTATGGGAAACGTCAGCCAATTACCGCCCATGCTGGCTGCGTGGGCGCCCGACCTGATCTTTGGGTTGACCGGTGGGTATCTAATTCTGAAAGTGCCAACCTGAGACTCTGCTGCAAGTCCCAACCTTAAGATTATTTCAAGGCAATCGCTGAAGGCTGGCCGCCCGTCGTAAAGGGAGAACCCACCACACCCAAAACTCCACTGGTGGTGTTGATGGTAAATGCGGAGATCGACGCTGCACCGTTGTTCGCCACGTAGAGATACAGCCCCCCAGGATGAATGGCGAGCCGGATTGGACTGACTCCCGTGGATATGGTGGGAGTAGAGAGTGCTGTCAGAGTTCCTATGCTCGAGCTGATGGAGTATCCCGAGACTTGATTGGATTGCTGATCGGCGACGTACAGGAACTTTCCTAAAGGGTCCACGGCGGGCGACAGAGGACCGATGCCCGCTGGGAAAGGAGATCCCGAGATCGCGGTCAAGCTGCCGTCGGAATTGATGGCGAAGGCAGAGACGTTATTTGAGCCTGAGTTCGTGGCATACAAGAATTTTCCGTCGGGAGTCACAGCAACGCCGGAAGGAGTTGTGCCCGCCGCGAACAACGGACCTGGTAGGGACGAGAGCCCGCCGGATGTCGAGTTGACAGAGTAACCTGAGACCCCCCCACTCACGTCGTTAGCCACGTACAAGAAGCCGCCCGAAGCTGTAACGGCAACCGCAACCGGACTTGAAGCCGCAGGAAATGGCGATCCAACGATTTCGGTCAGACCGGCGCCCGAGCTGATGGAAAAAACGGAAATGTTATCCGATCCGCGGTTAGCCACAAACAGGAAGTGACCTGCCGAGTCGATCGCCATACTTACCGGCGTGGAGCCCGTGGGAGTATTACCGCTAACCGCCACCAGGGTGTTGTCCGATTTTATGGTGTAGCGAGAAATGTCATTAGAGTCCCGGTTAGCGACAAATGCCGCGTCGCCTGATGGAGTCAAAACGATGGCCGACGGTGTGGTGCCCGTAGCCACTCCAGTGCCGTTTGCGGCGATGCTGCCTTTGCTCAGGTCCACGCTGAAAGGTGAAACTAAAGCATCGCCTTGAGTAGTCACAAAAAGCGCGCCCGCGCCCGATGAAGTGGAGCTGTGGGTAGAACAGCCAGTCAGCAAGCCCAGCCCGACCAGAATTAGAAACCCAATCCAACTGCCAGACTTCATCCGCATTCTTTCTCCTCAGGTTTAGAAGTATTTCCGGACAACATCAATTTGTGTATCAGGAATGCATGGTAAGAGCAAACTTCCGACAGTGATTGGAACCGGTGGGATGTCTGAAAGTTGCCCGCACTCGCCTGCTGAGTCAACCACTTTCATTTCTGGCTGGGACTGCGGGCAACCGGATCTCAATCATCAAACCGCCTTCGTTTCGATTGCTGGCTTCGATAGTTCCAGCATGAAGACGAACCGCGCGTTCCGCGATGGCCAGACCCAATCCGACGCCCCCGGTTTGTCGGCCGCGAGCGTCATCGATGCGATAAAACGGCCGGAACAGTTTGTCGAGCGCTTCGTCAGGCACGCCGGGACCGAAATCAGAAATCTTGATGACAGCTTCCGTTTCACTCGTTCCCTCTTTGCACTCCAAACCGATCTGCACGTCCGTGCCTTCACGCGTGTACTGGATTGCATTACGAACCACGTTTTCGATCGCACTGCTCAGCAACGATGGATCTCCCATCACTGTACAGTCATCCACCTTGGTTACGTCGACACGGCATTTGCGGCTTTGAGCTTCGAATTCGGCGTCCTGCGCGATTTCGCGGATCAGCTCCTGCAGGCGAATGGGGACTTGCTTCATGGCTTGATCGCCGCTTTCAAGCCGCGCAATGGTCAGCAGTCTCCCAATCAGCTCGTTCAGCCGATTGGCTTCGAGCTCGATACGCTCCAGCGCGCTTTGAGCTTCAGGTCCACTTCGCTGGCGGCTTAGTCCCAGCGCTACGTTCAAACGCGCGAGTGGGGACCGTAATTCGTGAGAAATATCATTCAGCAGTCGCGCCTGGGCCTTCACGGATGTTTCGAGGCGATCTGCCATAGTGTCGAAATCGCGCACCAGTTCGGCGATTTCATCGTGCCGGCCAGGCGGAGGCACGCCCGCGCGAGCCGTCAAATCTCCCGCAGCCAACTTTTGGGTTGCGGCGCGGAGTCGCACCACCGGAGAGGTTAAGTATCTAGCAAGCAGGTAACACACCAGGCCGGAAGAAAGAATTGCGATGAAGATTCCCAGCCCATGTATTCCCAGATCTCCGAAAGGCCCGTGAGGAGGTGGAAACATCACCAACGTATAACGATGTCCGCTGGCGGAAGTAATGGACTGGCGCTGAGGACGCGCTGCCATCCATCCCAGAAAACTTCCGCGGGGTGGACGGGGACGTTTGCGTTCTCCGTCTTTCGCCCAATCGGGTAATCTGCGGCCCGAAAGTCCCTGATCGTTTTCATCCAATAGGTAAGCCCGTACACCTTGCGACTGACGTACCTGGTCGAGATACTGGACGAGAGTTGGTTGCCCTCCAGTTTCATATGCCTGAACTGCCTGGCTGAGGATTTGAGCTTGTTCCGCTTCCCAGGCAGATTCCGCTTGTTGCCGTATGGCCAAAGTTACCAGAGTCGCCAGCACTAGAAACAACGCCTGCGCCAGCCAGAATGAAAGGAAGATTTTGAGAAAAAGGCTTCTCATTTGGCCCCGGGCGGAGCTTCATCGCGAGGACGAGCGAAAATGTAACCAACACCGCGGATGGTCTTGATATGGTCGGCGCCGCCATCGGAATCGCCAAGTTTTTTGCGTACCTTGCTGACGTGCATATCGATGCTGCGATCAAACGGAGAAAATTTACGGCTCAAGACCGAGCTCGCCAGATCCTCGCGCGTAACTACCCGGCCGGCTTCACGCAGCAATACCTGCAAAAGATTGAATTCCACGGAAGTCAGATCCACCGGTTGGCCGGCGTGACGCACAGTTCGAGTGGCGGGATCGAGTTCAATGTCCCCGACGCGCAACATTTCGGGGATTTGCGTCGCACGCGCACCTTCGGGACTCCGCGTCCTGCGAAGTACGGCCCGAATGCGCGCCACCAGTTCACGGGGATTGAAGGGCTTGGGAAGATAATCGTCGGCGCCGATCTCCAATCCCACAATCCGGTCGACGTCTTCGCCGCGGGCCGTGAGCAGCAAAACCGGAATCCGTGAAGTCCGGCGAATTCGTCGCAACACTTCAAAACCGTTGAGCTTGGGCAACATCACATCCAGGATGATCAGCAAGTGATCTCCGCTCAATGCGCGCTCCAAACCTCGCTCCCCATCGTGAACGGATTCAACCTGAAAACCCTCGGGTTGCAAATACTCGCTGACCAGCGAGCAAAGTTCCACGTCGTCGTCGATGACAAGAATGCGATCCACGGTTCTCATATCAGTTCTACAACAGCAAGCGTAACGCTTGGGGTCCGCTTTACAAAACTTTACTCCGGTTGACTGACTCTTTACCGCGTCAAGGCCGCCAAAGTGTTCTTATCAAGTGAAAGAGAAACAAACGTTCCCGGCAAAGGGAGTGTCTCAGGGAGGATTAATGAAATCGAATCGTATCAAGATAGTGATCGCGGCGCTTGTGCTCACGCTGCTGGTCGCGGTAGGGGTATCGCAAACCGTTAAGCGAGCCCACATGCATGGCATGCATGGAGACGGAATGTTCGGCGAGCACGCTTTAGGATTCCTTACGCGCTACCTGAACCTTAATGAAGCGCAACAGGCGCAAGCCAAAGAGATCTTTGCGAAAGAAAAGCCCACGCTTGACGCATTGTCCCAGCAAATGAAACAAGGACACGATGCGTTGATGCAGCTCGAAACCAACGGCCCCTTCGACGAAAACAAGGTTCGCGGCGTGGCATCGCAACAGACTCAGGCCATGACCGACCTTATCGTGGAGAAAACACGCATACATTCTCAACTGTTCCAAATCCTGACTCCGGAGCAGAAAACTAAGATGACGCAACTCATGAGCAAGCACGAGCACGGCTTCATGAGGCATCACCAGGAACAGCAGAATCAGCAGCCAGAACAGACACCAAACCAGACACCAAACCAATAGTGAGCAGCCTGGGGAAGGTCGGGGGGCCTTCCCCGTCTTTTAAGAACAAGTGGTCAGTGGTCAGTGGGCAGCTGTTAGTCGAAGTTACTGGCCACTGGCCACTGACAACTGACTACTAACAAGAAAGGCGGGTACTCGCGTGTTGAGCACAAGCAACTTTGTGGATGCGGTTGCAAGAGAAATGGCTTCTGGAGTTGAAACAGCGGTGGAATGCTGGATGGCGCAGATCGATGAGGCGCTCGCTGATCTTAACTTGACTACCCTTGGCCGCCTGAATGCGGTGACGCAAATTCTGGCGAACTACAAACGTCTCACTGGAAAAGAGGATCTGCAGCGCCGCAAAAGAACCGGTCAGCACTCACTGGTAAGCGAGGCCGTAGGCTCGACTGGCAACTGGCCACTGACCACTGGCCACTAGTTTTATGGAACTGCTCTACTCATCTCTGATGGACTTGAGCCAGTTTTTCTTCCTAAGCTGGATTGTCCTTATCCTGGTGGCTTGCGT
>Ga0070697_100002548_pt1 | contig 14022 bp, 14 predicted proteins | sample KBSK1501metaG_FD_65475 | JGI IMG/M metagenome (GOLD analysis project Ga0070697, IMG submission 65475) | Corn, switchgrass and miscanthus rhizosphere microbial communities from Kellogg Biological Station, Michigan, USA - KBS K1-50-1 metaG | ecosystem: Host-associated > Plants > Roots >...
TGACTAAGGAGCCTTTGATTGCGATACTGCCTACTCGCCACCGCCTAGCCCGGCACAGGGCAGTGCGGCCGCAGGATCTCGCACGCGAGAGTTTCATCAGCACAGCGCGAGTCGCGCCCGTCCTCCGGACCGTGATCGATGACTATGCGGCGAAGGAAGGAATCACACTGAAGCAGAACTACGACGCCGAAACTTTATCCGGTGGAATGTCGTTGGTGGCATCCACCGGCGGTTTCACACTGCTTCCACTCTATGTGCGAAATGCGCTGATCCCGTCGGTCGTCGCTCGCCCCTTGCGCGGCGAGGTTCCGACCATCGGCCTGATGATGGGCTATAACAAGTCGAACACTTCTCCGCTGCTCAAGAGCTTTCTGCATCGCGCTGATGAGCTAGTCAACCGTGTTTTTCAGGGAGAGGCTTACTCCCGCACCCTAAAACGTGGTGATCGGAAGCCATCAGTCTAAAGCCCGATGAGACTACTGATGGCACTCCCCACTTTGAAGCGTCGCGAACTCATCAACGCCTCCTCTTAAATAGATTGTCTCCCATCGATGGCACACGCTGTCAGCGGCAAGAAGCGGCGGGCGCAGAGCAAAGTTGTGGAAATGATTCTGCCGGAACAGTTACAACACCAGCGTCGGCGGGTATCGCTTAATGTGTATTTTCTTGGCTATCGCACCGATTCTTCAAAAGTCGCCTAACTCTTTTGGAAGGAATGGCGGGGACGACGGGACTCGAACCCGCGGCCTCTGCCGTGACAGGGCAGCGTTCTAACCAACTGAACTACGTCCCCGGTTTGATTACCGGATTACCGAACTGGTGGGCAGTGCAGGACTCGAACCTGCGACCTCCTGCTTGTAAGGCAGGCGCTCTAACCAGCTGAGCTAACCGCCCCTCACTCCCGTACTTTCAATCTTGTTTGGGAGCTGCTCGCAAAATGAGGGGGCACTAGAAACGATTCTTTTCGAGTATACGTGAGCGCGGAAAGACCGGTCAAACCACCGCCACGCGGTTCGATTGCGAGATAAATTCCCGCACTTACGGAGCTTTGCGCTCCTGTTAAACTCCCGCGGTGCGACGCCTGATCATCAATGCCGACGATTTCGGCCTCACGACCGGAATAAATCACGCCATCTTAAAGGCCCACCTTGAAGGTGTCGTCACTTCGACTACCCTGATGGCAAATGCGCCGGGGTTTGATCAAGCCGTGACCATGGTTGAATCAGCGCCCAAGCTTGGCGTCGGATGTCACGTGGTGCTGCTCGACGGCGCTTCGCAACTGTCACCCTCCCAGGTTCACACTCTGATGGGAGGACGCGAACGCACCGCCTTCTACCGAAGTTCGGGGGCATTCGCCTGGCGGACCGTCACCGGCGCTATCAATCCGGCTGAGATCGAATTGGAAGCGGCAGCCCAAATTCGCAGCCTGCAAGCGGCGGGAATTTCTGTGACTCATCTCGATACCCACAAGCACACTCATATCTTGCCGCAAGTATTGCGACCGCTATTGCGAGCCGCAAAAACATGTGGAATTCGAAAAATGCGAAATCCTTTCGAACCATTGCGGATGTCAGGCTTGTTTCGGCAACCCGGGCTATGGAAGCGCTGGATCGAATTCCAGACATTGTCAACCTTCGCACGATCTTTTTCAGACATGGTGAAAAATGCCGGCATGGTCACCACGGATGGGACGATCGGCATGGTCGCCACCGGCGCCTGGAACCAGGAACTATTTCAATCCCTCATTGAGAGCCTGCCCGACGGAACCTGGGAGCTTGTCTGCCATCCCGGCTATAACGATTCGGAGTTGCAGAGATTGCCTACCCGGTTGCAGAAATCGCGAGAGAACGAGTTGGCAATACTGACCGCCTCCGGGACTCGCGAACTGCTGGAGCGAAACCAAGTCGGACTGATCTCGTATCGCGATCTGGACTAAACGGATCAGCAACTAGCTCGATAACATTGCAGCCGAAAACAAGGTTTATGATGATGTAGTCCAGGTTGAGGCCATTCGGCAGCCTCCCTTGCGATGGGAAATAGACCGGAACCTCGCGTCGCGACGAATCTCCTCATACGAGTGTGGGGCATGGGTGCGGATGGCAAGCCCTTCCTTCAAAAGGCCGAGGCTCGCAACATCAGCCACCAAGGTGCCAGGCTGTCAGGAATCGAACATCAACTCACGCCGGGGGATGTCATTGGCGTGCAGTTGGGCGAAAAAAAAGCGCGATACCGGGTGATTTGGATCATCGATGCCGGTCACCTGCTCAAGATCCAGGCTGGGGTGCAACTAGTCGACGGGCAGCAGTGTCCATGGCTCGACCAATTAGCGCAAGTCGAAACAAAACCAGCTCCCCCCGCTGATAACTCGCCTCAAAATAACCGGAGGTTCGAACGTCTTAGGATCCGTTTTCCCCTCGAATTACGCGACGACCGGTCGGCCCGTATGCAGACCAATGCTACAGACATTAGCGGCCGCGGCTGTTATATAGAAACCATGCTGCCACTCGCGCGCGGCACTGAATTAAACATTTCATTCTGGATCGAGTCCGAAAAAATTGATATCCAGGCCGTGGTCAGGGCATGCGACGGCGGCGTGGGCATGGGAATAGAGTTTACCGGCATGGACGCGGAAAGCCAGAAACGTCTGCAACAGTACCTTGAAAAACAGAGTGCTGAATCAGAATCTTCCGCCGCTCCCACCGACGCATCCTAGACACATCTCGGTTGTTAAGCTCACAAATCTGAATCGAAGCGGCACCATTTCCATCGAATCTGAAGAGTCCGTTTCAGAGAGCAAAAGGCCCGCTGCATGAAAATCGGGATCACGTGTTATCCCACTTACGGTGGCAGTGGCGTCGTCGCCACCGAACTCGGACTTGAACTCGCGCAGCGTGGTCACGAAATTCACTTCATTTCTTATGCTCAGCCCATTCGTTTGACCGGGCCGCATCCCAACATTCATTATCACGAGGTCGAAGTTTCCCGCTATCCCCTGTTCGATTACCCTCCGTATGATTTGGCACTGGCTACGCGCATGGCGGAAGTATCGGAACTCTATGAGCTCGACCTCCTGCACGTCCATTACGCCATCCCGCATTCGGTGAGTGCGATGCTTGCCCGCCAGATGCTGGCGGCCGGTCCGAAGCATCGCAGGCTTCCCTTCGTCACCACCCTGCACGGGACCGACATCACGCTGGTAGGGCAAGATCGGTCGTACTTGCCAATTACCCGCTATTCCATTGAGCAGAGCGACGGGGTTACCGCTATCTCGGAATATTTGCGCGAAACCACCGTGCGCGAATTCGAAATCAAGAACAACATTCAGGTGATCTACAACTTCGTGAATTGCGATGTTTATGTTCGCGACCCGGAAGCCGCGAAACGTCGCAGCGAGTATGCCCCGCGCGGCGAACGCATTCTGGTTCATTTATCCAACTTCCGTCCGGTGAAGCGAATTACCGATACCATCGAGATTTTCGACCGGGTGCGCAAGAAAGTCCCATCCAAACTCTTGCTGATTGGCGACGGCCCCGACCGCTCTCGCGCGGAATGGCTGGCAGTGCAAAAAGGTATCCACAACGACGTGCTGTTCCTGGGCAAGCAGGACCAGGTTCACGAGAAGCTCGCCCTGGCGGATGTGATGTTGCTGCCCAGTGAACTCGAATCGTTTGGACTGGCTGCTCTGGAAGGCATGGCTTGCGAAGTGGTCCCCATAGCCACTCGCGTGGGCGGCGTACCTGAGGTGATTGAGCACGGCCAGAGCGGTTACCTTGCCGACGTCGGAGATGTGGAGACTATGGCGCGCTACGCCATTGAATTGTTGACTGACAATAACCGGCTGCGAGAAATGAGCCAGGCCGCTCGTCTGGTGGCAAAGTCGCGCTTTTGTTCCAGTGAGATCATTCCGCAGTATGAGGATTTTTACCGCCGCGTGCTGGCTCGCTCTTCATAAAGTGCTGCGGGGATCGCGCCTGCGGTCTCCAGAATCGGCAAGCGAAGACGGACCAGAGTTCCCTTGCCTTCGTGGCTATCGATAGTCATGTGCGCGGTGTCGCCGTACAACACCTTCAATCGTTCGGCGACGTTGGTCATACCGATACCAGTTCCGCTTATGTCAGTTGGGCGTTCCAAAACATTTGCAGCGCCCATGCCCACCCCATCATCTTCGACTTCAATAATTAAGTGCGACTCAGTGATCCGGCTGCGCATGTAAATGCTGCCCCCTTCGATTTTCGGTGCCAGGCCATGCCTGATCGAGTTTTCCACCAACGGCTGAAGCAACATACTCGGCACCATCGCGTCCAGGGAAGCCACGTCGAGCTCCTTCACGACTCGCAGTTTGTCCCGGCCGAAGCGAACCACTTCGATGTCCAGATAATTATCGATAAACTCGAATTCCTCACGCAGGGGGACGTAGGGGTCAATGCGGCTCAACAATCGCCGAAAAATATTTGAGAGCTTAATAATAAGCTCACGGGCTGTATCCGGATCAAAACGCACCAGTGAAGAAACTGAGTTCAACGTATTAAAGAGGAAGTGCGGGTTGATCTGGTTTTGCAACGCTTCCATCCGCGCCTCGAGCAGCAGGCGTCCCTGTTCTTCCAGCTTGATCTGGATACGGACGGTGTTCCATATCTTCAGTTCGATTCCGATCACCGTAATTGAGGTGGCATAGATCAACGCTTCCACCCACCACTTGGGACTCTCCAGGCTATAAGTAGCGGATGGAAGAAAGCGGGACAATTCCGTCTGCATGAAGCGAAGCGCGATGATGGTAGCAAAAAACATGATCTGCCAGTCGAACAACCGAGGCGTTGGCAGATTGCGCCGGATCCAGCGATAAATACTCAGATCAATAAATGGAGAAAACGACCAGATATCTTCCCGGTCCGGAGCCAGATTTCGCAGTTGTCCTACTGTGAAACCGCAAATCAAATTAAAAGGCAGGGTTACCCATTCACCATGCAGTAGAGCCGGCAGCGCCAGCATTGCTCCGCCCACCATCCCAGTGAAACGCCCGCCCAGTACACCGAGCAGGATCGTGGTCTCGAACGACAAATCCCCCGCTGAAAAACTTTTGGCGCCGAACCGTATCCACACCCCCAGCGTCAGAGGAATGGCGATCCACAAGATTAGATAGATTCTTTGCTTGAGCGAGCGATCTTCCCGGAACAATAGCGACTTGAATTCAACGGAACGTCCCAGAATGCTGGCCGCAGAGGCCGCCACTCCCAGCTTGATCAGCAGATTGATGAGGATGAGTCGCTGTTCCATGAGGCCCGCTGAACAAAATGTAGCATGAAGCCGGGCTAAGAACTGCAGTGGTTAGGAGGGGCTGAATGCTGACTGCTGATGGCTACTTCAGAACGGCCCAATGATTCCCCCGATCTGACGAGAAGCCAGCGTTCGCGAAGCTTGCTTCTTACTTTCCATCACATCCAAATATTTCAATCCGGAACCGGTGTTAAACAGAACCACATTATCTTCCGGCGCGAAGAAACCTTTCTCGTGCAGCTGGCGATACCCGGCTAGCGCCGCCGCTCCCTCGGGCGCTGCAAAAATTCCTTCTACTTTCGCCCAGTGCCGCAGCGAGTCCATGATTTCATCGTCAGTGACCGCCACCGCCACGCCGCCACTCCTCTTCAAAATATCGAGAATTAAGTAATCTCCATAAGGCTTCGGAACCCGCAGACCCGCCGCCAATGTGTGCGCGTTCGGCCAAAATTCTGCCGTGGGCTTACCTTCATCCCATGCTTTAACAATCGGCGCACAACCAGAAGATTGCACGGAAACCATTCGAGGACGATCCGATTTGATCCAGCCTAGCTTTTCCATCTCGTCGAAAGCCTTCCACATCCCGATCAGTCCAACCCCGCCACCGGTTGGATAAATGATGCCATCGGGTACGCGCCATCCCAATTGTTCTGCGACCTCGTAGGCCATGATTTTCTTGCCCTCCACTCGGAAGGGTTCCTTGAGCGTCGAGACATCGAACCAGCCGTGTTTTTCTTTGCCTTCGCTGACCATGCGCGCGCAATCACTGATCAGCCCATCCACCAGCGTGACGTGCGCGCCGTAGATTTCGCACTCCACGCGGTTCGCGATCGGAACATCTTTCGGCATGAAGATGTAGGACTCAAGACCAGCCGCGGCTGCGTAAGCCGCCAGCGCACTCCCCGCGTTCCCTGCCGACGGGATGGCCAGCTTCTTCAGCCCATACTTTTTCGCCATGGTCACTGCCGCCGAGAGTCCGCGCGCTTTGAACGAGCCAGTCGGATTCAGGCCTTCATCCTTGATATAGACGTTGGGAAATTCCCGGCTTGCCAGCATCGGCGTGTAGCCTTCACCCAGCGATACTGGCTCGGCCTCCGGCAAGACGTCCGCATATCGCCACATGGTCGGCGCGCGTCCAACCAGTGACCCGGACTTAAAGTTTTTCTTTAAGGCCGCCAGGTCATAGCGGACATACAACACACCGCCATCTTTGGGACAAACCGTCTGCGGATAAGCGGCGTCAAGATGATCGCCGCACTTGGTGCATTCGAGGTAAGCGATGGGGGCCATCGGGTTCAGTGACTAGTGGCTAGTGGTTAGTGACTAGTAAATCAAAATCGCACCGGTCTCGGTTCGGTCTCACTAATCACTAGCCACTAGTCACTAGTGAGTTACGGCCGCTTCAGAATAACGTCTCCTAGCAATAGATCTCCTAATTCAGGCCGGCAGGCGCTTCAGCAAGCCATTAGCTTTGCGAAACCAGGGACGCTCCCGGCGTTTCAAATATCCCGGCATCGTCGGCTTCTTGGCCAGGATGCGCTTCGCCCATTCTCGGGCCTCAGCATCGCGTTGCTGCGATTGCAGGAAACAAGCGAAATTGTAGTAAGTCTCTGAGAGAGTCGAGGTTCTTGTGACCTCGCGGTATAAGGCCTCCGCTCGCTCGGGCTGGCCGATGTTTGCATAAGCGTGGGCCAGTAATCCGGCAGCTCGCTGAAAATCGTATTTCGCGTCGCGGGATACTACGCGTTCCAGATCTGGTACCGCGGCAACGAAGTCTCCCATTTGAATCGCTGCAATCGCCCGCCGATAGAAGGGATCCGGAGAATCCGTGCGTGACGAAATAGATTTGTCGTAACAGTCGCGTGCCCGCGCGAACTTCCCCTCCTCCAGATACAGATCGGCCAATTCTTCATAATTCCCCGCGGAAGGATTATCCAGGATGGCGGCTTCCAGCTCATTAATGCGGCGGCGGCGTGGAAAGACTTTGAAAGACTGCCGCAGCAGGCCTGTGTCAGGCAACACTTCGGCCACAATGTAAACCGCTGCGCCCAGCCCACCGCCGAAGAGGATAATCCAAAGCCAATAGGTATCCGGCCGGCGGCGGATGAAGTGAAAAATCGCCAGCCCTTGCAGGATGATCCCCCAGGGATAAAAAATATTGAGCAGTGGTCCCATGCGATTCTGCGCAATATAGCATGCGGACACGCCGGTGCATGGACGCATGGGGACGTGGCCACCGGTAACGAATCTTACTCACTCACGCCAGTACAGGGTTACCTCAATGCTAAAATTATTGCAGTGAAACTCTCCATCCGCCTTTTGGCCATCGACATAGATGGCACCTTACTGAATCCCCAGTTCCAGATTTCGGATACTGACATGGCCGCCTTGCGTCGCGCCCATGCCGAAGGAGTCGAAGTCATACTGGTCACCGGACGCCGGCACACTTTTGCCTTGCCGATCGCTCAGCAGCTTGGCTTCGATCTTTGGCTGATCAGTTCAAATGGGGCCGTCACCCGTTCTTTATCAGGCGAGACTTTCCATCGCGATCTGCTTCCCGCTGCAACCTGCCGCAAATTGTGCGCAGCGATGCAGGAGTTTCGCGGCAACACCGTGTTGACCTTCGATACCGAAACCAAAGGCGCAATCGTACTCGAGCACATGCAGGAATTGAATGCCAGTATCCAACGTTGGCTGGAAAAGAACATGCAATACATTGACTTCGTCATTCCGATTGAAAAGTCATTGACTGCCGATCCGGTGCAGGCCATGTTCTGTGGTCCAATCCCGCGCATGCAACAAGCCCTGGCGGCTTTGCGAACGCATGGATTCGAGACCGACATCACGGTTTTGCGCACCGAATATCCAATTCGCGATCTGTCCATCGTCGACGTGCTCAATCAGGGTTGCTCCAAAGGACACGCGCTGGAACGTTGGGCCAATCACCGCTCCATCCGTCGCGAACAGGTCATGGCCATTGGTGACAACTACAATGACGTCGAAATGCTTGCTTATGCCGGACAGCCGTTTATTATGGGTAACGCGTCCGAGGAATTGCGGGGCAACGGCTGGACCCTTACGTTATCGAATGACCAGAACGGTGTCGCTGCCGCCATCGAACAAGTACTAGGCGGTTCAGCTCTCACCGTCTAGAATTAAGATCTCCAATGAAATTGTGGCTTCACTTCGGACTGATACTCGGGCTGGCTGTATCTTCAGCCTTCGCCTCGGAGCTTGCCGTTCTGCATAACGGATTTTCCATCCGGCACGAAAAGAGCGAGATTGTCGGAAGTGTTACCCGCCTTTATCTCGGTACGGATCGTTCTGGCTACGTGGATATTCCCACCAATGAGATCGACCGATTTGAGAAGGACCTCACACCGGTTCTCACACCACCGGTTCTCGCACCTCCGGCTCTAGCACGTCCGACTGCAGTCCCGGTTGCCGAGCGTCCTCAAAGTTTGAATGAAGTGATCGATACCATCGGCAATCGCCACCACATCGATCCAGATCTCATCAATAGCGTGATTCGTGCTGAAAGCGGCTTCAAACCGCATGCAGTCTCACCCAAAGGCGCGCAGGGCCTGATGCAACTGATGCCTCACACCGCGTCGCGACTGGGTGTCGCCAACGCCTTCGACCCTAAGGCCAACGTGGAGGGCGGAACACGTTATTTGCACGAATTGCTGGAACGTTACAATTTTGATCTGGTAAAGGCCCTTGCCGCCTACAATGCCGGACCACACCGCGTGGAGCAGTATCGTGGTGTGCCGCCTTACTACGAGACGCGTGCTTACGTCGCGAGCATTATCCGCGACTTCAATCGCAAAAAGCGTGCGCAACAGAAAATCTCAGCTGCATCGAAGTCAAAGGCGGTCACAAGTCAGCCACAACTTGCTTCGACGAAAAAGCACCCAGAAACATCCGCTTCCCAAATTGAGCCTCTCCCAGTATCGCACTGAGCCGAGCGTACTGGCTCGATGGCACGTTGACCCTCGCCTTTGGGTCATTTACCTTGACTACGGTATAGTTCCTTTGTCTCGGGTCGATGAGTAAGAAACAGATCATTATCTACGGGCTGTTAGCCGCAGTCTTCGCCATTCTCGTCTACATGCAGTTTCGAACATGGCGCAATTTTGACTGGGACACCTTCTGGAGCCAGACCGACCAGGTCAACAAGCGGCACATTTTCCATGCCATCGGCCTGATTTACCTGGCCTATGTGGTGCGAGCCTTTCGCTGGAAAATCTTTCTGCGCCCGGTGCGACCGCAAGCATCCTGGTGGGGTTTGGTTGCACCTACTTTGATTGGCTTTGCCGGACTCGCCATCCTGGGAAGGCCGGGAGAGTTAATCCGTCCTTATCTGATCTCACGCAAGGAAAATCTGCCGTTTTCATCGCAGTTGGGCGTGTGGGCGGTGGAACGTATTTTCGATATTGGCGCTTTTACTTTATTGTTGATGATCGCGGTGTTCATTGCCCGGTCACCGAGAGAACTCGAATACTACGGGCGATTTCGCACTGCTGGCCTTATTTTGCTTGGCATCGTAATCGGCATGATAGCCATCGCCCTGGCCATCAGCCGCAATGGTGAAGCGCTGGCCAGTTGGGTGGAACGCCGCTTCTCCCACTTAGCCGCGAATCTGGGGAAAAGGATCGCGCTGCGGGTTCGCGAATTCCACCGCGGTCTTAACACCATTGACAGCGCATTCTCTTTTCTGCAACTGGTGGTTGTTTCGGTAGTGATGTGGTGCATGATTGCCGTGGCCTACAAGGAAGTGACTCACTCTTACGGAGCCGAGGAACTCGAGATACCGCAAACCCAAGTCCTGCTGCTGATGGGATCCAGCATGGTGGGCTCCATGATTCAATTACCGGGCGTCGGTGGCGGCTCGCAACTTGCTACGATTGCCACCTTGGAGCATGTCTTCGACGTCCCCCACGAATTAGCTGCCAGTTGCGGAATCATGTTGTGGTTGGTCACGTTCGTTGCCGTAATTCCCCTCGGCCTGTTGCTGGCTCATCGCGAGCGACTTTCTTTCCGGAGACTTGCAGCGGAGAGCCGCGAGCAAGAGCAGGTCAGCGTATCTTCGTCTCCGCCTCCTGCTTCCACTTGAACTTCGCATAGAGCCTGCATGTTCCAGTTTCAGAGCCGCTTGCCTGCGTCGAGTGACTTCATCTGCCTGTTACAATGCGATGAGTTCCCAAGCCCCATGAAGTGTCCTTTTTGCGGATTTGCAAACGACAAAGTGGTGGATTCGCGCGAGAGCAAGGAAGCCGATTCCATTCGCCGCCGTCGCGAGTGCCTGAAGTGTGCCAAACGCTTCACCACCTACGAGCGCATCGACGAAATTCCCTACATGGTGGTGAAAAAAGATGGCCGCCGCGAGAAATTTGAGCGTCAGAAAGTTTTGAATGGCTTGCTGCACGCCTGTGAGAAGCGTCCCGTACCCATCAGCAAGTTGGAGCAGATCGTGAACGAAGCGGAAAGCTTCGTGATCGAGTCGCCCGAGCGCGAACGTAAAACCAGCGAACTGGGAGAGCTCATCATGAATCGCCTGCGTCGTTACGATAAGGTGGCTTATGTCCGCTTCGCCTCCGTCTATCTTGACTTCAAGGATGTAAAGGAATTCATGACCGAACTGAAAGATCTGCTGAAGACCAAGGAGACTCCGGAAGTTCGCAGCAAGACTGCGGCGAAGGATTGAGCTAAGTTCCCTCTCATTTCATGGCGTACAAGATCACTCTCATTCCCGGCGATGGCATTGGTCCCGAGGTCACTCGCGCCGCGGTGCGCGTCCTCGAAGCCACCGGTCTGAAATTTGAATGGGAAACTTTCCAGGCGGGTGCCGAAGCCTATGAGAAATATCACGAATACATTCCCAAGGAGCTGATCGAATCCATCGAACGCACCGGGGTTGGGCTCAAGGGTCCGGTCGCGACTCCCATCGCTGGCGGCTTTGCCAGCATCAACGTGGCACTGCGGAAAAAGTTTGAGCTTTACGCCAACTTTCGTCCCATCCGCAACCTGCCCCACATTCCTACTCGCTATCCCGACGTCGATCTGATCATCGTGCGCGAAAATACCGAGGGTCTTTATTCTGGAATCGAGCACGAAGTCGTTCCCGGCGTGGTGGAGAGTCTGAAGATCATCACTGAAAAAGCCTCCACCCGCATTTCACGCTTCGCCTTCGAATACGCGCGCAAGAATAAACGCAAGCGTATTCACGCCATCCACAAGGCCAACATCATGAAACTCTCGGACGGCCTTTTCCTGCGCTGCTCCCGCAACGTGGCCAAGGAGTATCCCGAGATCACTTATGGCGAGCACATCGTGGACAACACCTGCATGCAACTGGTCATGAATCCCTATCAGTACGACATGCTGTTGATGGAAAACCTTTACGGGGACATCATCTCCGACCTCTGCGCCGCTTTTGTCGGCGGACTGGGATTTGTTCCCGGCGCGAATATTGGTGATCACTGCGCCATCTTTGAGGCAGTCCACGGCTCGGCCCCGGACATTGCCGGAAAGAACATCGCCAACCCCACGGCGGTAATTCGTTCTGCCCTGCTGATGCTTCGCCACCTGGGTGAGTATGAAGCAGCAACCAAGATCCGCAACGCTCTGGAAAAGGTTTATCGCACTCGCGACAAACTGACGCGCGATGTGGGAGGCAAGGCTGGAACGTCGGAATTTGCCGATTCGATTATTGAATTCATGGAATCAGAATCTGGTGTCGCGCCCGCAGCGGAGACTTCGCACGCTTGAAAGTATGAATATTTCTTCATGATCGTGGCGGGTTCGTGCAGAAACTTCACGTCATTGCTGCATTTTTCTGAAGTTCATCGCGAGTGTCACAAATGACGATTTTGCGTTATCCACTTTTCCGCCTCCGCGTTACAATTGTTTCGGTGAACGGCCCAATTGACGTTGGGCCTTTTCTTTGAGAGAAAACACGTGAAACTCACAATGCGCGCTGTCGGTCATTTGCACGGCGAAGAAATGAAGCCCACCGACACAATCAATAGATGGAAAGTTGAGCCCCTCGAAAGGGAGACTTTTATCGTAGGTTTCAATGTTGACCGACCCAGCCATAATGCCTATTGGCAAATCGCAGGTCGCAAGGGTAACTACAAAACCGCCGAAGAAGCGCTTGCGGTCCTCCAAAAGGAACAGGACGCCGCGTAACGGTCTGTGGAAACCAGCAACACTGAGTTAAGACACTGCCCTTCCGTCGGGTAGTGTCCTAATTTGAGAGACTTGGGCTTGACGTGTGGTGAGATAATTAGTGGATGTCTACAGTTCTCGAAATTCCGCCCAACGCCGAGTTATTTGAGGATGTGGAAGGGCATCCAAAGAGTGGATACATCCTTCGCGTCGAGTTTTACAAGAAACCGGATGGCCGTTACTTCGTATGGCCGTACATTAGGCAAGTCCGAGGTTGCAACGACATAACACAGCACTTTCAAGTGCTAGAACAATTCCCAAGCAAGGAAGCTGCGCGTGAAGCCGCTCTCGCTGGCGCGAGGGCCTTAATTGCATCTGGATCTGATCTAGACAAGATGGACTAAAATAGAAAAGCCGGATGCCAGTCCGGGCCTTATTAGGTCTGCGTCAGACACACAGATCATAGAAATTGAAAATAGGACACTACCTTCCGTCGCGACACGTTGACCAACCTTCTCAATTTTGAGTAGTATGCTCTGTTCCGCAAGGAAACCCTGGGGATGGTGAACCCAATACGGCGAGTAGGTGTAGTTCTGTTCCAGCTCGGCGGCCCCGACACGCTGGACGCAATCGAACCTTTCCTTTTTAATCTTTTTTGCGATCCCGATATCATCGACTTCCCTTTTGCCCGCCTGGGCCGTAAGCCTCTGGCGAAGCTGATTTCCAGCACGCGCGCCAAAAAAGTTCAGCATCATTATTCGGTAATCGGTGGAGGCTCTCCCATCCGGCGGTTTACCGAACAGCAGGCCCGCGCCTTGCAACTCAAGCTGACGGAGTCCGGCATGGACGCCCGCTGCTTCGTGGCTATGCGCTACTGGCATCCATTCACCGCGGAAGCGATTGAACATTTGCGGTCAGCTCAGTGCGATAAGGTCGTGCTGCTTCCTCTTTATCCGCAGTATTCCAGTACCACCACAGGCAGCAGTCTGAATGAGTGGCATCGCCTCTTCCACGACGACATCCCGGTGCATAGCGTGGATACGTTCTATCAGAACGAGTTTTATCTGGAAGCCGTCGCGGAAAAATTAGACGACGCACTGTCCCGCTTCCCCGATCCCCAGCAACCCGACATCGTCTTCAGCGCGCACAGCGTCCCCGTGTCGGTGATTGAGCAAGGCGATCCCTACCAGCGGCAGATAGAAGAGACAGTCGAGCTAATCATGCAGCGAGGCGGATGGCGGAATCGCTACCGGCTCTGTTATCAGAGCAAAGTTGGCGCCAGCAAGTGGCTGCAGCCTTCATTGCGTCGCACCATGATTGATTTGCGGGATGAACACGTCAAAGAAGTTTGCGTCGTTCCGATTTCGTTCGTCTCCGATCACGTGGAAACGCTCGGCGAAATCGATCACGAGGCACGAGAACAGGCTCGCAAATTGGGAATGGAACGATTTGAAATGAGTTCCGGGCTCAACGATGCGCCGACTTTCATCGCAGCGCTGGCCGAACTGGTAACCGCTGCACTGGACATGGATAAAGTTCACGATCCGGACGTGAGTTACTTGGTAGCAGCAGATTGAT
>Ga0070697_100002551_pt1 | contig 14021 bp, 5 predicted proteins | sample KBSK1501metaG_FD_65475 | JGI IMG/M metagenome (GOLD analysis project Ga0070697, IMG submission 65475) | Corn, switchgrass and miscanthus rhizosphere microbial communities from Kellogg Biological Station, Michigan, USA - KBS K1-50-1 metaG | ecosystem: Host-associated > Plants > Roots >...
CTCATGCGCGAGGCGCAGCTCGCCTTCGCCGATGGCCGAAGCGCCGACGCCGAGGCATTGCTGCGCCGCTTGCTCGAGCTCGCACCTGGCGACACTGCGGCGTGGAATCTTCTGGGCGAAGTCCTCAAACCGACCGATGCCGTGGCCGCAAGCGACATGTGGTGGCACGTGCTAGATCTCGATCCGGAAAACGCGGAAGCATCGTTTCATCTCGGCAACCGCAACCTCGAGCACGGCGAATACGGCGCAGCCGCGATCCATTATGAGCGCGCACTGCGTGGCGCGCAGGGTCACGTCGGCGTGCTCAACAATCTGGGTCTCTGCTACAAGGTGCTCGGCGCCACCGATCGCGCCGAGGAGTGTTACCGCGCGGCACTCGCCGCGGAGCCGGAGCACCCCGACGCGCTCGTAAATCTCGTCAACGTACTCTTCCAGCGCGAGGAATACGCCGGAGTGATCGCGACCACCGATCGACTGCTCGCGTTGCCCGACGGAGCGCGTGGATCGATCCGGCTGCTGCGAGCGCTTGCGCAGGAGCGCCTGGGAGATGTCGCCAGTTCCGAGGTGACTTTGCGCGAAGCTGCGGGACGACGGCCGGACGACCCAACGATCCACGCCTATCTCGGGACGCTATACGTGCGAACGCATCGCTACGCGGAAGCGGAGGCGCCGCTGCAGCGGAGCCTGGCCTTTGCCCCGGACAGCGCCTACGCGCTATCGATGCTTGCGCACGCGCGCCAGCATCGCTGCGCGTGGGACGGGCTCACGACTCTGTTCTCGCGCCTCGAAACGTTGCTGTCGAGCGAGGGCGGCGAAGGACTCGTGCCGGTCGACGCATTCTCGGCGCTGTCGATGCCGTTGTCGCCGCTGGCGCAGCTTCACGTCGCGCAGCGTTGGGCAAGGAGGATCGCGTCGGTGCGACGCAACGCGCGGCCGGTCGTCGACATCGCGCCGGGCGCGCGGTTGCGCGTCGCATTCGTCTCGGCGAATTTTCGCGATCATCCGACGCTGCATCTGTCGCTGGAGTTCTGGGAGAAAATCGACCGCTCGCGGCTGGAAATGTTCGCCTACAGCCTGCGCCACGACGACGACAACCCCTTTGTCCGCCGGGCGCGCGCAGCCTTCGAGCACTTCACCGACGTGAGTCAGAAGTCGGTGGCTGGCATCGCGCAGCGCATCCGCGACGACCGCATCGCCATCCTCATCGATCGCAATGGCTACACCCTCCATGCACGCGAGGCTATCTTCGCCCTGCGTCCGGCGCCGCTGCAGATCAACTGCATCGGCTTTCCCGGCACGCTCGGCGCACCCTGGTACGACTACATCTTCACCGACCGCTTCAGCCTGCCCGGGCACCTGACGCCGTTCTACACCGAGCGCCCGCTGTACATGCCGCACATGGCCTTTCCCAGCGATACCACCCGTCTTCTTGCCGGGCCGCCGCCCGCGCGCAGCGCCTGCGGCCTGCCCGAGCAAGGGTTCGTGTTCTGCTGCTTCAACAGCGCGTACAAGATCCTGCCCGACGTGTTTGCGGTGTGGATGCGCCTGCTCGCCGCCGTGCCGGGCAGTGTGCTGTGGCTGCTCGAGACCAGCGCCGAGGCCAAGGCCAATCTGCGCCGCGAAGCCGGTACTGCCGGCATCGATCCGGCGCGGCTCATCTTCGCGGCCCGGGTGAAGGTCGGTGCGCACGTGGCGCGCCATGCCTGTGCCGATCTCTTCCTCGACACCTATCCCTACGGCGCCCACACCACCGCCAACGACGCCCTGCTCGCCGGGCTGCCGGTGCTCACCTGCGTGGGCGACACCCTGGTCAGCCGCATCTGCGGCAGCCAGCTCTCCGCCATCGGCCTGCCGGAGTTGATCACGACCTCGTTCGCCGACTACGAGGCGCTGGCGCTCAAGCTCGCCCAAGACCCTGCGCTGCTGCAGAGCTATCGCGACCGGCTCGCCGCCAACCGCCGTACGACGCCGCTGTTCGACATGACCCGCTATGCGCGCGACTTCGAGGATGCGATGGAACGCATCTGGGCGGATCACTGCGCCGAGCGATGACCGAAGCTCGAGTCGCGGCACCGCCGGCGCGCAATGCGCCGTGTCCCTGCGGCAGCGGCAAACGCTACAAGGACTGCCACGGCACGCTCGGACCCACTGGGGACACCGTTGCGTTGGCGCCCACCGCCGCCACCGCCGATCTCCTGCTGCGCCAGGCCGAGCAAGCCTTCGCCCGCGGCGAACATGTCGTCGCTGAAACATTGTGGCAACAGGTCCTTGCGCTCGACCCAGATCATCCGGAGGCGCTGTTCCATTTCGGCAATCGCGCGCGTGAGCGCGGCGATTACGCCGCCGCGATCGACCTCTACGAGCGCGCACTCCGGCGCGCGCAAGGGCATCCCGGCGTACTCAACAACCTCGGGCTCGCGCTGGAGGCGAACGGCGAAACCGAACGCGCCCAGGTCTGTTACCGCTCGGTGCTGGCGAGGCAACCGCAACATCCGGACGCGCTCCTCAATCTCGCCAATCTTTACTACCGCACGGGTCGCTATTCCGATGCTGCCGTCATGCACGAGCACGCGGCTGCCGTTCGCCGCAGCGTTTCGCCGGCGGTGTGGCTCCAGCGCGCGCTTGCGCAAGAGGAAGTAAACGACTTCGCTGGTGCGGAGGCGAGCCTGAGCGAAGCGGCACGGCTCTCGCCGGACAATGTACATATCCAGACCAACCTGGCCACCCTGTACGTGCGCCACCGCCGGCATGCCGAGGCGGAAGAACCGCTTCTCAAGGCGCTTGCCCTCGACGGGGACGCGGCTTATGCCCTGTCCACGCTCGCATATGTGCGCCAGCAGCGCTGCATGTGGCCGGGCTTGGGCGAGCTGCATGAGCGCATCCGTTACCTGCTCGATCGACCCGGCGTCGAGCGACATCGGTTCAACCCGTTTCCTCTGCTTGCGATGCCGACGTCCCCGCAGCAACGTCTTGTCGTGGCGCGGAGCTGGGCACGCGGCTTCGCGCCGCCCGTGCCGGCTCCGCGCCCGTCGGTGACGCGGGCGCCCGGCGAGCGGTTGCGCATCGGATTCGTTTCCTCCGATTTCCGCCCTCACGTCACGGCATATCTGCAGATGGATCTCTGGGAACGCATCGATCGCCTCCGATTCGAAGCGTTCGCCTACGGCATCGCAAAAGCGGACCGCGGGCCGATCGGCCTGCGCATCGAGCGTGCGTTCGAGCACTTCGCAGACGTAAGCGATGAATCTGTCACCCGCATCGCCCAGCGTATTCGCAACGACCGCATCTGCATTCTGTTCGATCTGAACGGCTATACGCGACGCGCGCGCGAGGCGATCTTTGCGCTCAGACCCGCACCGCTGCAGATCAACGGTCTGGGCTATCTCGGCACGTTGGGCGCCGATTGGTATGACTATGTTCTGACCGATCGTTTCGTCAGTCCGGAGCAGGCGCGACCAAACTTCGCCGAGAGTTTCTTCTACCTGAAGGATTGCTACTGCCCCGGCGCGAGCCAACGCGATATCGCACCGGACGGAGGCGATCGCGCGGCGCATGGGCTGCCGGCTGCGGGAAGGGTCCTTTGCTGCTTCAACAGCGCGTACAAGATCCTGCCCGACGTGTTCGCCGTTTGGATGCGGCTCTTGCGCGCGGCGCCGCAAAGCGTACTGTGGCTCACCGAAACGAAAACCGATACTGCGAACAACCTGCGCCGCGAAGCGGCAGCGGCGAGCGTCGATCCGTCCCGGCTCGTCTTCGCGCCGCGCGTGCCGTTGGCGCAGCACCTCGCGCGGCACGTTCACGCCGATCTCTTCCTCGACACGACACCGTACAACGCCGGCGCCACCGCCAATGACGCGCTCTTCATGGGCGTGCCGCTGCTCACCTGTGCGGGCGAGACGATGTCGAGCCGTGTTGCCGGCAGCCAATTGCACGCCGTCGGGTTACCGGAACTCGTGACGACAAGTCTTGCCGCCTATGAATCGCTGGCGCTCGAGCTCATCGCGCAACCAACGCTGCTCCAACTGTATCGCGACCGCCTCGTCGCCAATCGTCACACCCAGCCGCTGTTCGATTTGGACCGTTATGCCGGCCATTTCGCAGACGGCATGGAGCGCATCTGGGAGGATCATGCCGGCGCCACGCCGGTGTGAAACAGGATCTGCAGCGACTCGATCGCGCCGTGGGCATAGAACAGTTGCCCGTGCCCGCCGCGGATCCGCGCCGCGAGTTCGTGCCGCCAGGCGACATCGGCCACCAGCCTTCTGGCGATGGCCAGATAATCGGTGCGGTCGCGCGCGATCAGCTCGGAAACGCCCATCAGCTCGAGCATCCCCGCGCTCTGCCGCCCGCGCATGTAGGCGCCGGGCAGGGTCACGATCGGCAACCCGCACGCCAGCGCATCGAGGCTGGTGTTGCCGCCCGACCAGTGCAGCGTGTCGAGCATTGCGTCACACGCGAGATTGATGCGCAGATAATCGTCATGCGCGACCTGCGGCAGGACGCGCACACGCTCGCGCACGGCCACGCCGTGTTGCGCGAACTCACGCTCGAGCCGGTGCATGAAGCGGTCGGTGATCGCGGGATGGCGGCCAGCGAAAAGGACGAGCAGCGCACCCGGATTGGCGTGCAGCAGCTCGGCAAGCAGGGCATCGTTGTCGGGATGAATCTTCCACAGCGACTGCGGGCAGAGCAGCAGCGTCCGATCGTCGGGCAACGCAAATCGGTCCCGGCTCGCATCGTCCGGCATGACTGGCGATTCGTAGCGCGTGCCGATGCCGGCCAGCTTGACGAGCGTCTCCGCGTAATGCGCCTCGGCGCCGTCGGGTTCCATCGCCGCGCAACTGATGAACGCATCGATCGTTGCATGACCGGTCGTCACGGGATGTCCCCAGCCGGCATACTGCCGTGGCGCGAGCCGGAGTGCCGCCAGCCCGAATGAACAGGCGTCCATGCCGAGCTCGGGATAGACCAGGACGTCGAGCGCGTCGTCGCGAATCGCCGGCGCGACGACGGACGGTCGCGCCCGGCTGCCGCCGAAAGTGCGGAAGCAGTCCGCGCGGCGCGCGATCGCGCCTGCCACGCCATCCATGCCCGGAAAGAGGTGGTAGACGAAAACCTCGAAACGATCGTGATCGAGATCGGTGATCCAGCTCCTGAAATAGCGGCCGCAGGTGCCGTCGTGGAAGAACGCCGACGCGAAACCGACGCGCACGCGTCCTCCGCGAGCGGGCCTCGGCGTGAGCGGACCATGCCAATGCGGCGCACCCGAATCGACGGCGCTTGCCGCCAGCGCCGCATACGCTGCTTGGAGCGGGCGGTCGTCCCGCCCCTGATACGCGAGGAAGAAGTTGCTCCACCGCAAGCCGTCGAGGACCCTTGCTTCCTGGAGGCCCCACACCGCCGCCGGCAACTCGCGCTCGAGCGCAGCCACCCCCGCGGCGTACGCGTCGCGCGCCGACGCAAGCTCCGCGCCATCGGCGTAGATCATCGGCAACGTCAGGCGCGCGCCGAAAAGGCTGCGCAAGTCGCCGGGGTCGACGCCACGCGCCCGGACATACGCCGCACGGGCCTGCTCGGGCTCGCCGCGTTCGGTCATGATCCAGCCCAGGTTGAACCACTCGCTCCCGCTTTCCTGCGGCGCGAGCTCGATCGCCTGCCGATAGCGATGCGCCGCGTCATCGAGCACGCCGCGCTCGCGCAAGAGTCCGGCCAGCAACACGACGAGCGGACGGAACGGCTTATCCGCCTGGTGCGCCAGTGCTTCGCGCAGCGTGGCCTCCGCGCGTGCGACTTCGCCCTGATCGCGCAGCACTTCGCCGAGATTGGCCGCCGCCAGCGCGTAGTCCGGACGCAGCGCCACCGCGCGCGCGAACGATCGCTCGGCGTCGGCAAGATTGCCGAGCGTGCGCTGCGCATTGCCGAGGTTGTTCCAGGCGCGGGCGTGATCGGGATCGAGACGCAACGCCTGCTCGAATGCGAGGGCGGCGCCATTCGCGTCGCCGCTTTCGCCGAGCAGGATACCGAGGTAGCGCAGCGCCTGGGCGAACCGCGGCTCGAGATCGATCGCACGCCTCAAGCTCGCGATCGCGCCTGGCTTGTCGCCGGCCGTCTCCTGCAGCTCGGCGTGAGCGTAGTGCGCGACCGGGTCGCGCGGCGCGAAAGCCACCGCCATCTTCGCATGCGCCAGCGCCCCCGCCGCGTCGCCGCTCTTGTCGCAACACGACGCCAATACCAGATGCGCCGCACCCCGCTCGGCGTCGGTGGCCACGTCCGTGACGATCGCCTCCGCTGCCTTCCGCGCTCCGGCGATGTCGTCCGCGGCAAGCCGCTGCCGCGCCTGCTCCGCGCGGGCCGACCACGTTGCGGTTTCAGCCATTGGAAGCAGCCAGCGCCGCGGGATAACGCTGTTCCAGCGCCTGCAGGTACGCGCGCTCCAGATGTCGCGTGTGCGCGACCATATCGGTGAGCGGCGAGCGCTCGAGCCCGGCGCGGATCGCCGCCCTGACCTCGGCCATGAATGCCGGGTCGGTAGCGAGGCGGACCGCGATCTCGACGTACTGGCTTCCGCTCGCCGCGACCGTTTGCGTTGCGCCAAGATTGGTCAACATGCTGTAACCACAGCGTTCGCCATGCTTGCGTCCGACGAGCGTTACCACCGGCACGTTCATGTCGAGAGCCTCCAGCGTACCGTTCGCGCCGCCGTAGGGCATCGGGTCGAGCGTGAAGTCGACCAGGGCGTAGCGCGCCTGATTCTCGGCGTCGTTGCGGCCCTGCGGCAATACGCGGACACGGTCATTCGCGATGCCGACGGCGGACAGGAGCCGGCCGTAGAGCGCGCTCAGCTCGGGCAACAGAGGCGAAATTGCCAGCACCGCGGTGGGGACGCGATCGAGCACTTCGCGCCAGAGCGTCAGGCAGCGCCGCGACAGCTTGAGCGGGTTGACGAAGGCGCCGATGACGATCGCATCCGGCGTGATGCCCAGACGATCGCGATGAAATGGACGCTCGACCGCCGGCGCTACATGCCGGTACGGATAGACGCAGCCTTCCATCGGCAACAGCGTTTCGAGCTGAAAGCGCTGGTTCTCAGGCAGGTCCGCGCAGGCGTCGGTGAGCTTGAAGTCGACCGTCGAAAGGCCCACGACGCCCGCGCTCGCGACGTGGGTGATGAGCACCCGCGCCGGCTTGAGCGCAAGAATGCCCGGCTTCGCGCCATGGGTGTTGGCAGCAAGATCGACGAGGATGTCGAGGTCGTCGGCCGCGATACGCTCGGCCGCCTGGCGTTCGGAGAGTTGCGCGATCACTTCGAAGTGGTCGGCAAGCCCGCGATAGCGCTCGGTCCACTTGTCGCTCACCGTGGACGTCGAATAGAAGAAAAGCTCGAAGCGCTCGCGATCGTGGTGCTCGAGCGCCGACCACATCATCTTGCCCATCACGTGATTGCGCAGATCGCCGGAGAGATACCCGATACGGACGCGGCCCGGGCGGCGCTCCTCCGGCAGCGCCAGCGGGCCTCCGTAAACGCGAGGCGCCACCGTGTCGTAAGTGTTGTACAGCCCGAAATGCGCGTCTGAATCGACGTCGAAATAGAGCAGCAGAAAGAGCAGCTCCTCGAGGCAGTCGGCCAGCTCGGTCTCGTTGCTCGCTTTGAAAGCATCCTGCCGCAAGCGGTCGAGATACCGATCCAGCTTAGCGAAGTCGGCACGGTATTGGCAGACCTCGAGCGCCAACACTACCATGGGCAGCGCATCCGGGCAGGCCACCTCGAAGCGGTCGAAGGCTTTGAACCAGTCGTCGAGGCGGCGCGCCGCGAGGAGCGTCTCGGCGAGCGCTTTGTGCGCCGGCGCATGGCCCGGCTCGCGCGAAATCACCTGCTCGAACGCCTTGATCGCCACGTCGGAACGGCCCTGCTCGCGAAAGATGACGCCGATGTTGAAGTCGGCTGCGAACAGCTCGGGGTCCAGCGCTAGTGCGCGCTGATATGCACGCAGTGCCGCGTCGTGACGACGCAGCATTTGCAGCGCGACGCCGTGGTTGTAATGGGTGGTGGCGTCGGCAGGCTCGATCTCCAGCGCGCGTTCGAAGGCTTGGCGCGCGTCCCGGCCATTGCGCTGTGCGAGTCGCGCCAACCCCAGCGCACGCCACAATGTGACTTCGTTGGGCGCGAGTCGAAGCCCTTCTTCGCACAGCTCGATCGCCTCCCCGGTGAGACCGTCCTCGGTCAAGAGGTTGGCGAGCGCGGCGCGGGGCTCGACGTAAGCCGGGGCTGCGGCGACCGCTGCCGCCAGCGCCACACCTGCTTCGCGCCGCTGCCCGCGGTCGCGCAGCAGCACGCCGAGCAGATGCTGCGCGGGGGGATAGCCCGGTTGCTCGGCAAGCAGCACGCGATAGCCGGCGATCGCCGCGTCGACGTCGCCGCCCTGATGTGCCGCCACCGCGGCGCGCCACATTGCGCCCAGCTCGGCAGCCGAGTGCGCGGAAGCATCGGCGAACGAAGGCTCGGCCGCGCAGGTCTCGAGCAGCACCGCCTCGATCAAGCGTTGGTGACGCGCGAGCGTCTCCTCGTCGCCCGCTTCCGGCGCCGGTAATGCGTGCGTGATGAGCGGCGCGACGTTCGCTCCGGCAAGCTCCGGATAGGTCCAGAGCGTCCGGGCCGGCCGCTGCGCGAGCAGCGGCCCGAGCGGGGCGCTGACGCCGACCAGATCGATCAAGGCGTCGAGATCGGCTTCGGCGATCGTTCGCGCCAGCGCCGATCCCGGGTTCGCACCCACGCCTGCAACCGGGATGCCCGCGGACAGCAGCGCGGTCGCGTCGCGCAGCGGCGCGCCGCCCACGACATATACGGCGGCCGCGATGCGCTCGCGGCGATGTCCGGCGACGATCGTGCGCAAATAGTCCTCGGCGTCGAGCGCCACGCCACCGATGTCGAGGCGCGCGCCGGGCGTGACCAGATATGCGACGCGCAGCGCGGATCCTGCCGTACGGCGCGGCCAGAGAACAGGCGCGGTGGATGCAAAAAGCGCCTTGCAGTAGACCGCGTAGCGCTCGGTCCTTACGCTCGAACGCCCGATCTTTACCGCGGCAAGCGCGAGCCGGCGCACGACCTCGGGGTCGTCGATCGTCTGCATCAAACGCTCGGCCCGCGCGAGCGCGTCGCTCGCCCGATCGCGTTCCCCGGCGGCAATCAGCGCTTCAGCGGCCAAGACGAGGAGTGGCGGCGGCATCTCGCCTGCATGCGCGGCGGCGAGTTGCAGCAGAAATGCGCTGCGCGCCGCCGACGGCGCCGCGGCGAACAGAAAACGCGCCAGCTCGCCCCAGCGTATGTGGGGCCCCCCGTCGGCGAGTATGAGTGCAAGCTCCGCATACGCGGCATCCTCGCCAAGCCCGATGCGGGAGAGCGCGTGTCCTGCGCGCGCGTGCGGATGATTGGGGCGCGCGCGCAACAGGCGGAAATATGCGTCGCGCGCCTCGTCGTACACACCCGCGCGCCCAGCGAGCTCGGCCGAGCAAAGAAGCATTCCGCCGTGGTCCGGCGAAAGCGCCAGACCAGCACGCCATGCGCGACGGGCCTCGTCATCGCGGCCGATATCGCGCAGCGCTTCGCCCAGCCGATACTGTGCCTGCACCGCATGCTGATTCGACTTCAGCGCGCGGCGATAGCACACCATCGCATCGATGGGCCGGCCGGCCTTCTGATGCGCCCTGCCGCGGGCGAACCACTCCGCGTAGTCCTCGCGAATCATGCGTTCACAAACGCTGTCGCAGCGCTTTGACCAGCTGCTTTGGCGCCAGGCGATAAAGCACCCTGCCAGGAAGCGTATGGCGAATGGCAAGCGCCGCGCGCGCCACAACGCCGAGCGCGCCGTTCGGCCTCGCGGGGGCCGGCCCGGGGACGGGCACCGCCGATGGCGGACTCCACGGTGCGTAGTGCAGCGCCGCGAGACAACGCGCAGCGGCGATCGGTTGCAAATGCACACGCGCAGGCGCGCGCGCCAGCGCATCGCGCCAGATGGCGATCGTTGTTTCCGCCATCGCGGTGAGCGTCGGCTGGGGCGCGGCGCGTGCCCGCGCGGCCGCCTGGTCCCATGCCGCGAATGCCGACGGATCGAGCACCGCCGCGATGCGGTCGAGCATGTGCGTCTCGTCCCGCCATTCGTCCTCGCTCAACACCCACCCGGCGCCGGTCGCAGCGACGCGCTCCGCCAGCGCGCCGATCGGCGGCACGAGCGCCGGGCGACCGGCCGCCCAGGCTTCGGACAATGTGTAGCTGAATGTCTCCGGGCCCACCGAAGGATAAGCGACCAGACGCACGCGGTAATGATCGAGCAGCGCGCCGATCTCGCGCGAATCGAACGGACCGTGCTGCGTGAAGATCGCATCGTCGCTTTGCATCGGCTCGCGGCCGCGATCGAGGTAGCCGATAAGGACCCAGCGCAGCCGTGCGCCGCGTTCCCGTGTGAGGTCGACCAGGCGCTCGAGCCGGCGCGAGCCCTTGTCGGAACCGATCGCACCGACGACGGCGACCGTGGGCACGCCATCGTCGGGCAGATCGCGGCGTGTGTGGACTGCATCGTCGCGCGACATGCCTTGGCCGCTGCCGTGCGCGACGACGGCGACCGAATGCTCGGGAAAATACCGCCACAGCATGCTCGAGGCCCAGTGCGACGGCGCGATCACGAACGCAGCCCGCTCGAGCAGCGCGCGATGCCCGGCGCGCCAGGCCGCGATGTCGACAGCGGTGTATTCGGGCTGCGCCGCAAGGCACGCGCTGCAGGCCGCGGCGTCGGTTACGCCGTGACAGTAGCGCCCGCCGGCATCGATGAAGGTGATGGTCGGGCAGGCAAAGTTGAGGTCGTGCACGGTGTAGCCGTAAGGAATGCCGAGGGCGGCGAGCGCGCTCAGCATGGCCTCGCGGCAACCGGAGATATTGTGCAGGTGGATCAAGTCGATGCCGAAGCGCGCGGCAAGGCCCCCGAGGAACTCGCGCCAGCTCTCGTCCGGCGTGCGCCGGAAGTCGTAGCCTGTGACTTCGCCGCGAACGTGCTCCTCGAGCCGCCAGTCGTCGCCCACCGCCATCAGCAGGTAGTGCCGGAACCCGGTCGACGATGCCGCGATGAGCGCGCGCACATGGTACTCGGTGCCGCCGCCGTGACCGTGCAACACGTGCAGGATCCCCTCGCGCGGGCCGGTGAGCACGCGATACTGCGTCAACGCCAGCTCGCGTAACGGCCGGAGCGGATCGGCGGCGATGTAGGCGTGGACGAGCTCGAGATAGCGGGGATGGCGCTCGAGCAGCAACGCCGTATTGCGCTCGGCCAGATCGGCCCGCTTGGCGCCGAACGAGATGCCGCCGAGATGGAGGACGAACGCGTCCTCGCAAAGCACGTTGCGATACCCCGCGGCTGCTGCGCGCATGCAGAAGTCGTTCTCCTCGCCGTAGCCCAGCCCGAACGCCGCGTCGAAGTTGCCGATCGCATCGATCAGCGCCCGCCGAATGTACAGGCAGAAACCGACGCCGGTCGGCAGCTCCGGATAGGTCGGCACCGCGGCGAGCTGGAGCGCCGTGACCAGAGGCCCGGGGTCCTCTGCCGCGGGCCAGGGATTGTTGACGCAGAAGCGTGGCAGTGAGCAGATTTCGGCGTTGTTCGAAAAGGGCGTGATCGTGCCGATGCGCGGATCGGATGCGGCGCAGCGCGCGAGCTTGTCGAGCCAGCCCGCGGTGACGACGGTATCGGAATTGAGGAGCACGACGTCGGCGCCGGCACGGGCCTCGCGCATGCCGCGATTCGCTGTAAGCGTGAAACCGAGATTGCGCTCGTTGGCGAGTAGCGCGACCTGCGGCAGATGCCTCGCGCGGAGACCCGAAAAGTACGTGCGGATCGCGAGTTCGGGCGACGCGTCGTCGATCAGTAGCAGCCGCCAGTCGCCCTTCGAATGCGCGAGTACGCTGTCGACACAGCGCGCCAGATCGCCGGCAGCGTTGTAGACGGGAATGACGATGTCGATCGGCATGCCGTGCACGGCGGCGCCTAACGGGCGCGGTGAAGCCGATGTCGTACGCGCCGCCACGGCCAGCCGATCCAGCCGCGGAAGCTTTGCAGGAACGCGATGACGCGCTCCTGCGCCGCCAGCGCAGCCTCGAGCCGCGTGCGTTCGGACTCGAGGCGGGTATGCGCGATCTCGAGCGAGATCAGCTGCTTCTCGAGCGCGGCGAAATTCGAGTTTCGCTCCTTTCGCGCCGCGTTCGCCTCGGCGAGCTGCCGGTCGCGCTCGACGACGAGCCCTTCGAGATGCTGGATATGCGCAGCGTGCCGCGTGACGGCCGCGTCACGTTCGACGACGAGCCGCTCGCGCTCCGCGACAAGCGCCTCGAGGTGCTCGACGTGGCCTGCCTGCCGCGCGAGCGCGGCGGCATTCTCCTTCAGCAAATGGTCGAGCCGCAGCACCTCGCGCGCATTGGCCTCGGCGCGCTTGAGCTCGCTGTCATCGGCATCGGTGAACAGCGAGATGCCGGCGCCTGCGGCCGGGAGCGCCACGGCGTTACGCGCCGCGACGACGATGAAGTACAGGCCCTCGGGCGCGGAATACGGCGCGATGTGTTCGGCATCTCCCATCCACGTCTCCGCAAGCGCTGCCTCGTTAGGGGCTTCGGTATCGGGATCGGCGCCGTGTTCCGCCCGGCGTAAGGCACCCTGTTCCTCCGCTCGCTCGGCCCATATTCCCGACCAGAACGCGAGGCGCTGGTGATACCAGTGCTGCGCCGGAAAACGCGCGTGGAGCAGGCGCGCCAGATCGTCGCGATACAACTCCTGCAGATGAAACGGATTGACGTAAGCGCGCGCGTCGCTGTAAAGGCGCTTGTTCGGCGAAGAAATCACCAGTATGCCGTCGGGCGCGAGCACGCGCGCGAATTCGGACAGCATGTCCGGCTGCTCCGCGGCCCCGAGATGCTCGATCGTTTCGAACGACACGACGACGTCGACGGACGCGCTGGGCACCGGCAGACCGGAACAGGGGGCCGCGAAAAAACGTAGGCGATTGCCCTCGCCGTACGTGACGCGGGCATGTTCGATGGTCGCGATATCGATGTCGACGCCGACCACGCTAGCCGCCACTGTGCCCAGGAGCGCGGTGCCGTAGCCCTCGCCGCAAGCCGCATCGAGAACGCGCTTTCCCGCCGCGAAGCGCCGCGCAAAGGCGTACCGATGCCAGTGCTCGTAGGCGATTTCGCCGCTGCAGCTCGGCACAAAGCGCTCGCCGGTAAAAGCGGGCGCAGCAGGCAGAGGGGAGGAATCTGAGGCGGACATGCAGCTTCCGCGCGCCCCGGGGCCCGGCGGCGCGAAAAATGGGGCTATTTTACCCGACGCGGACCCCCCTGCGCCGTCCTGCCCTGCGGCCTCGATGCAAGCGGTGGTAGCCCGGATTGAGCGAGTAGCCCGGGATGAGCATCGCGAATCCCGGGTTTCGCCTCCGGCTCAACCCAGGCTACATAAAGGCCGCGAATCCCGGTACAACTGCGAGTCAATCCAGGCGACAAGCGGCGAAAAGGAGTCGCTCGAGCGCGCGCGTGTAGGCCGCAGTATCGAATAGCGGACATGTGTCGCGATTGGCGATGAGCCGTGCCCGATACTGCGCGAGTTGTGCGCTGTCCTGCGCCAACGCGGTCGCGAGCGCTTCGTACGCTGCGAGCGAGTGCGTGACGAGCTCGGGCAACCCGGCCGCGATGAGCTGGCTGCCCGAGACGCGGCTCGCAAAGGTTTCGCCGGCACAGGTGAGAAGCGGCAGGCCCGCGAATAACGCGTCGTTCGCCGTCGTATGCGCGTTGCAGGGGAACGTATCGAGGAAAAGGTCCGCAGCGGCATGCCGCGCGAGGTGCTGCGCCAGCGAAACGCGGGGCGCGAAGACGAGCCGATGTGCGGCGACACCGTGGCGCCGCGCCTCGTTGCGCAGATTGCGGGTGGCCTCGGCATTCGTCTCCAGCAGCCAGAGGACGCTGCCGGGCGCCCGCTGCAGCAGCCGCA
>Ga0070697_100002553_pt1 | contig 14017 bp, 12 predicted proteins | sample KBSK1501metaG_FD_65475 | JGI IMG/M metagenome (GOLD analysis project Ga0070697, IMG submission 65475) | Corn, switchgrass and miscanthus rhizosphere microbial communities from Kellogg Biological Station, Michigan, USA - KBS K1-50-1 metaG | ecosystem: Host-associated > Plants > Roots >...
CACGCGGCAGATCCGGCCGATCTCCCGGGCCGCCTCGATCGCGTCCGCCCAGGACGCCGCGCGGCCCTTCCCCCACCAGCCGTCGAGCTCCTTCTCTCCGGCCAGCACCGCGCCCATGCGCAGCGGCTGGTCGGGCAGGGCGGCTTCTAGGGAGGCCAGTTCGGCCACGGTGGGCCCGCGGTCCACCGGAAGGATGGGGGCCGAATCCGCCGCCCCGGGCCGGGGGCGGAAGACCTGGCCGATCTCGAACAGCGCGATGTCGGCGAAGCCCCGCCCGATGTTCCGCGCCAGCACCCGGAACAGCCCGGGCAGCAGGGTGGTCCGCAGCAGCGGCTCGTCCTCGCTCAGCGGGTTCGCCACCACGACCGCCAGGCGGCGCATGTCCTCGGGCGGCAGCCCGAGCAGGTCCGCGTCGGATCGCGGCCCGAACGGCGACGACAGGATCTCCACGTACCCGGATTCGGCCAGCGTCCGGCCGACCGACCGGCGCAGCCGCTGGCGCGGCGCAAGGCCGCGCCCGGCCAGCGCGCGCGGCATCCGGACCGGGATGTTCTCGTAGCCTTCCAGCCGGATGACCTCCTCGGCCAGGTCGGCTGGGTCGGTCAGGTCGGGACGCCAGGACGGCGGGGTCACCTCGAGGACCGGCACCAGCTGCGCGGGCGGCGCGCCTCCGCCCGGGGCGCCCTCCGCCCGCCACGGGGCGATGGTCGGCGTGGCCTGGCGGGTCTCCCGCACCAGGCAACCCACCTCGCGCAGCCGCCGGACCACGGTGTCCCGGCCGTAGACCACCCCAGCCACCTTGTCCGGGTAGTCCGCGGCCATCGAGATAAGCACCGGCGCCACCTCGGCCGACGCGTGGGTGCAGCCCGGCACGACCCGGGCCCCTTGACCGCCCAGGCCGGACAGCATGGCTACCGCTTTGGCGCTGGCGCGCAGCGGCAGCTCGCGGTCCACGCCGCGCTCGAACCGGTAGGACGCCTCGCTGTGCAGCTTGTGCCGGCGGCTCATCTTGGCCGTTCCCCTGGCATCGAAATGAGCGGCCTCGATTACCAGGTCAGTGGAGGTCTCGTCGATCTCGGTAGACAGGCCACCCATGGTTCCTGCCATGGAAATCGGCCCGGACCCGTCGGTGATCAGGATGTCATCCGGGTCCAGGGTGCGGACCACGTGGTCGAGCGTCTCCAGCTTCTCCCCCGGCTGCGCCCGCCGGATCACGATCTCACCGGTCAGCTTGGACCGGTCGAACGCGTGCAGCGGCTGCCCGAGCTCGAGCATCAGGTAGTTGGTCACGTCCACGGCGAGCGACACGGAGCGCATCCCGCTCCGGGCCAGGCGCACCCGCATCCACAGCGGGGTGGGCGCGGCCGGGTCGAAGCCGCGCACCTCGCGGAGCACGAACCGGTCACAGGCGGTCGGGTCGGCGATGCGGGCCGGGTAGACGTCGGGGCCGACGTAGTCGAGCGAGCCGCCGAGCAAGGTCGCGTCAGGCAGCGCGGTCCCAGCGGGATCGGTGAATGGCACGCCGAACGCGCTGGCGAGCTCGCGCGCGATGCCGCGCACGGACACGGCGTAGCCGCGGTCGGGCGTCACCGCGATCTCGAACACCTCGTCGCGCAGCTTCGCGTACGACACGAAGTCCGTGCCCAGCGGCGCGTCGGCGGGCAGCACCAGGATGCCGGTGTGGTCATCGCCGATGCCCAGCTCGCGGACCGAGCAGATCATCCCCTCTGAGATGCGGCCGTAGGTCTTGCGCGCGCCGATCTCGAACCCGCCGGGCAGTACCGCGCCGGGCAGCGCGAGCGCGACCCGGTCGCCCACGGCGAAGTTGACCGCGCCGCAGATCACCCCGGACGCCTCGTCCGGCGGACCGGCCAGCTGGCTCTCGGAAACAGCGACCCGGCAGTACCTGATCGGCTTCTTCAGTCCCGCCAGCTCCTCGATCGACAGCACCTGGGCGACCACCACGCCCCGGATGTCGTGCCCGACAGACTCGACCGATTCGACCTCGAGCCCGGCGGCGGTCAGGCGCCGGGACACCTCGGTGGTGTCGGCGGGTTCGGCCAGGGACACGTATTCGCGCAGCCAGGAAAGGGGCACTCGCATCTCAGATCTCCATCCCGAACGCCCGGCTGAACCGCACGTCGCCCTCTACCGCGTCCCTGATCTCGGTCAGCCCGTGCCCGATCATCAGGCTGCGCTCGATGCCGAGCCCGAACGCGAACCCGCTGTACCGGTCGGGGTCGATGCCGCAGGCCACCAGCACCCGGGGGTTGACCATGCCACAGCCCGCGATCTCGATCCAGCCCTGCGACCGGCACACCCGGCACGGGTCGCCGCCGGGCTTGACCGATGCACCGCGGCAGATGTGGCACTCCATCGACACGTCGCCTGACGGCTCGGTGAAGGGGAAGTAGTCGGTCCTGAACCGCGTGCGCAACCCCACGCCGAACATCGCGTCCACGAACGCCTGGATCGCGCCGCGCAGGTCGGCCATTGTCAGGCCCTCGTCGACCGCGAGCCCCTCGATCTGGTGGAACATCGGGCTGTGCGTGGCGTCGAGCGGGTCGTGCCGGTAGGTGCGGCCCGGGCTGACCACGTACAGCGGCAGCGGGCGGGTGAGCATGGACCTGATCTGCACCGGTGAGGTCTGCGTCCGCAGCACCATTCCTGACTTGTGCCCGGGCCCCGCCGGGCTCTGGATGAAGATGGTGTCCTGCGCGTCCCTGGCCGGGTGGTCCGGGAGCATGTTCAGCGCGTCGAAGTTGTACCACTCCGCCTCGACCTCGGGTCCGTCGGCGACCTCGTAGCCCATCGCGACGAACACGTCGGACAGCCGGTCGCCGAGCGAGGTGACCGGGTGCCGCGCGCCGGCCGGGGTCCGGCCACCGGGCAGGGTGACGTCGACCGCCTCGGTGACGAGCACCTGCCGGTCTCGTTCGGCCTCCAGCTGGGCCTGGCGCTCACGCAGTGCCTCGCGGAGCCGGCTGCGGGCCGCGCCGACCCGCCGGCCCGCGTCGGCGCGCGCCTCGGGCGGGAGCGCGCCGATTTCCGCGCTCGCCAGCGACAGCGGCGCCCGGTCGCCCTCGTGCGCGATCCGCGCCGCCTTCAGCTCGTCGAGGGTCCCGGCGGCGGCGACGGCGGCGAGCGCCTCGTCGAGGACGCGGGCCACCTCGTCAGGCGCCAGCGAGGCCGTCGCCTTGGGGTCGTAACTCTTGTTTGGTGCGGACATGGGTCCTGCTTCCTGCGGGCCGTACCTTAGCTTGAGGTCTGAAGGCGGGATCTTTCCTGCCGAACGGGCGTGGGGGGCAGCGTCGCGTCAGCCTCGACGCACCGGCGAGGCTGAAGGGTTAGCGTCGGCCCTGCCTAAGCATTCCCCCGCCCATGCGGCCAAGGGCCGATCGCCGTGCTGGATAGCCCGAAGGGAGATTACCGTACCGAGCGCCCGCCCGGTGCCCTGAGGGTGTCGCCTTCAGGCGGCAGCCGTCCCCGCGGGCACGATAAATCGGAACTCGGCGCCGCCGCCGGGCGCACGGCGCACGCAGATCGTGCCGCTATGCGCCTCGACAAGGCCCTTGACGATGTACAGGCCCAGACCGGTGCCGCCGCCGTGCCGGCTGGTGCGGCTGCCGCCACGGGGCTTGCCGCGCCAGAACTGGCGGAACACCCGGGGGGCCACGTCGGGCGAGATGCCCTCGCCCTGGTCCCGGACGGACACGGCGACCGCGTCGGAATTCCCGTCCTCGCCCTCAAGGCGGGCCGGCTCCACCACGATCGTCACGATGCCGGCGCCGTGCCGGACGGCGTTTTCCACCAGGTTGCCGAGGATCTGGTCGATCTTGTCGGCGTCCAGCCACGTCTCCGGCAGGCCGTCGAGTACCTCGAGCCGGAACCTGTCCTCGGCGTCGCCGGCCGCCACCCGGCCCGCGACAATCCTCCGGGCCCGGTCCGGCACGTCGACCAGCTGCCGGTGGACCTCCATCCGGCCGGACTCGATCCTTGACACGTCGAGCAGCTCGGTGATGAGCCTGGTGACGCGGTCAGCGTCGGCGTTCACCGTCTCCAGCATCACGCGCTTCTGGTCGTCGGTGAACCGGCCCCACTTGTTCAGCAGCGTGGCGGTGAAGCCCTTGACGCTGGTCAGCGGGGAGCGCAGTTCGTGGGCGACGGTGGACACGAGCTCGGCGCGGCTGCGTTCCAGCCGTTCCCGCTGCTGGGCGCCGCGCAGGCTGATCACCAGGCGTTTTAGTGCTAGCCCGGGGGGGACGACCCCCCCCAAACCCCCCCCGCTCCTGGGGGGACCCATCCCCCCAGACCCCCCTTGCCGGGGGGCGCGGACGTAGCCCACCGACACCAGGATCTCGGTGCCGTCCGCCAGGTACAGCGATCGCTCAGGGTGACGGGTGCGGGTCGGCAGGCCGTGGTACGGGTCGGCGAATACCCACCAGTCCCGGCCCTCGGCATCGCGGAGCGGAAGCACGTCGAACACGAACTTGCCGATGACCTCGGCCGGATCCAGCCCGGTCAGGCGCGCGGCGACCCGGTTGAACACGACGATGCGGCCGGCTTCGTCGGCGACCACCACCCCGTCAGGAAGCTCGTCGGCGAAAACCAGGCTCCCGATCGGGACCGGGCCTTCGGGAAGCGGGCTTACGCCGGGAACATGACCGTTGGCAGTATCGCGGTTCGCAGGCGTCCCGGCCGGTTGCTGGGCCGATGACGCCCGGCTCGATATGAGCTCGTCCACTGCAGCGAAGCCTCCGTCCGGCGAGGCCGCACTGCACTAGTCCGGCGGCCGGAAGTGGTCACGGTTTGGGTGACGGATTGTGATCAGACTCTAGCGCGTATACGAGCTTTGTGACAGTCCTGAGACGTGAATTCTCTATGTTGTAGCTCAAATACTCTAAGCCATCAGTCGCTACTTACGTACCATCTTGTCCCCCCAGCCCCGCCCACATCTTCCGTGCACGGGGGGCTCCCGCCCCCCGTTCCCCCTGGCCCTCCCCCCTCCATTTCCCGCTTCACTTGTGTACCCGCTGCGCACGCGCGGACGCGTAGAGGCACACTGCGGCCGCCGCCGCCAGGTTGAGGCTCTCGGCCCGGCCGTAGATCGGCACTGCCACCGGCTCATCGGCCAAGGCGACGAGTTCGGATGGCAGCCCCCACGCCTCGTTTCCGAACATCCAGGCGGTCGGCCCGGCCAGGCGGGCCTGGACCTCGGGGTCGTCCAGGGAGCGTCCCGCGCGGCCGTCCGCCGCCACGATCCGGAGGCCGGACTCACGCAGGGTGACGACAGCATCCTCGAGCCTGGCCCCGGCCACCACCGGCAGGTGGAACAGGCTGCCCGCTGATGCGCGCACGCACTTGCCGTTATAGGGGTCGACCGAGGCGTCAGCGAAGACCACCGCGTGCGCGCCCGCCGCGTCGGCGGTACGCAGCACGGTGCCGGCGTTCCCCGGGTCGCGGACGTTGGCCAGGAGCGCCACCAGGGCGGGCCGGGTCCGCGAAGCGACCTCGGCGAGCGGGACGTCGACGAAACCGCAGACGGCGAGCAGGCCCTGCGGGGTCACCGTCTGGGCCAGCTCGTCCATGACCTCGCCGCTGACGACGTGCACGGGTATACCCGCGGCGGAGATCTCGGCCACCAGGTCACGATGCCTGGTCCGGGCGGGCACGGTCACGAACAGGTCGGTGACCTGCGCCCCGCAGTGAAAAGCCTCCGCCACCGCTTGCGGACCTTCGGCGAGGAAGGCCCGCTCACGCTGGCGGAAGGCTCTTTTGTTCAGGCGCCGCGCGGCCCTGAGCCGCGGCGAGTGCGCGCCCGGATAGCTAGCGGTCTCGGGCGATGCGGTACCCCGCACCTAGGCGGCCGCGGATCCGGATGCGTCGGGAAGCGCCTTCTTCGCCACCTCGACCAGGGCCGAGAACGCCGACTCGTCGGAGACGGCGAGTTCGGCGAGCATCCGCCGGTCGACCTCGATGCCCGCCACCCGCAGGCCCTGGATGAACCGGTTGTAGGTCATGCCGTTGGCCCGGGCCGCGGCGTTGATCCGCTGGATCCACAGCCGCCGGAAGTTGCCCTTGCGATCCTTGCGGTCGCGGTAGGCGTAGGTCATCGAGTGGAGGACCTGCTCCTTGGCCTTCCGGTACAGCCGTGACCGCTGTCCGCGGTAGCCGCTGGCCCGTTCGAGGACAACCTTGCGCTTCTTGTGGGCGTTGGTCGCCCGCTTGACGCGTGCCATTGTGTTCAGTCTCCCTCAAAGGGGCCGGGCTACTTGCCCAGCAGGTTCTTGATCTCCTTGGTGTCGCTTTTCGCGACAACAACTTCGTCGTAGAGCCGCCGCGTCAGGCGGGACGACTTCTTCTCGAACAGATGGCCACGGTTGGCGCGGCGGCGCATGACCTTGCCGGTTCCGGTCAGCCGGAACCGCTTCGCGGTACCGCTGTGTGTCTTCATCTTCGGCATGGTCGCCGTCGTCTCCATTCGTGTAGCTGCCGCCGCTAGGCGCGCAGCAGTAACCGACCCCGGCGCATGCGCCGGGGTTTATTGCCGCCCGGGTGATGCTACCGGCTAGGCCGGACCCGATACCCCGGCGCCGTCGGCGGCGGGCTCGCTGGCCGCCGGCTGCGGGGCCGCTGCTGCGGCAGCGCGCGGGCTGGGCACGGACCGGTTCTGGGCCTGGCCTGCCGTATGCGCCTTTGTTTCACTCTTCTTCCGGTGCGGACCGATCACCATGATCATGTTCCGCCCGTCCTGCTTGGGCTGCGACTCCACGAAGCCGAGCTCTTCAACGTCGCTAGCGAGACGTTGCAGCAGACGGAAGCCTAGCTCGGGCCTTGACTGCTCACGTCCCCTGAACATGATCGTCACCTTGACCTTGTCGCCCGCCTTGAGGAACCGCTCGACATGGCCCTTCTTGGTGCCGTAGTCGTGCGGGTCGATCTTCGGGCGGAGCTTGATCTCCTTGACGATCGTCTGCGTCTGGTTCTTGCGCGATTCCCTGGCCTTGACCGCGGACTCGTACTTGAACTTGCCGTAGTCCATGAGCTTGCAGACCGGTGGCCGCGCAGTGGGTGCGACCTCGACCAGGTCGAGATCGGCTTCCTGAGCCAGCTTGAGTGCGTCGTTGACCGAGACGATCCCGATCTGCTCTCCCTTAGCCCCGACTAGCCGGACTTCGGGAGCACGGATGCGCTCGTTGATACGCGCTTCGGCGCTGATGTGACCTCCTTGAGCCTCATCTCCGCCACCGGTGCATCCGGCGGCGGCTTCTGCCGACCAGGCCCGGGAGTGTCTCGGCGAGACCGGAGTACGGAACCCCGACACGAGAAAACCCCGCGAGCGATGCGCTCAGCGGGGCAACCACAACAACGGCGCTACCCCCATCGGGGATGCGCCGTGCCAGCAGATACCCGGCACGAATATGCGTTTCCACGCACATTCGCCGCCGGGACGTCTGGCCAGACCCGCCTGCCCTGTTCCGGGCTGACTGGGTGGGAGGTGGTCCTCCGCTTTGCGCGCCCGGCACCTAGGTACCGAGCTGGTCAGCGTCTAAGCGTAACAGCACTGTGCGGTCCAACGGTATTCCCGCGCGGATAGGCCAGCATGACCCCGGGCCGAAGGCGCCCCCGTAGCGCCTTCGGCCCCGCGATCGGGGGCTTAGTTCAGGACCCGCTTGGTGAAGGTGCGGGTGCCCAGGTAGCCGACGACCACTGTGCCGCCGATCAGCGCGAACAGCACGCCCCACAGCGGCATGTGCCCGAGCACCGGGGTGAGCACGGCCCGCAGCCCCTCGGACATGTACACCATCGGGTTGATCAGCACCAGGATCTGCAGCCACTGGATGTGGTGCAGCGCCGACCACGGGTAGTAGACGCAGCCGAGCATGGTGGCGGGCAGCAGGACCACCGCGAACAGCATCTGCATCTTGCGCGGGTCCATGATCGTGCCGAGCAGCAACCCGAGCGCGGAGGTGAGCAGCGACGCAAAGACCAGGATCAGCGCGAACAGCGCCCAGTTGGTCACGTGCACGTGCGGGGCCTGGCCCGACGCGTGCACGAGCAGCACGATCGGGAACACGATGATCGCGCCGATGAACGACTGGACCGCGCCCGCGACGATCTTCTGTATCGCGAGTACCCGGATCGGCACCGGGGCCAGCGCCCTGTCCTCGATCGTGCGCTGCCAGGAGAACTCCATGACCAGCGGGAACGTCACGGCCATGATGCCCTGCATGAGCAGCATGGAGGCCATCAGGCCGGGCACCAGGATGGTGGCGAAGTTGACGCTGCCCCCGGCCGTGACCCCGGCGGCCCTGGCCCCGGCCGCGGCCGCACCGCCGCCCAGATTGAAGCCACCGCCGATCTTCGGGAACACGTAGGCAAAGACGAAGACGAACAGCAACGGCTGCATGACCGCCCGGGTAAAGGTGGCGATGGCGTTGCGCCGCAGCACCCGGAACTCGCGCGCCATCATGGCATTGAACGTCCTGGCCAGAGTCGGCCGCGGTTCGGGCGCCTCGGCGATCAGGGCTGCGACATCAGCGGCCGTCGGTGCGCCAGTGTGCTCCGTCAGCTCCGACGGGGCGGTTCTCGTCGTGGTGGTCACTCGCGGTACTCCCGTCCGGTCAGGGTGAGGAACACTGTCTCCAGGCTCGGCTTGAGCTGCGTCGCGTCGCGTACGTTCAGCCCGGCGGCCGTGCCGGCCGTGACCAGCGCGCCGAGCACGCCGTCGGGCTCGCGGGTGAACACCCGGACGTAGTCACCGTCGGCCTCGACCTTGCTGACGCCGAGCCGCTCGGACAGGCTGGCCTGCTCGGCCATGCCGTCGGGGACCGGCTCGTCGTACCGGACCGTGATAACCGTTTCCGCGCCGGCGCCATCCTTGAGCTCGTTCACCGTGCCCGAGGCCAGCACCTCGCCGTGGTCGATTACCGCGACCTGCTCGCACAGGGCCTCGGCTTCCTCCATGTAGTGCGTGGTCAGCAAGATGGTCTGCCCCTCGCCGTGCAGCACCCGCAGGATGTCCCACAGGTTGGCCCGGGTCTGCGGGTCGAGCCCGGCGGTCGGCTCGTCCAGGAACAGCACGTCCGGGCGGTGCACCAGGGCCCGCGCGATCAGCAGTCGCTTAGCCTGCCCGCCGGACAGGTCGGTGGACATCGCCTTGCGCCGGTCCGCGAGCCCGAACACCTCGAGCAGCTGGTCGGCGCGGCGCGATGCCTCGCGCAGGCTCAGGCCGAAGAACCGGCTGCGGAACTCCAGGTTCTCGGCCACGGTCAGCTGCATGTCGAGCGTGTTGTTCTGGGTCACCACGCCGATCCTGCGCTTCACCCCGACCGGGTCGGCTACCACGTCCATGCCCGCCACCCAGGCCTGGCCGCCCGTGGGCAGGATCAGCGTGGTGAGCATGCCGATGGTGGTGGACTTGCCCGCGCCGTTCGGTCCCAGCAGCCCGAAGAACTGGCCGGACGTCACGTTGAGATCGATGCCGCGTACCGCGGGCACATCCCCGCGCGACGACTTATAGGTCTTGCGCAGATCCTTGGTACGAATCGCGAGCCCCGATGCGCCACTCATCGGTGTCACCGTCATGATGTCAACTTACGTTGACGAGCGATCGGTGTCAACTTTAGTTGACACTCCCGCCTTCCGGGCCGTCCGCCGCCTTGCATTACCGGCCGCGCTCCTTCCTTATCAGCTCGCTGAAATGACCGATCATGTCGGTAAAGAACTTGCGGATGACGGGCTCGTCCGCCGGATCCACGAAGCCGAACGCGTCCCGCCAGTGCGGCCCGGCCAGCGAGATGTAGTCCTCGCAGACCTGGCGGCCCTTGTCGGTCACGAACAGCCTCACCACCCGCCGGTCCCCCTCGTCGCTACGCCGCTCGACGTATCCCTCCCGGACGAGCGTGTTCACCACGGACGTCAGTGTGCCGGGCGACGACCCGCCCCGCGCCGCAACGTCGCTGGACTTGAGCCCATCGCCGGCCATCAGCACCCGCAGCACGCCGAGCCCGGCCGGGCTGATCCGCAGCCCGGACTGCGCCAGGGTTCCCGCGTAGAAGGTGCCCATGATCCGGGACGCGGCCAGCAGCAGGACGTGCAGCGGCGCATCCGCGGGCGGCCCGTCCGACGGCTCGCCCCAGATCCACCCGGCATGCGCTCGCTCCGGCCCGCACTCCGCCGCCGAGGGCTCTCCGACTCCGGCGGATTCTGCCTCACTCACGCCGCCAATCTTCACCCACAGCTATTTCCACGTCAAATCATTTGACCTCAAAGTATCTCCGCCCTGGGCGAACAAATACCAGTCACCCGCCCGTGCATCCGCCTCCCCCCTAGAGCCGCCTCCGTCCCGGGGAGCCGCCTCGGTCCCGGGAGGCGCCTCGGCCCAGAAGCTGCCTGGCCAGGCGGGTCCTCAGGCCGGGCGGAAGGGGCGAGAACCGGGGGCGGCCGGGCGAGCCTCTGGACGGGCGAGCCTCTGGACGGGCTGGCGTCAACGGGGGTGCGTGACCGGGATGCGGGCTTCGATGGTGGTGCCGCGGTTTGGGACGGAACGGATGTCTAGGTGGCCGCCGACTAGCTCGGCGCGTTCGGCCATGCCGCTGAGGCCGAAGCCGGGGGTCGCGGCGTCCGGGTGGAAGCCCGAGCCGTCGTCGGTGATCCGCAGGCAGACCAAGCCTGGGTCGCAGCGCAGCTCCACGCCGGCGGCGGACGCCCCGGCGTGCTTGACCACGTTCTGCAGGGCCTCCTGGGCGATCCGGTAGAGGGCGATCTCGACGTGCTCGGGCAGCGCGCACTCGTCCGCCTCGACCACCACCTGCACGCCGCCGATGCTCCTGGCCAGGCTGGCGAGGCCGTCGGCCAGGCCAAGGTCGTCCAGGACCGGCGGGCGCAGCCCGGAGATGGCGGCCCGCGCCTCGTTCAGGGTGAGGTCGATCATCTGCCGGGCGAGCACGAGCTGCCCGGCGGTGAACTCGGGCGCGTCGCGGAGCGCGTCGGCGGCCGCGTCCAGGTGATAGGACAGGCTGATCAGCCGCTGCGAGATGCCGTCGTGGATGTCGCCGGCCAGGCGGCGCCGCTCGGCCTCCTGCGCGGCGATCACCCGCTCGGCGAACTTCTCCAGGGCGTGCTCCCTGGCGGCCAGGCGGCGGTGCAACCGCGCCTGGTGGACCACCCCGGCGAACAAGGAGCCGATCGCGGTGAGGAGTACCAGGTCCCGTTCGGTAAAAATGCGACGGGACCGGGTGTGCACGTTCAGCACGCCCGCCAGCCCGGCCGGCCGGCTCGTCATCGGCACCGACGCCATCGAGGTGAACTCGCCGCCGCGGAGCTCGGGAAAGTACCGGTAGCGGGGGTCGGCTTCCTTGTGGTCGGTGATGGTGACCGGCTCGCCGTGGCTGGCCACCCAGCCGGTGACGCCCTCGCCGAGAAGCAGGCGGACCCGGCCGACGGCGGCGTCGAACGGCGGGGCCGCGCCGGTCAGGGTGAGCGCGGTTCCGCTGTCGTCGAGCACGTGCACGAAGCACACGTCGGTCGCGGTGGCCGTGACGATCAGGCCGGCGATCCTGGCCGCCAGCGGGCCGAGCTCGAGCCCGGCCGAGATCGCTTCCACGACGCCTGCCAGCAGGACGTTCTCATCACGGAGAGGCAGCGGGCCTTCGGTCAATGGAAGATTCCCTCGCGCAGCGCGACGGCGACCGCGCCGGCCCGGTCGCCGACCTCGAGCTTGCGGTAGATGGCACTCAGGTGGCTCTTGACGGTTTCCTCGCCTACCACGAGGCGGCCGGCGATAGCCCGGTTGGACAGGCCGGCCACGGTCAGCGCGAGCACCTCGCTCTCCCGCTGGGTCAGGCCGAGGCCCGCGCCCGGCCAGAACTCCCCGCCGCGGAGCCGGGCGGCGGACGCCACCGCCCGCCCGGCCAGGGCCGCGTCGATAACCGTCTCGCCTTCGGCCACCCGCTCCAGCTGCCGGACCAGCTCCTCGCCCGTGATCTGCTTGAGCAGGTAGCCCTTGGCGCCCACCCGCATGGCCTGGAACAGGTACTGCTCGTCGTCGTAGGCGCTCAGCAGGACGACCTTGGCCGCCGGGTCGCGCTCCAGGATCAGCCGGCACAGGTCCAGCCCGCTCGCCCCCTTCAGGCGTACGTCGCACAGGACGATGTCCGGGTGCAGGGTCCCGGTGAGCTTGAGCGCCGCGTCCGCGTCGAGCGCCTGGCCGACCACCCTGACCCGGCCGAGGAACCGGCCGAGGATCGTGCCGAGCCCCTGCAGCACCATGTCGTGGTCGTCGACGAGCACAAGGCGCAGCGGGGCCATGACCGTTAGGATACGTGCGGCCAGATCGCTCCATCAGGGCATGATCCCCGCCCTCTCCCCCGGGCGGGGGAGGCTTTCCGCTGGCTGGCCGGCCTACAGTCGGGCCAGAGGGAAGCCGGTGGTCACATGCCGCACAAGCTGGTCCGCATGCAGCGGGCCGACGCCAAGGTTCCGGCACGGCCGGTCATGCTGGCCATCGCAGGCGACAGCGCGGCCGGAAAGACCACGATCACGCGCGGGCTGGTGCAGGCGCTCGGACCGGAGCGCTGCACGGCGGTCTGCGTCGACGACTACCACAGGTTCGACCGGGCCGAGCGCCGGGACCTGCCATTTACCGTGCTGCACCCGGACTGCAACTACGTGCAGATCATGGAGCAGCATCTGCAGCTGCTGGCCATGGGCCAGCCGGTGCTCAAGCCTGTCTACGACCATCGCACCGGGCGGTTCGCCCGGCCGCTGCTGGTCGAGCCGCGTCATTTCGTCATCGTGGAGGGCCTGCTGCCGCTGCACACCAAGCTCGCCCGGGCGTGCTTCGACGCGACCGTGTACCTGGATCCCCCGGAGGACATCCGGCGCGGATGGAAGGTCCGCCGGGACACCGCCGAACGGGGCTACACGGCGGCGCAGGTGCTGGCCGAGCTGGAGCGCCGTGAGCCGGAGTCCGCCGCGTTCATCCGGCCCCAACGGGCGTTCGCGGACATCGTCATCAGGTTCGCCCCACCCACCTCCCCTTCCCCCTTCACCGGGCGGCGCGTCCCGGCGGGCACGCCCCTGTCGGCCGAGCTGCTGCTTCGGCCGACGATCAGGCACCCTGACCTGGACGGTGTGGTGCCAGACGGCACGGTGTTCGACGGCGCGGTGTTCGACGGCACGGGGGGCGGGTCGCGGGCGATCCACCTGCGGCTCGCGCGGGACGCGGACGGCCGTCCCGTGGACGCGCCGCACGTACACGGAGACGCGGCCCGGGAGGACAGCGAGATGGTGGAGAAGGCCATCTGGTCCCGGCTCGGCGCCGACGCGGGGCCGCCCGCCTGCCTAGGCCGGACCCGCGAGGGCCAGCGCACCGAACCGCTGGCCATCACCCAGCTCCTGCTCGTCTACCACCTGCTCGACGCGGCCCGCTGATCCCGCTCAGACGCGGGCGCAGGACTGGATGTCCAGGGCGCGGACCGAGTTGGTGGCGCAGATGAGCAGCCGCTCGTCCTGCTCACGGAACGGCGGGATGAGCTTGAGCATCTCGTTGGTGACCCCCTGCGCCGCGGACGCCGTCCTCGGCTGGCGCGTCCCGGCGATCTCCTCCACCTCGTCGATGAACACGACGACCTTCTCCAGCTCAGCGACCAGGGCGAAGGCCTCGCGCAGGGCCGCGGCGAGGCCGGCCGGGGACTCCCCCGCCAGCCGCGAAGGGAACAGCTCCACGAACGGCCAGCCGAGCCGCGAGGCGGCGCCTTTGGCGAACGTCGTCTTGCCCGTTCCCGGCGGGCCGAACAGCACGATGGCCCGGGGCGGCACCAGGCCGAGCCGCCCGGCCAGCTGCGGTTGCGCCAGCGGCAGGATGACCCGCCGCTCGATCAGCTCCTCTTCGCCCACCACCGCGACCACCGCGGGCTCGTGCGACCGGACCGCGGCGATCAGGTCGGACAGCCCGAAGGCCGGCGCCTCGCCGCTGGATGCCGGGCTGTCCCAGAGCCGGACGGCGGCGTCG
>Ga0070697_100002554_pt1 | contig 14014 bp, 7 predicted proteins | sample KBSK1501metaG_FD_65475 | JGI IMG/M metagenome (GOLD analysis project Ga0070697, IMG submission 65475) | Corn, switchgrass and miscanthus rhizosphere microbial communities from Kellogg Biological Station, Michigan, USA - KBS K1-50-1 metaG | ecosystem: Host-associated > Plants > Roots >...
ACCGGGTCTGACGAACCGCTGGTGTTCCAGTTGTTCTGTCAAGAGCAGTGCTGGGTAGCTATGTTCGGAAAGGATAAGCGCTGAAAGCATCTAAGCGCCAAGCCTATCCCAAGATGAGATTTCCCTGAAGGGTCGTGGTAGACCACCACGTTGATAGGTCTCCGGTGTAAGCACCGTAATGTGTTCAGCTGAGAGATACTAATAACCCGTTCGGCTTGATCTTTTCCTTTTCTGTTAACCCGTCGTTCGCGCAAGCGGACGACGGCACACAGAAGAGACAAAGGATCTCAAAACAAAACGAAGCCTTAAACGCGGAACTTTTCGAAAACCTGTGTGTAGATTTCAGAGAACCAGAAGTTCTTTTGAAAACTGTAGCGGCGGTCTATGACCGTCGGACGAATCGTCGGTCACAAGATCGACAATTAATTGTAGGGCGGCTGTGTCAGCCGCCGTCACTAGAGATTCGGCCTCGCGCTTGCGTCGCTGCGAAAGCAGCGAAACCGCCGGCGCGGTTCCGCACTCTGGTGATAATAGCGCAGTGGCACCACCCGTTCCCATTCCGAACACGGCAGTGAAACGCTGCAGCCCCGATGGTAGTACGGCGATAGGTCGTGCGAGAGTAGGACGTCGCCAGAACTAAACACCCGCTGATTTTCGAATCAGCGGGTGTTTTGCTTTTCCCTCTTCCTGTAGCGGCGGTCTATGACCGTCGCACTCTTGCTCTGGAGAGCACACGTGCGGCGGACGCGCCCTTGCCGTCGTGAACTTTTCAAAATCCACGCACCCAATCTTGCCCGCTCGCACAGTAGACTTGTATCACCGGCGCGTCCCGTTTTACGCTCACTTGCGTGTTTGAAAACCCAGCGCAGTACCCATTTACGGCCGAGCTCGAACGCAATTGGCGAGTCATCCGGGATGAAATGATCGCAGTGCGCTCGACCGGCTTTATGGCTTGGCCGGAAAAATCGCTCTACGGAGAGACAGGCTGGAGCACATTTGGCCTATACGCATTTGGCCAGAAACAGACCGGCAACTGTGCGCTCTGTCCCCGCACCGCGTCCCTCGTGAAGTCCATCCCCGGCCTTGCGACGGCGGGTTTTTCCCGGCTTGCCCCGGGAGCACACATTAAGCCTCATGTGGGTTATGACGAATATTCGCGCTACGTTCTGAGATTGCATTTGGCGCTAGAAACAAATGCCGATTGCGGCTTGCGCGTCGCGGGCGAGACCCGGGTTTGGGAGGAAGGACGTGCGCTGGTTTTTTGTGACGCAGTCGAGCATGAAGCATGGAACCACGGCACCACCACGCGTACTGTTTTGCTGCTTGATTTCAAGAATCCGCGCTACCGCTTTCGCTTTTTGAATCCGAGCTTCAGTGTTGAGTTCGTCGAATTTGTCGAAAAAGTGCGTTGGCCGGAAATGGGGTTCCGCGAGAGATTAATGTGGCGGTTGTGGAAACTCACCCACCAAGGTCAGGCGGCGCCGCCCGCTGGCCAATCGGCGACTGTCCCGCGCTAGCATTCAGATCCATCCCCTAGCTCGGCGCCTCATAATATATACGCCGCAGCCGCTCACGAGTTAAGCTAAGAATTGGGTCAAACCGGCCAAGCTTCATGCCATCCAAACCTGGCGACTTATCCGCCAGATTTTCCAAGAGAAAGGCATCCTCCTCGACGGTCTGTCGAAGCTTGCGGCGAAACAGCCAACCCATCTGAGGTCCTAAATGCCGAAACAATGGCCATCGAATCTTTAAGAACCCAAAGGTCACTATCGCGGTGGTCGTCTCATCCGCCGGGACGAAATAATGCAGGACGTGATACTTGACCATCCGCTCCTGACCAGTGCGCGGATTGGTCCACAAATGGGTAACCGATGAACGAGGAGGATCGAAGCGGAAGGTATAATTAGAATGAAAACGATCGCCGCGACGAATCGCGACGGCGAGCCGCGTATCAAGTGGCGGCATCTTAGCGGGGCCGTGATTGCGAACGGTGATGGAGTCCTCGGCCGTTTCCAACTCCATTACCGCCTTACTAGCTTGCTCGCGATCGAAACCGAAGTGTGGGTGAGTTGTGACCGTATGTTCGACTTCGCTGAAGTTATCGATAACGAGTTCTAACGGCGCGCAGACTCTGTTGAACTCAGCGCCGGCAAAATCCCAGCCATCCATCGCGAGCGTTGGCGGCTTCTCGCCATTGGCGCCCGCTTTGATCCAAATCGCTCCGGACGCTTCCGCGCAACCGTAGCTTTTAACACAAGCCTGCATTTTCGGGGCGCTGGGGCTTTCACCATTCCCATCGCGGTCGAACGACCATCCATGATATGGACAGATCAGTCTCCCGTGCCGGACCGTTCCCACACTGAGTTTCATGCGGCGGTGAGCGCACTGATCGGTGACCGCACCAAGCTGTCCATCGCCGGTTCGAAACACGGCCAGCGAAGAGCCGGCGACTTTAATGGCGACGACGCGATTCGGCGGCAGGGCTCTGCTGCTCAAGACAGGATGCCAGAATTTCAGTGCGTATGAAACGGCATTCATAAGACCGCAGCAATCGGTGCAGACGAAACCGACAACTTTCCGAACCGTTCGCGGAACGCCGCGATTCCCTCAGCGCTTAGTGGAGTTCCCTCATAATTCAATGCCGCAGCCGTGAATCCCAGTTCGGGTAGAGCATCCCAGTGCTGCCGAGCATCGGCTGGAGCAATCGGACCGATTGTCGGTGGAAGCTCGGATTTCTTGGCGGACAGGAGCGCAGATAAAATGCAAGCAGTGATGTCATGCGGAGTCAGAAAGGAGAGAAAAAGTTGCGGCAATTCCGTCGGAAGACCAGGCGCGATAGATGGCGGAATGTGTGTGATGCGAGGCATAGGCTCTCTGCTTCTAACAAATCCACCTTCCGTGCAAAGGATGTCCTGGTTCTCCATGAAACGGGCCAGCGCGGCCGGGCCGTTTAAACAATGCGGCGCAGAGTCATCTACGATCAGTGTTCCCGGCGCGAGGCGCGTTACATCCACGACATTTTGCACATTGGTGGCCCCGACGATGACACTCGCATCGTAAAAACCGGCGACTGAATCAGCGACCGCGATCGCGCCCTCATAACCGTGCTCGCGACGCAGGGTAATCTCAAGTTCCGCGAAGAATTCCGTGCCTCGAAAAGGATCGCAGAGTCGTAATTCGGCCGGGTGCGGCAGGACATCGAGCATAAGTCGAAGAGCACCCAGACCAATTGAACCGATCCCGTAAAACATGGCCGTCTCATCCTCGAGATCGCGCCCTGCTTCGTGTAGCAGAGCTGCCAGATTCAGAATGACGGCAGCGACTGTCGTGTTATGACCCGTCGTTAATGCAGCCAAATCGCCTCTAGTTTCGCAAGCGGCCTGGACCACAGTTCCGTAATTTGTTGCCGAAGAAATCAATCCCGTAAGCGCGACGCAGCGAGCACCGCATTCGGACGCTTGCGTAAGCCCATCCAGAACGTAGGGCAACAATGACGGCTCCCCCGGTTTTACCTGTGCCGTGGTGAGCGGGAGCATGAAAATACCAACCGACCCCAGCGGCGTTTTAAAAATCAAATCGAACAACACGCGACCGCCGTTCAAACGTTCAAAAAGGGCAGTCGGCGAAATCTGTGACTGCTTAAAGAGGCTGTCCGGCCAAGACATGAGGGCGGCTGCGGAAAGCGGCTCCAGTTTTCGCGCGTGAATGAGATCAATCAGAGGTGCTGCCTCCGTCCGAAGCAGCGGCGCTGTGATTTCGACGGGCGTTTCAGTTTCCGTCGGGAGCGCACTCAACGCTTCCCTGGGTTCGGAAACCGATTTGCTGATTTGCTTCAGCAAACTTTCGGCGAGTCGCGCCGGTGTGAGGTCGGCGTTGAACAGGTCGATCGGCAGTTCGCATCCTGTTTGACTTTCGATACGCACTTTCAATTCGACCGCCATAAGCGAGTCCATGCCACTGAGCCGTTCGGTGCGATGAACATCCGTCGCGGCCAGGCCAAGCGTGGCGGCGAGTTGCGCCACGACCAAATCGGAGACAGCCGAAATCTGTTCGTCCGGCGGGAGGCAAAGGACGCTCTCGCGCCAATCATTCGCCGCGCCGTCACGAATTTTTTTCGACTTTTCAACCTGGACGAGATCCCGGAAGACAGGCGACGCAGCAAACTTGACACTCGCGCGGCTAAGCTTGTCCCAATCCACATCGATCACAGCAACTTGAGATTCCTGACTCGCGATCAACCGAGACAGAGCATATAGAGCATCTCGCGAGGATAACGCCCGCACGCCGATGCCGTGGAGGAGGCGACCAACTTCGGGCCGGTCCGCCACCGTTCCGACGTCGGAGATCTGGCCCCAATTGATGGTCAAAGCAGGGAGCCCTTGGGCGCGGCGGTGATGGGCAAGAGCGTCGAGAAAGGCGTTCGCGGCCGCGTAATTTGCCTGTCCCGGGGCGCCGATGATCGATGAGAGCGAAGAAAATAATACAAAGTAATCGAGCGACATTTCTCGGGTTTGTGTGTGCAGATTCCACGCACCTTTGATTTTTGGCGCGAGCACTGCTTCGAGATCTTCCTGTTCCATTTCGCCGATTGCACGATCGCGAAACACAGCGGCGGCGTGGAAAACGCCGCGCAGCGGCGGCGCGATTTTTTTCAGTCGGCGTAACGCAGCAGCGAGCGCCTTTGGATTGGCTACGTCTACAGATAGCGTGACGATCGACACGCCCCGGGAACGCATCTTGCCGATAACCAATGCGTCCTGCGGAGATGCCTGCTTACGACGGCTGAGCAAGGCGAGATACACGGCCCCTCGCTCAACTAACCAGCGCGCAGTGGCCAGTCCGAAACCATTCAGGCCGCCCGTAATTAAATACATGCCATCGGGACGCGCCCAAAACTCGGCTGGCACCTCTGGAACGCACTTCGGGCTGAACTCAAGAACGATTTTGCCAATCTGCCCGGCGCTCTGCATCAGGCGAAAGGCAGAGACCGCGTCAGCGGCGGGGAACTTCGTGCACGGAATCGGCTTCAGCTCTCCACTCGCAAATCCCTGAGAAAGCGATCGTCTCAGAGTGGCCACCTCCTTGCCACCAGAAGTCAGCACGGACGAAAGATCGAAAGCGAAGAAAGAGAGCGAGCGCTGAAAAGCGGCGAGAGGAAGAGCGTTATTTTCAAAAAGATCGCGCTTACCAATTTCGACGAACCGACCATGGGGAGCGCAGACAGTAAGACTCTTCTGTTGAAAGGCGCCGGCTAACGAGTTGAGGACCACATCGACCCCGCGTCCGCCGGTGTGGCAAAGTATTTCATCGGCAAAATCGAGCGTGCGGGAATCCATCACGAGAGCAACACCAAGCGAACGCAGATGGGCGCGTTTTTCCTCACTGCCCGCGGTCGCAAGCACAACCGCTCCGATTCGTTGCGCGAGTTGCACAGCAGCGAGACCCACTCCGCCGGCGGCGGCATGGATCAGGACCGTCTCGCCCTTGCGAAGACGCGCCAACGTATAGAGCGCGTGATACGCCGTGGCAAAGACCAGTGGAATCGAGGCGGCTTGCGCGAAGCTGAGATTCCTGGGGAACTTCCAAACTCTCTCCGCCGGCACGACCAAATGTGATCCAAAAGCACCGCCTCCCGGCGCCAACCCAATTCCTCGATCGCCCGCCTTCAAAGCCCGCACCCCACGTCCTACGCGACTGATTCGGCCGCTGAATTCATCCCCAAAATTTGTTACCTCACCTTCTTTCAAAGGATAGATGCCAAGCACTTTCATCAGATCGCGGAAGTTCAACCCCGCTGCAGCGATTTCGATTTCGACTTCGCCTGGGCCAGGTGCTGGCCGCGCGCGACCACGAAATCCGAGTGAGTCGACTACGCCCCGTTGTCCGACGTGAAACGCATAGGCGGGCGGAGGCGTCGCGATGAGAGAATTCTTCGGTTGGAATTGTCGCAGGCGTCGAACCCATCGCTTGTCTTTCCGCAAAGCGATTTCCGGCTCGACCTCCTTAACGAACAGTTCGTGCAGCAAACGCTCGCCGAACGAGCCATCGGCGCAGTCCACAAGCGAAACGCTCCACTCCGGTTGTTCTGTCTGAAGAGTTCGCGCGAATCCCCAAAGCGCGGCAGGCGCCGGCGCGCTTGCTTCGCCATCAACGACGGATTGCGCTGGGCGGGTGACAACGAGCCAACGCGCGCGCTCACCGCTCCCACCCATGGTCAGGAGGCCTTGCGTGAGCGTGAGAAACGTTGAGCAACTTTGCGTCGCCGGATATTCGTCTGATGACAGATGATCATCCCAACTCCAGAGATAAATTATCCATTTCGGAAGAGGCCCGCGGCCAACAATAGTTTTCCAGAACTCGATCGCCCAATCTGGGCGCGTCAAATCCACGGCAAGGCCGCCGCCATTGTCCTGGCGAAACTTCGCATCCGCGAAAACCAGGGTTGTCGATATCTGCTTTTTTTGCAGCGCCTCGGCTAACGATACGCCAAATCCATCGCCATCAGAGAAAATCACAACTTCGCCGACCGCCGGGAGTTCAGCTGCCGAAGGTTCGCTCGGTTCCCACGCAAGCTGGTAGAACTTGCGCTCGCGCTCTCCTGGCCTCGAGTCGGCGTCAATCGCCCGTACCATTAATCCATTTACCCGCGCAACAACGTCCCCACTCGGGTCAAGAACCGTCATATCGCCCAGATGAAAATTGTCTGAACGCTCGACGATACGCAGATGACTCCAGACTTTTCCCGGCATCGGTTTGAAGAATTGCAATTGCCGGGCTGAAACGACTACGACAGCACGAGAGTCCTGACCTTGTTGGCGTTTAAGAGCGACACTGGAATGAAAGCAACTGTCGAGAGACGGCGGAAACAGGAAGTAGTCGAACGTGCCGCGTTCCGCCGGATCGATCACTTCACTTAGTGCCGTTTCAATCCCATGCACTCGTAGCGAAGTCATCCCGCGAAATGCCGGCCCGTAGACCTGCCCCATTTCATTCAATTCTCGATATAGTTGTTCGGGATCGCGTTCGCCGTCCAACGTGTTACGCAAGTTCTCAAGTTCCACTTTCGGCGGAGTGCGCAGACGCCCCGATCGATACAGTCCCTCGGCGTACACTTCCCACTTGGAAGGATTTTCGGGTGGCGCCGCCAGAATTTGGAAACATGTCGCGGCGGGGTCGAGTCGCACACACGTCGGGACGGGTTGCCCTTCCGGCAGAAAGAGCAATCGATAAAAACGGATCTGCTCGAGAAAAATGGTCGGTTCATTGAGAAACTCACGCACAGCTGCCACCGCCATTTCCAGATAAGCAGCAGCCGGCAGAACGGCCGAACCCGCCATTCGGTGATCGGCGAGCCACGGAACGAGACGCGCGTCGAGATGATTTAACCAGGTCGGTTGCGGATGAGGTTGCCGATCACCGAGCAAGGGATGCGGTGATGCGCTCCGCAGTTCATTGTTCGTCTCGGCAGCTTCTTGCCAGAAACGCTGACGTTGCCACGGATAGGCCGGCAGTCGAATTGCCTTCTTCGGCCGCGCGTAGAGGCCGCGCCAATTTACGTTCGCACCGCTTCGATACAGAGCGGCGAGTCCGAGCAACATTGTCCGCCGCTCGTCCTCCGCTTTACGTAACGAACCGACACAAACAGGAGAGAACTTTCGCGCCAGCCCAATCTCCGTCAGCGCCGATGCCAAAACGGGATGCGGCCCGATTTCGACAAACGCCGTGCAACCTTCGCTCAATAACCGTTCAACTCCGGCACCAAATCGCACTGGCTGCCGAACATTCCGCCACCAATAATCAGCATTCATTTCCGGACCCTCCGCCACCTGAGTCGTCACCGTGGAAATGAGCGGCACCTTTGCGCCGACACCGGAAATATCTGCCAGTTCCTCGCGCAAGCCTTGCTCAATCGGGTCCATTTGTGCGCTGTGAAACGCGTAATCGATCGGCAGAAATCGGCTAAAAACTTTTGCTTTGCGCAAAGCGGCTGCAATTTCTTCCAGCGCACTTGCGTCGCCCGAAAGCGTGAGCTGTTTCGGAGCGTTGAAAGCGGCGATGGAGACGCGCCCGGCAAGCTTCTGCGCCCATTCTTTTGCGTCGTCGGCGGAAAAAGCGACCGCGAGCATCCGGCCAAGACCGCGCATCTTTCCCTGCCATCGGCCGCGAGAAACGACTACCCTGAGAATCGTTTCAAGATCGAAAATGCCTGCGGCCCAAGCGGCAGCGGCTTCGCCCGCACTATGCCCGATCAACATGTCGGCTTCGATGCCCCAAGCGCGCCAAAGCTCGACCAAGCTTGTCTGCAGCGCGAAGAGGGCCGGCTGTGCGATCTCCGTGCGAGCGAGCAGCGAATCGGCTTCGGTGGCGAGGAGTGCATCCAGAAGTTTTGGCCCACCAAGCTTGAGACAAATTGCGTCGCACCGCTCCCACATCTCGCGCACGATTCTTTCCCGATGGTAAAGTTGCCGCCCCATGGCCCACCACTGGGACCCCTGGCCGCTGAAAACGAAGGCGATCTTGGAGGCCTCGTTTGCTGGTGATAAATCGAGAGCCGTCTTGCGCAGGGCCGACAACTGGGTCTGGAGGTTTGCGAACGAATCCGCGACAAGGGCCGTGCGCAGCGAATGATGCGACTTGCCCAGTGCCGCCGCCGCAGAAAAATCGCGCAAGCAAAAGGAGGGCAGTGCGTTCTTGTCGATGAACTGCGAGAAGGCCGACGCGTAGTCACCCAATGCCGGCGCACTGCGCGCGGACAGTGGGAAAACACATGGCTCATTTACCGGTTCAGACACGGAAGTCGAAGCGGGCGCGGGTGCCAGCAGCACATGTGCGTTGCTACCGCCGAAACCAAACGAATTCACGCCTACGTGCGGAGTTCGTCCGTCACGAGAAGGCAATGACGTAAGTGTGGTTGGAACGATAATACGATCCAGGGGCAAGCGCGGATTTGGCGATTCAAAATGTAAACTTGGTGGAACAGCGCGCTGTTCGAGCACGAGTACGGCCTTGATTAGTCCCGCAAGTCCGGAAGCCGGCTCCAAGTGACCGACATTTGTCTTAACCGAGCCAACAAGCAATCGTTCGTTAGGCGCCCGATCTTTTGCCAGGACGGAAGCCAGCGCTCGCACCTCGATTCGATCGCCCACGGTCGTGCCCGTGCCGTGCGCTTCCACATAAACGATGTCATTTGGTTCGATCCCCGCGCTCCGCAATGCCTCGCGCATCATCTCCTCCTGCGCTTCCTGATTCGGCACCGTCAGGCTGCTAGAACGGCCATCCTGGTTTGAGGCGGTGGCAATTAATAGCGCACGCGGCTCCAGCCCGAGGGTTTGAGCGGTCGCGAGCGGCGTGAGCAGAACGGCGGCCGCGCCCTCCCCTCGCACATAACCGTCGGCACCGGCATCGAAAGCGCGGCAACGTCCGCGGGGCGAAAGCATGCGCGCCTGACTCAAACCAACACCGGCCTCAGGGCTGAGCAGCGCGTTCGCACCACCCACAACCGTGAACTCGCACTCCCCAGACCATAAGCTTCGCGCCGCTAGATGAAGTCCGACTAACGAGGAAGAGCAGGCGGTGTCTACGGCCAGACTTGGACCGCGAAGGTTAAAAAGATACGACAGCCGGTTCGCAGCGATCGAAAGCGCGCTCCCGATGTTTACGTATCCGTCAATCGACAGCGTGTCGTGCCGATGCAGATTCGGATAATCAGCGTGGGAAATCCCCACAAAGACGCCCGTCCGACTGCCCGCGAGTTGTTCTGGGGGAATGCCCGCATCTTCCATCGCCTCCCATGTTACTTCAGCCAGCCAGCGGTGTTGCGGATCGATCTGTATCGCTTCGCGGGGTGCAATTCCGAAAAACGCCGCATCAAACAAGTCGACATTTCCAACGAACCCGCCCCATCGGCTGACCATGCGACCGGGCGCACCAGGGTTTGAGTGATGGAAACGAGAAGCGTTCCATCGGTCCGCCGGTACTTCCCTAATCGCGTCTACTCCGTTGCGAAGAAGCTCCCAAAATGAGCTTGGATCGTTTACGCCGCCCGGAAAACGGCATGCCATTCCCACAATCGCGATGGGTTCGTGAGCTGCCATATGCCGGAGAGATTAGATTCCGATCACAGGAATAATTCACGAAGAAAACGCGATCATCGGCCTTGGCCCGGGACGCTCGGTAGGGAATTTATGTGTAGCTATGTCGTCGAATCGCTTAGCCTGACCAATCTTGTCTGGGCACGCGATACGGGGCACCCCCGTACGCTAATTGACCGTCGGCAGTGCAATCGATAATAATGCGCTCCGCAATCTCCATTGGCTTCGAAAGGAAGAGCGATGATTAATCCGAACCGAATTTCGCGGCGAGCCCTCGCTCTCCTCCTCCTTGTGACCGTGGCCAACGGTGGTTGCGGCAAACACGCGGCCGACACGCGGCTCCGCGATCGCTCCGGCAAACCTGTGTCCGCTGTGACCGCACTCGGCCGTGTCACGCCGGGACGCGCGGCGATCGCTGTTGCGGCCGAGCCCGGCAGCCGAATCCTGAAGCTTGAAGTTGCCGAAGGAAAGAAGGTCAAAGCCGGCGATGTGCTGGCCTATCTGGATACCTACACGTTGAGAAAGGCGGAACATGATGCCGCCAAAGTGGCTCGGGACGAAGCATGGGAACGCGTCGAAACCGAAATGGCTTACACGCACGCGGTGGTCGATCAAAATCGTGAAGCCGTGCAGCTTCTTGAGGTGACAGTAGATCACGAACGCAAGGAACTCGTTCGTTTTGAATCGCTACTCGCCTCCAAGACGGTCCAGCAACAGAGCTTCGACGCGCAGAAGTTTCTTCTCCAGAGCCGTGAAGCTGAACTAGGCAAGGCAAAAGCGGAGCTTCGTTCCGCGGAAGCGGCACTGACGCGCATCCGGAGCACGGTCGGACTGCAGTCGGCCGAGGCGCGTTTGAAAACCGCGGAGGCGCAGCTCGAGCTCACCATCATCCGTGCGCCGATTGACGGCGAGATCCTGAAAGTTTTTACCTATCCTGGAGAACGGATTGCCAACGATCCCATATTAAAAATGGGCGATACCAGCGACATGCATGTGATTGCCGAGGTTCACGAAACGGACGTCGGCGCGGTGCGTGTCGGCCAGCACGCCACCATCACGAGCGGGGCGCTGCCGGAGCCCGTTCACGGCATAGTCGAGGAGATTGGCACGCTGATTTATAAGAACGACGTGTTGGATATCGATCCACGCGCGACGAGGGATACGCGGGTCGTAGAAGTACGTATCAAACTTGACAAGTCGGAGGCTGTATCACGCCTGACTCACCTCGAAGTCTCTACTCGCATCGATCTGTCGACACCCGCCCCCGGCCCGAAGTCCGCCGCGCGATGAAAACCCCGCTCGCGTGGCGGAACGTGTTGCAGAGCAAAGTGCGGTCGGTCATCGCGCTCTGCGGCATCTCGTTCGCAATTCTACTTATCTTCATGCAACTCGGCTTTTACGGCGCGGCCGGCCGAAGTGCCACCCAGATTTACAACGCACTCGATTTCGATCTCCTTGTGCTTTCGACCCAATATGTGTTCGTCGCGCGTCCGGCCCAGTTTCCGCGCGACCGCCTCGAACAAATCCGCGCGATCGAGGGAGTCGTGTCCGTCAGTCCGATCTGGTTGGCTCTCGGGGAATGGCGCAATCCGGAGACGCGTGAGCAGTGGCATATTCTGACCCTCGGAGTTGAGCCAAAGCAACCGCCCTTTCGGGATCAAACCTTGAACGATCAGCTTCCGCTGCTGGTGATCCCGGATAACTCGCTCATCGATTCAATTTCACGGCCACAACACGGTCATCTTGCTCCTGGTGTTGCCTCCGAAGTGGATCACCACCGCATCCGAATTGTCGGCCGTTATTCCATCGGCGCTGGATTCGTCGCCGGCGCGACGCTGATCACGGGTCGGGATACGTTTGTCAAAGTTTTCAATGGAACCTCGGCCGTCGATCAACCCAACGTCGGGCTTGTGAAACTTGCGCCCGGAATTTCCCCGCGCGCCGTGGCTGTGAAAATGAACAAGCGTTTGTGGCCCGTCGCGACCGCTGTGACTCGCTCTGAAGTCGCCGGCGCAGAGCAGCGGTTCTGGCTGAAGGTGAAACCAATCGGGATCATGTTTACCTCAGGCGTGCTCGTGGCATTTGTGGCCGGTGCCGTCGTCCTCTATCAGGTCCTGGCCAGCGAGGTACAGAATCGGATGCGCGAATATGCCACCCTTAAGGCGCTTGGATACGACGCCGGATTTGTTTACGGCGTCGTCGTCCGCCAGGCGCTTATCTTTTCGGGACTCGGTTTCGCTCCTGCGTTTGTCCTCGCGCTCGGCCTTTATTTTCTACTGCGAACTCAAGCAATGGTGCCAGTCGCCATGGAGTTGAATCGGGTGGCCGGCGTCTTTTTGCTGACGGCGATGATGTGCCTGAGCGCGACCTTCCTCGCTCTGCGCAAACTGCGCGAAGCAGACCCGGCGGACCTCTTTTAATGATGGCGCCCGAAAACGGCCAGACGCGGATCGGAGCCGGCGCGCGCCGGACGCCACTGGCATGGCGGAACATCGTTCATAGCAAGGTGACGATGTCTATCTCGATCACGGCGGTAGCGTTCGCCGTGGTTATCATGTTTATGGAGATGGGTTTTCTCAACGGTCTTTACGACAGTCAGGCTGGCGCCCTGGAGTTTTTCGACGCGGACCTCGTAATGGTAAGCAGGGCTCTCCACATTCTGAATACTCATGCCACGTTCCCGCGGTCGCGGCTGCAGCAGGCTGCGGCAATTGCCGGGGTGAAAGCAGTTCATCCAATCTATGTCGAAGACGTTCTCTCTGAGCTCCGCAATCCCGAGAATGGAATCAGAAATATCTTCCGAGTGATCGCGTTTGATCCGGGCGATCCGGTCTTCCGATCGCGTGAAATGAACCTATTAGCCGACCGGCTGCGCACGCCATTGACGATTCTGTTTGATGAAAAATCGAGAAAATTTCTCGGGACGCTGAAAGCGGGGATGACTACGGAACTCGCCGATCGTCTGGTTACAGTCGCCGGCACTTTCGATCTTGGCCCCGACTATTATTATGATGGCAACGTCCTGGCCAGCGCGGACACTCTCTTCACTCTGTTCCCGAACCAGCACCGGAGCGAAGTCTTCCTCGGCCTCATCCAGCTTGAGAATCGCGCCTCGCCCGACACAGTGCTGCGCGAAATGCGCACTCGGATGGGACCCGACGTAGAGGTCATGAAGAAATCCGACATCGTCAGTCGCGAAAAAGCGAAATGGCAAAAATCGACGCCGGCAGGCTACATCTTCACCATGGGGGTCGCCGTAGGCTTCGTCATTGGTGTCTTCATTTGTTACCAGATTCTCTATACCGATATCTCCGATCATCTTCCTCAACTAGCCACTCTCAAGGCGCTGGGATATCAAAATCACGACCTCGTACGGCTCGTCGTGACCCAGGCTGCTCTACTGGGCGTGCTTGGGTTCTTTCCCGCGGTGGTCATGACATTCGGCCTTTACTCGATGCTGACGGCGATCACCGGCATCATCACGAAGTTGACGATGGCGCGCGTCGCCCTTGTCTTCATCCTAACACTTGGCATGTGCTTGGTCGCCGGCCTGCTCGCCGTGCGAAGAGCGATCGCGGTTGATCCAGCTGAGCTTTTCTGATGGTCACGCAAGACCCAACCGTACGCGTCAGCGCACTGAATCATGCGTTCGGGATTGAACAAAACCGCAAACGAGTGCTACACGACAACAATCTCGATCTTATGGCGGGGGAGATTGTTATTATGACCGGCCCATCCGGCTCCGGAAAAACAACCCTGCTCACTCTTATCGGAGCGCTGCGCTCCGTGCAGGAAGGCAGCATCTTCGCCTTTGGCCGGGAGCTGCGCGACCTGAGTCCGCCGCAACTGGTGAAAATGCGCCGCGAAATCGGCTTTATCTTTCAGGCACACAATCTCTTTGACTCGCTGACCGCACGCGAAAA
>Ga0070697_100002556_pt1 | contig 14011 bp, 11 predicted proteins | sample KBSK1501metaG_FD_65475 | JGI IMG/M metagenome (GOLD analysis project Ga0070697, IMG submission 65475) | Corn, switchgrass and miscanthus rhizosphere microbial communities from Kellogg Biological Station, Michigan, USA - KBS K1-50-1 metaG | ecosystem: Host-associated > Plants > Roots >...
ACAGTACATCAACTATCAATGGAACCCGGCATACGTCCCAACAATCCAGTACACCCGCTGGGCGTACGGGGTAGATGGAGTTACCAGCGCAGACCAGTCTCTCATAACGAGCTCGGGAAACCAGACAAACACGCTAGACCACATTCGCATATTCACGAACGAATCGGCCCGGCTGAACATGAAACCTCTTGTTGGTGTCAACTGGATGTCCATCGACAATGCCCCCGTGGACATCATCTTTCTCAACCATACCGAATACTGGGTATCAGTACTCCAGCTTGTACAGGCAAGCCTTCAGAATGACCCGGACGTCTGGCGCACACAGCATCTCCTGCTGACGCATTCTGAGAAGATTCTCGCGGTAAATGCTGCCACGACCCAGGCCGTGGACATAACCAAGATCTGGAACCTAACCCAATCTCCCCAGATCTACTATGGAGAAGGAGGACTATGGCAGTCAGTGGACGAAATCTACCTGAACATTCCAGGCTTCACCGAGACCCACCTATCCAACTACACAGGTCCGCCTTCCTACAATGGAACAGCGGATTATACCTACAAGGGGTTCTGGCTGTACTGGAAATTCTTCTGGCAGGGAAGATTCGACTTTGCTAACGGAGCTTACGGCAATATCAAAGCTCTCGAGTACCGGGACGCAGACACCAGAATCTCAAACATTCTATTGCCCAACATGCAACTGGACCCTGATCCCTACCCCGTGGTAGACAAACAAGGGAACGTCTACTTGTTGCACTGGGTTTGGGTTGACTGGCAGAGCCCCAGCGACTTCGCAGACTACCCAGACCATACTGACACGTCGATCCTTCGACTCTTCGCGGCAACGCTTACCAACATGAGAACCGGAGAAGTCACGGGATATCTATACAATAACGGCAAGACCGATTACGTCAGATCATTCTACAACTCCATGTATCCCCAATGGAACCAGCAAATGCCCTCGTGGCTCCTCCCCCAGCTGAGATATCCAGAATCATACTTCAACGCTCAACAGAAAGTGTACAACTTTTACTTCCAAACAGATCCGTTGCAATGGCAGAGAAACGTCTTCCTACAATCGACCGAGACCACCCGGTTCATAATCACGCCCATTAATGGAACTCTAACGTGGGCGGCTGTCAGGCTAGTGGAAATCTACAACAGCCCCTCACAAAACCTAGCGGGTCTCTACATCGCTCCAGCAGGAACCAGGACAGGGCAGGTCTACCTGATCAGATTCCCCGAGGGAACGACAGTTATCGGCCCCAATTCAGCCATCTCAGCCGTAACAACTGACCCGACGATCAAAACTCAGCTGACTCTACATGATTGGACCCTTGGAAACATACTCCTGTACTCGGTGAACGGCCGCTTGATCTATGTCATACCATACTACGGAACACAAGGCAACCTTACCGTGCCAGAAATGGTGGCAGTAGTTGACGCCTCCAGTAAACAGGTGGGCTCGTATTTCATCTTGAACCCCAACAGCTACACGGAAGTTGGGAGCGCCACGACTAAGGCAGTCAACAACATCGGAATAGCAACGGGGACACAAGCGACAATCAACGGAACTCTTGCATACGTCCAAACCCCTTACGTGGTAGCGGGATACTCTCGTTGGATCTTCGGAGTAAACACTGGCGGATCGCAACCAGTCCAGATTGTCGCTAAAGCAGAGACTTTGACAACCACGGACATTTACAACCTGAACAACAAAGCCCTAGGAGCCAAGATTTCGGTCGTAGTGGACACTAGCACTACACCCTACACGGCCTTGAGTATTCAATGAGTCTGTAGGAACTGCGCTGCCAGAGTGAGCTAGACAGCTCCGAAGACCAGGCCAAGTAATCCCATCCTCAGTACGACGCCATTCCCGACCTGCGGGAAATATTTCGCGTGGCTCGTTGAGTCGACACTAGGGTCTATCTCGTCTACTCGGGGCAAGGGGTGCATCACTATAGCGCTCTTCTTCCCCTTCGCAAGCTCGTCGGAGGTCAATCGATAGGACCCCCTAACTTTCTCGTACTCGGCCAGATCCCCGAACCTCTCTTTCTGGACCCTTGTCATGTAGATCACGTCCAACTCCTTCAGATGCTGTTGCAGCGATGTGGTTTCTTCAACGTCTATTTTCTTCGAGACCTCTTCCAAGACCTCTTTCCTCATCTTCAGTATCTCGGGAGAGATGAGGACCAATCTTACCTTGTATTTCGCGAGCGCGTACGCGAGCGAGTGGACTGTTCGGCCGTACCGCAGGTCTCCGATCAATCCTATCGTAATGCCGTCAATGGCGCCAAGCTCCTTCTTGATCGTGTACAAGTCGAGCAGGGCTTGGGTGGGGTGCTCCTCCGCTCCCGACCCTGCGTTAATCACTGGGACCCTTGAGAACTCCGCGGCCATTCTCGCCGCCCCCTCCAGAGGATGCCTGACTACCAAGACGTCGGCATAGTTCTCGACAACACGTACAGTGTCTGCGAGGTTTTCACCTTTCTCAACAGATGTCCCCCTTGTCTCTGCAAATCCGAGAGCGGTCCCGCCGAGACGAGTCATAGCTGACTCGAAGCTCAACTTTGTACGCGTACTCGGTTCATAGAATAGGGTCGCCATTATCTTTCCATGAAGCATATCCGACCCAGTCTTCGCCAGAGGCTCCATGACCTGCGCCATGTCCAGAACATGGTCGATCTCCGACCGGGAAAGGTCGCGAACGGAAACAATGTCCCTGCCAACAAAGTTAGATGTGGGCGGCATGCCGATTGCTAACTGAACCGAGGAGTCCTATAACTATCTTCAGAAGCGATGGAAACAATGACTGTTCAAGTTCTCGCGATAACTTCAGACCTGTTCCTCCAATCGAGAATCACGGAGCTAGCAAGGTCGCTGGGTGCGAACGCCACACTGGTAACAGCCGAGGAGGACCTGCTTAGAGAAGCCAGCTTGAGAAACCCGAACTTGGTCATCCTTGACCTAACTGCGTCAGAGTATGACCCATTCTCGTGTGCCCAGAAGCTGAAGACTATGACTTCTCCACCCAAGATACTGGGCATATTTCCCCATATCAGAGCAGACCTCAAGCTGAAGGCTGAGAAGGTAATGATCGACTATGTTGTTCCCAACTCTGGTTTCCTCAAGACTCTGAAGAGTGTCTTAGAGAAAGAGGTCAATGGCGGGTGAGCTGGATCGTCAAAGACCTATGGGACACGCTGGACAGGCGTCGGGGAGAATACGAGAGTCTTTGGCGAGATCGTACACTGCGGGCGTTTGAAATCATCAACTGGATTGCCAGCGAAGTGAGCGAACGCTGGGGCGTTCTCATACAGATCAACTTTCCACCAGGCCAGGAAAAGCCGATAGCCTCCCAAGTTGGACGCAGAAATCTCAGCATTCTCGTAGACAAGAACAGGAAGAAGTTCGAAAGGGTAACACAAGACGAGGTGAATCAGGCAGCTCAGCGGTTGAACCCAATCTCATTTGACCCCGCTCGCTTTGGTCATGAAGGATTCAGAGCGAAATTACCATCTGGACTGTTGGACTGTCTCCCAAGTGGGGTCCATCTATGGTGCGACATAACACCCGAGATCTTGGGGTTCCTAGACTGGATATTCGTAAACGGTTACGCGCTGAAGCCAGGATTCCTTGCTTAGGAGACGGGCATGAGCTTCTTGCCCAGTCTTCTCTCAATGTCCATCTTAGCCCTTCTCAGCTGCCTAGCACGCTTGAGCAGCTCGATCAGATAGTCCAGGTCGACTATCGGGCGCAAAGCCGGATACTCCCAAGGAGTCTTGTTAATCTCGTCAGGATAGATCATGTAACCGTTAGGATAGTGCGTCAGCAGTATTCCCGTAGGGTCGGTTTCTAGGACCTTGGAGAACTCGCGTAGGGTGTATCCTGCTTTCTTGAGCTGTTCCAGCGCTCTATCGAGCTCATCGCTGGCCCTCTCCAGCTCGGCAAACATCTCTCCTCTGTCGCCATCTCCCATAGAATATCTGTCCTAGGACCCTTGTTCGCGAGAAACGGGGTTCCCGGCGGGCATAAGCGTTCTTTAACCGACATGCCCTCTCCGCCGAAACAGAGACAACCGCACGTGAACGGGGTCGAACGGGAGCTCGAACATACCCCGGCCTGGGAGCTTGAGACTATCCTAGGCCATGCAGTCGGCCTATTTTCGTGACCTATCATTGTTGCTTGCGTCCAGCGACGAGGAACATTCCTCCCGTGCTGAGGACTGTGTCGTTTCGAAGTTTCTCGTCGTCATCTAGGAGACTGTTCATCCACTTTTCCACCCAACGGTTATACTGGTCAATTTTCGACCTAGGCGCGCCGCCAGCTATCATGGCCTTGGTGTCAAGCTTCTTTGTCTCCTTGAAGGACGCGAGGTAAAACATGAGTTCATCCCTTACATCTTCTAGCCTCCTTCTCGGGTCCGAGGCCAGATAGGTATCCGCCTGCACCTCAGTCATGATTTCACGAAGTCCGGCTTTGTGGAAGATCGTCGGCAGTCGATTTCCGATGTCGAAGTGCTTCCCTTCCAGCTTTCTTACGCCGTCTACATATGATTCGCCGAGCCTGAGAGCTATCTTGGTGAACTTCTCATCATCGGGAATGTAGACGGAATCGAACCCGCCGCGCTCGAAGGCGGCTACAGTTCCACCTTTCCGCGCGACCCGGCTCATCTCCCGAACAGCCTTCAATGGCTCAGTGAGATGCATCAATAGTGTTCTGCAACAAACAAGATCTGCCCAGCCGTCTTCGACGGGAATATTGTACGCGTCGCCCTTGCGGAAAGAGATCCTGCCTGCCATTCCTTCTTTTTTCGTTTGCTTCTCTGCGGTACGGATATTGGCGGCTCGAATGTCGACTCCAATGATTGTGTGCTTGCCCGGTACGAGGCTAGCAAGATACCGGGTGAAGTCTCCTGTTCCGCATCCAACGTCCACGATTTTTATTCCAGGCTTCAGGCCGAGGAAAGTGGAGTGCATTTGTCTGATCCATGGTTTTGTCGCCAGGAATCGCCGGTAGATTTCCCTGCTACGGCGGAGATAGCGGATGCGAAACGCGTGCGATGAGATCCCAGCTTTCTTGCGAGACACTACTTTCTCACTTCACTACAAGGACGGCGCTTATTGGAAACGCATGTGGGTCCCGACACTTGTCTGAACATAAGCCTCGGGTAGGGCACGGGAAATCTGGTGAGATGCCTTCCAGCCGGTGCAGTGGCCGGGTACGATAATGTCAGGCGCTATTTTTTTCAATTCTTCGATTGTCTGGGGGATGATTTTCTCGAAGGTTCCCCCTGTCAAGTGAAGGCCTCCGATGAAACCGTGAATCTTCTCGACGCCAGTAATTTGTTCTGCGTTTCGGAGAACATTGACAACTCCAGAGTGGCTACAGCTCGAAACCACGACCAGGCCCCGCCCCCTTACGTTGCAAATGATGCCTTGATCATCCCATATCCAGGGGTCCGGTTCCCACACGCCGTTGTGGCTTGCTTGCTGGAAGGGAAATCCTTTCTCGAAGTTTGTCACACGCTCCACTTGACCCGAGACTAGGACACTGCCGTTCAGTAGGAGAGTCGGCCCACGTTCTTCTATAACGTGAACCTCCTCATCCTCGAGGAGCTTTCTGCTAGGTGGAGGCATATGAATTTCTGTTCCAGATGGAAAGACGATCTTCCTGTCTCGCCAGGCGTCAGGATGCAGTACGAATGGAAGCTTCTTCCTCCCGATGCGACGGAGCATTCCCTCCAATCCGCCATGATGATCTGCATGACCATGTGACAGAACCATAGCATCAACATTCTTCAAATCTATTCCGAGAACGTCCAGATTGTGGGTCGCGGTCTCCTGACTCAAGCCAGCATCGTAGAGTATCGATCTATCTTCGCCGTTTCGACGGAGAGTTAACAGTACTGAATAGCCATGTTCGGCGATTAGCTGTTGTTTTTCCGACCAGTCCCAGGTGAGCGGAGGGCGTTTCGTCCTCTCGTCGCTTGGGAGGAGAATGTCGATCGCGTTATCAACAACAATAGTGACATCCAATGAGTCAACCGGTTGTAGATGAAGCGGATGGAGGGTCTGGCTACGAGTTGCAGACCCATGCTTGCTCGAGAGAAAGTTGACGGAAGCTGTGATCTCGCACAATGCGATCAGCCATTCGGCGCTGTGTTGGCCTCGGACTGTCTTCGAGTGAAGACAAGTTTCCATAAAATGAGCGCTCCTCCTACAATCGTGGCCAGCACTGGTCCAACGTACCCTGCGAGGAAGAAGCCGAGTGGCGATGCGTTCTGGCTTATCCAAAGCTGGAAGAAATAATTGGACTGGTATTCGTTGGAGATGGCAACGAGTAGGCCAATTGTAATCGCGAACTGGGCGATGATAATCGTGCTCACGGCCCGCGATGTCCCGCGAGCACTAGCTCTAGGGACAATGACAGTTTTCGCGGTCTGGGCGGATTTTGGATTCGGGATAAGCAGAGAGCTGATTGCTCCCAGCGAGACGAAGATACCGGCTGTGAAAGCTGCCCAGCGCGTTCCCTGTGTAATCGCATCATAGAGGATTGAAAGCACAACAGGTGCGTTCCGACCGAAGCTGGCGATAACGGATGGGTCGATTCCCCCAGAGAGTCCTGAATTGAGGGCAGCCACTAGTACGGCCCTTTGTTGCACGCTGAAGTTGGCGGTACTCACCGCGAGGTCGGCCAGTCCAACCGCGGATATTTGGGCTACGAGTACTGCGCCGATTACCGCAATTCCGAAGGCTGAGCCAATCTGTCTGACAGTGTTGTTGGCTCCAGATCCCACTCCCGCCTTCTGCCAAGGTATACTCTGCAACACAGTACTCGTGAGCTGGCTGATCGCAAGGCCAACCCCCGCGCCATAGATGACGAGAACGGGATACAGGTAATAGACAGGATTGTCGACGCTGATGATCTGGGACAGGCTGAAGAGCGCAATCGCCTCAAGAGTCATGCCGGTGGTGACAATCCACTTGGGTCCGAACCTGGTCGCCAGGACACCGGCTACTGGTGCAAAGATGAAGACTGAGATGGCCATAGGTAGGAATGTGAGTCCGGCATTGAACGCCGATAGCCCCTTTACCGTCTGGAGGAATATTGAGATGATGAATACTGCTCCGAACTCGCCCATGGCAACGATTGTGACGGTGAAGAGGCCGTACCTGAAGCCCTTGTATCTGAGGAGGCTGAAATCGAAGAGAGGAACCTTCCCGCTTCTTAGTCGGCGGATCTCGTAGAAGGTAAACACGGTTAGTAGAACAAGCCCTGTTATGATCGAAACCAAGGGAAGAGAAATGGGGTTTGAGGTCGACCATGACAAGCCTCCAACGCCGAATTCACTTGCAGGAACAATCCACCCGTAAGTTTGAGCTTCGATAAACCCGAACAATAGACTCGATAGACCTAGCGTGATGAGGACCAGCCCGAGATAGTCTGTGGTGTACTTTGGATCCTTGAACCGGGTCTCCTTAATCGCGAATAGAGCCCCGACCAAGGCTGTGATCCCTATTGGGATGTTGATGAAGAATGCCCATCGCCAAGTAAGAGTCGGGTCACTCGTAAAGTACCCGCCCAATACGGGTCCCAAAACCGCAGCCGCGCCCGCCGTTGCGCCCCATATCCCGAAAGCCACACTGCGTGCTTTGCCGGTGAAAGTGGTTGTCAGGATTGACAGGGTAGAGGGCGAGGCCATTGCTGCCCCGAATCCTTGGATCACTCGACCCACGAGGATCTGGGTCAGATTCTGTGAGAATCCATCGATTATGGATCCGGCAATAAACAGGGAGATTCCAGTGATGAAGATTCGTTTTCTGCCGAACTCATCGCTCAGTTTTCCCCAGGTGAGAAGGAACGATCCAAAGACGAGAGCGTAGAGCGAGGTGATCCATTCTAGGTCCTTTAGCGAGATCCCGAAGTCTTTCTGGATTTGATACTGAGCGACGATCACTATCGTTGCATCAATCACGATGATCGCGAGGGAGAGGCTGAGGACAAGCAGAATGAGAAGCTGCTTTCGCTCGATCTTGGTCGATCCTGGGGCCGACGCTGGACTTGCGCCTCCCGATACCGGGCCAGATGGTTTGCTCTGGCTCTCCCCTGACATTGAAACGGCCTCACGTTTCTACGGGGTAATCAAACATTCCCATCAGAGAGATGCTCGTGACCATTATCTGTGAAACATCTAAGAACTCGTTCGGCAAGACAGCGCCTCAGATTGCCAAAGGATCTTCACACAGGCCGCTACAGAATCGAGCCGGGACATGAAGTTCATCTGAGCGAGATCGACCCTAACGATACTTCAGGCTTCGAGGGAAAGGATGAGGATGAACAGAAAGAGTCGAAGAAGCTCAACGAGAAACTTAGACATCTTCAGGAGATGCTCTACGCAGAGCACGAACAGAAAGTCCTAGTTGTTCTGCAAGCGATGGATACGGCCGGCAAAGATGGCGTAATCAACCGAGTCTTTCAAGGAGTCAACCCTCAAGGGGTCCGCGTCGCGCACTTCAGGGAACCTACTCCTGAGGAACTTGATCATGGTTTCTTGTGGCGAGAGCACAGACAAGTGCCTGGAAACGGCGAGCTCACTATTTTCAACCGGAGCCATTACGAGGGCGTTCTCATCGAGAGAGTTCACAAGATCGTCTCTGAAGGGGTCTGGAGTCATCGATACCGGCAGATCAACGATTTCGAGCGGCTACTCTCTGAAGAGGATACTACAATCCTGAAGTTCTATCTGCACATTGGCAAGGATGAGCAGAAGAAAAGGCTGCAACAGCGGTTGGACGATCCTTCCAAGCGATGGAAGTTTAGTGGTGACGATATGCCGGAGCGAAAATTCTGGAAGGAATATATGAAAGCGTACGAAGACACCCTCAACAAGACCAGTACGGAATGGGCCCCTTGGTATCTCATACCGGCTAATCACAAGTGGTACAGGGACCTGGTGGTCTCACGCATAATCGTGAAGGTAATGGAAAAAATGAACTTGCACTATCCGGAAATTGATAAGAAAACACTTCCAAGCAGGATTGAGTAATATCCCATCAGCTTGCCTGTAGAAGAAAACTCTCCTTTCTGAACTATTTTTTTCTCGTAACTTTTCTTTTCGCGTAACTATTCTTTTTCGCTAACTATTGTGTGACCCCCCGGGGTGGTCTATTTTCCCGCGCTCCGCCCTTCGTGAAAACGCATGGAATCCACGTTCGCCCCCCTTGCCTTGGCCTTCCTTCCTCCACGACGTCTTAGCTACAACGCCCTGAACCGGGTTGCTGGTAAGCATCCTCATCGGGGCACGGGGCCTTCAAATAAGCGCCAAGCATGATTCTAGGGGTAAGTCTTCTCAAATGCGCACCCTTGTAGCAGAATGCCAGATTCCCTCGGCTCCCTCCCGGTATGAGGAGGTTGAGACCATGGCCGAGAGCATAGGCTACGAGGTAATCGACACAATCGTCCAGCACCGGAAGAACCTCCACCACACCTACTGCATCGGCCCCGGAAAACTAGAGGAGATCAAAATGCTCGTCGCCGAAAACGATATCGAAGCCGTCGTCTTCGCCAACACCCTCCCCAGCGCCCAGATCTTCAAGATACAACGAGTCCTCGGCGGAACAGACATCAAAGTAATCGATCGTAACCTCCTGATCCTCGAAGTCTTCGACAAGCGCGCCATGACAAAAGAAGCAAAATTACAGATCGCCCTTGCAAAGCTCAAGTACACTTTCTCCTGGGGCAGAGAATTCCTCAGACTCGAAGGCATCCTAGGCGGACAAGTAGGCTGGAGCGGACCCGGAGACTATCCCTACCACGATTACGAGAGGACGGCCAAGAAACGGATCGCCAACATGGAGAAGGAACTGAGGGACCTCTATTCCAAGAAGGATGCTCTCCGAGACCACCGGCGAGAACGAGGCTTCCCAATCGTAGCATTAGCAGGCTATACACAGAGCGGAAAAACCACATTCTTCAACCGCATGTCCGCAGAACACAAAGATACGGGACTAGGACCCTTTACCACGCTGTCCACGTTCGCGAGAAGAATCGACCAGAACAACGGGGGCGATAATTTCAGCTTCATACTAATCGACTCCATCGGGTTCATCGAGGATATGCATCCGACAATTCTCAAAGCATTCAACACAACACTCGGCGAGATAACTAATGCAGACCTTATCCTCCTATTCGTCGATATCAGTGAGGACCTTGAGTCAGTCTTCAGAAAGCTCAACGCCTCGAAAGATATTCTCAAGAAGATAGCGGCCAAAGTACCCCTTGTAATCTGCGCGAACAAAACAGACCGCTGCAATGACGAGCAACTAGAAGAAGGAAAGAAACTGATCTCTCGAACCTTCGAAGGCGCTCCACTGGTTGAGCTAAGCGCGCTAAAAGGAACCAATACCGAAGCGGTTGTGAAGGAGGCCTATCATCACCTCAATGGGTCAGCCGCTCCTACCCCTAGTAGCTCTCTAGAGCTAAGCTCCTCGCCATAGTAGATCCCGAGAAATCCTAAAATTCTTCATTGCCATCAGTTGAAGATAGGATGTTCTAAGTGGAATTAAGGAAACTTCAGCGAACACCAGATGGAACCTTCCTCGTCACGATACCCAAGGCATGGGCCAAACGCGTCGGACTAGACCAAGGGTCCGTCGTTTCCTACGAGGAACGACAAGACGGAAGACTCCTCCTGTCCCCGAGAATTGATGAGGAGCGACCGCCTCTCGAAGTCATACTCGAAGCATCTCCCTTCGTCAGACGAGAGATCATCGAGCGGTATCTCCTCGGATACGACATAATCCGCATCCAATCCAAAGACAGCCTCTCCCCCGAGACAAGGGACGAGGTGCGGAAAACCACAAAACGGCTCGTCGGTCTCGAGGTGTTGGAAGAGGACGCGAAGAAAATCGTCCTACAATGTCTAATGGAACCTTCACTTCTCAACCCCGAACGCATCCTTCGACGGCTCGAAATGCTGTCCATGCCCATGCAAATAGACGCGGTCCAAGCCTTCGTTGAATCCAACACGGAACTAGCTAACGGAGTCGTTGAGAGAGATGAAGAAGTCGACAGGTGGTACTTTCTCTTGGTTCGACTCGTCAGAGCGGCTATTGCCGACACATACCTGCTTGAGAAGATCAAAGTCTCCTCGGTCGATTGTCTAGACTTCAGGCTCCTGGCGAGCTACATCGAAACCTTCGCCGACTACGCAGTAACCGTTGCTGAGAATACCCAAGACAAGGTTCCTGTTCCAAAAGAACAACAGATCCTGTTCCAGAAGATCGGAGCCTCAGTGAATACGATGTACAAGGACGCCGTCGGGTCTGTTCTCTCAAGAGACCTCAAACTAGCCTCATCCGTAAGTCCGAGATTCAAGGAGACGAAGAAGATACTTGCTGAGGCCGAGACGAGCATCGCGAAAGCTCCGCGTCCAATGGTGAACCACCTCGTCGCCGCGCTCATAGCTCTGAACAGAATGTGCGAAGTCTCCGTAGACATATCAGACCTGACTATTACGAGATAGGCGCCGGGTTCGCGATAACCGGATAAGCCGCCATCGCTCGTAGATGGTTCTAGAAGGGGTCGTTAGATGTCTGAGGAGAGGAAGAAGGCAATCGGCACCATACTGGAAGCGGGGTTCCAGATGGAAAGCGACGCCTTCAAGGCCCTCATGGAGATCAGCGCACCGGGCCATCTCGACCCACTTGTGAAAGAGGTTCTTCGCGTAGCCGGAACTGTAGTGCCCCGGCCCGCGTCGATTAGCAGAGACCTAGTTCTAAGGGCCGCCGAACATTTGGACATTTCTGGAAAGACTTTGGATGCAGATCATTCTGGCCTAGGGCACGGGCGACGTTTTGCCGAAGACCTTGAATCTCGACTGGAAGTAGTCTCGGACCCTACGGGCAAGCTCGGAACGACTGGCTCGTTCGATGATTTTCTCCGCTACTTCAGAAGCCGTTTCGATAAGATGAGCCTGCTCTTCAGGCAGAGAATGGACACTCGAAACGCAGGGACCATCTCGGACGCATTGTCAGGCGGGTCAAACGGGCGAGGCCGCTTCATCTGCATGGTCCTCGACAAGAGAGAGAAAGGCGACCGGATCTTTCTGACAGTTGACGACTACGAGGATGAAGCCACAGTCCTCGTTGGGCGGCAGAACCCCACACTGTATGAGATGGCGAGAAAGATAGTCAGAGACCAGGTCATCTACATCCAGGCACGGAAGAGCGCCGGTCCTTTACTTGTTGCCGAGAGCATCATTCTGCCAGAGATTCCCGATAGAAAACCCGTCCATGCTAGCGAAGAGATCTATGCGGCTCTAGTATCGGACGTTCACGTTGGCAGCAAGGTGTTTCTCGAAGACGAGTTCCGCCGGGTTCTAAGCTGGTTGAAAGGCGATATCGGAACGCCGAATCAACGTGAAGTTGCCGAGAGGGTAAAGTATGTTCTGATCGGGGGCGATCTTGTCGACGGGATCGGAGTCTACCCTCGCCAAGAGGTGGATCTAGCTGTTCCAGACATCTACGAACAGTACCGGTTAGCAGCCAAGTTCGTTAGCGAGATCCCAGAGTACATGGATGTGGTTTTGATACCTGGAAACCACGATGCTGTACGCCAGGCCTTACCGCAACCCGCTATTCCGAAAGACTTCGCGGGACCCGTATACGACTCAAGGAAGATTACCTCGCTAGGAGATCCGGCGGAGGTTCGCTTGCACGGAGTCCACTTTCTACTCTACCACGGGACCAGCCTGATGGATATTCTGAGCGGGGTCCCCGGCCTCGACTATCAACGTCCAGTGGAAGTCATGGAGTATCAACTTCGAGCCCGGCACCTATCCCCAGAGTATGGAAAAATGACCCCTATTGGTCCCGAACAGGAGGATTTCCTAGTAGTGGAACGGGTCCCAGACGTTTTCACCTCGGGACACATTCACGTCTCAGGCGCCGGCATTTACAGGGGAACAACAATAGTGAACAGCGGCGCTTGGCAGGGACAAACAGATTATCAGAAACGGATGGGCCTAATTCCTAAACCTGGAATACTTCCCGTTGTTAACCTGAAGACTCTCGACGTCAAGATGATCAACTTCCAGTAGCCATACCAAAACCCTCAGGACATATGAGAGTGACTTTCGCGCTCTACTGTCTGGGGGACAATGTAAACCCCCCACACCGCTGTTTCCACTGCAACTTCTCAACTTACCTTGGGTCAACAAATTATTGTTTTGAAAAACTTACTGGCAAGGTTAACTTCGCTTCTGACAATTTATGCAGACCTGTACATTTTTCTCCACTAATTTGTCCCCAAGTTTGTATGAAGTAGATGAGTCAAGGAATTTCAATGTCTATCCTATAGATCTCCATAGGAAGGAGAGGGGTACGGGTCTGGGGTGATTAGTCGCCGACTAGTTGAACAACGACAGTTCGGTCCCTCGGTCGAACGTCTAGTTCCAGAAAGACAATTTGTTGCCAGGTTCCTAATGCCAGTTTCTTGTCTAGAAATGGTATGGACAAGTCTGGTCCTATCATGGACGCTCTAACGTGTGAGTGTCCGTTTCCGTCATGCCACCGACTCTCGTGTTCGTAGGAGGCCTCTTTTGGTGCGAGTCTTTCGAGGGCTAGGGGAAAGTCGGTTAGAAGTCCGGGCTCATATTCGATCGTGGTTAGGGCTCCCGTTGATCCAGGCACGAACAATGTGGCAATTCCATCTTTCAGCCTTGAGGATTCGACTATTCTCTGGATCTTACGAGTAATGTCAAGAATCTCTCCTTCGCGTTGAGTCCGAAACCTCAGTTCTTGTGAGTCGACAGTCATGATTTCCCTGTCTGTTTCAGGCAAGGAATTAAGAGTGAAACCTATCTCTCGCCTAACAGGTTCAAGGTCTTGTCCAAAGGAACCGGCCCAAAAGAGCTCTACGTCAAGAAAATCCGTAACGGTACAGTGATCGATCATATTCTGGCTGGTCATGCTTTGGACGTGCTCAAGATTCTCGGAATACACGGTGGCGA
>Ga0070697_100002561_pt1 | contig 13989 bp, 8 predicted proteins | sample KBSK1501metaG_FD_65475 | JGI IMG/M metagenome (GOLD analysis project Ga0070697, IMG submission 65475) | Corn, switchgrass and miscanthus rhizosphere microbial communities from Kellogg Biological Station, Michigan, USA - KBS K1-50-1 metaG | ecosystem: Host-associated > Plants > Roots >...
TACCGGTACTATGCACCCGGCATGAAGAAAGCAGGTGAGCACATGCGCGGAATGAATGAATACGGCTTGTTTGAGCAGCAAAGCGGCTTAGGCAAACGGGGAGGCTTCACAGCTCAGGGCGAGAGGATCACCACCAGGCAGCCGCAACTCCGCAGCCAAAGACCAGTGCAGCCCGACATTGACGAAGAAGAAATCGTTGAGGAGGTCTACCCGCCGCGTCTGCCAACAAGCGCACGGCGCTACAACGCAGGGTATGACATCTCAGACGAAGAAGTGTATGAACAGGGGAATACGCGACTCCACGTCCGGTATGTCGATATCCCCAAACGCCGGCAATCACAGCTACCGCCAGCACCACACCTGAAACAATCGCAACGACAACCGGTCTACGAGGACGGGAAGACCCAGAGCAGAGCGGTACACCCCCGCAGAAAACTGCACTGGCTATTTTTCGCGGGACTGGCAATGATCATTATGCTTGTTGGCTGGACTGCAATTAATCTGTTTGGTACCTGGTGGCAAATGCACCAGGATGATGTCACCTATGGCACGCCGCGCACATTCCAGCTTGACGCTATTGTAGGCCACAACAATGACTCGCAGACCAGCCCGACGCACTTTATCGCTGAAAATCTCCACGACAAAATCATCGTGGTGGAAATTCCGGCCGGGGACATTGGCAAAGCCCGCACCTATGCCATAACAGCCCTCGCCGCAGGGTCGGAATTGACGCCGGTGACGATAGAGCTGCGGGACTTGAACGCAGACGGGAAGCCGGATTTACTGGTGCACATTGGCGATCCGGGTAATGTCTTCACCGTCATTTTATTCAACAACGGCACGCAGTTTGTCTCAAAATTGTAGGGGAGCGGCGAAACGCCGCTTCTCTCTCCTTTGTAGAGGTAAGATCATGCAGGGAAAAACGATGCACGATGAAGTTAACAGCATGCTCGCCCGGATAGTCGCAGGCGCTGAGGGGGAGGATCAGGAGCCGGAGCAGGGTATCCATGCAGGTGAGGAGCCAGTACCACTACAGGATATTTATGTGTATATTGTCCGCGAACACGACGAAGAACCCGATCAACTATCAGCTGACGGAGTAGTAGAAACAACCCTTGCGCGACAAAAACCACCGCTTCGTGCCATAGCCATGTGGTTCTTCGCACTCTTACTTCCCCTTTCCAGTATCGCGTTTCAGCTCTATGTTACGTTTCATCCGTTTATTGCGACGATAACCATTCTTCCCAAAAGCCAACAGGTCACACTTTCAGGGAGTATGCAACTTGGCAGACTGCTCAATCCGATCACCCTCAGCGACTCGCAAACCGTACCGACCACCGGCACAGGACACCAGAACGCGAAAGCGGCAGCAGGATTTATCACCTTTTACAACGGCCAGTTTACCAGCGTAACCATTCCGGCGGGCATACTGATCACGTCCGCATCTGGCATCCAGATTATCACCGATCAAGTCGCGAGCATTCCGGCAGGAAACCCGCCGACGTATGGAAAGGTGACAGTTTCAGCACATTCCCTGCTCTTTGGGACCAGGGGAAATCTCCCAGCGTACACGATCAATCAAGCGTGTTGTGCAAACGCTGTTCTTGCCACAAATACCAGCGCCTTTACCGGCGGACAGGACGAGCGGAGTTTCCAGACCGTCGCGAAAGCTGACATTGCTAACGCCGCGAGTCCATTAACAACGACACTTTCAGCACGAAGCACCGCAGTACTCTACGGGCAACTGCAACCAGGAGAGAAGCTCCTCCCACTGCCATGCAGCAGGACAATTTCACCCGATCACCAGGTAGGGCAAGAGGCGACCCTGGTAACCGTCACCGTTTCAGAAACCTGTCGCGCTGTTGCCTACAGCAGCACACAGCTTCAGAGCAAAGCCCTGCAACGTGCGACTTCCAAGGCTCTGACACACTTAGGAACCGGCTATCGTCTCAGAGGAGATTTCACGGTGACGGTGATGAAGGCAGTGACCACCCGGCCAACGCCAATCCTGATGTTTTCAAGTCAGAGCACCTGGGTCTATGTCCTCAGCGCGAAGGAACAGGAGCGGATAAAGGCGCTTCTTGCCGGAAAGACAAAGCAGGATGCTCTTAAGCTTCTTGCAGCACTGCCGGGCATACGGAGCGTAGCCATGCAATGGGATGAGAACACGAAGCTTCCCAAAGACCCAAAATATATACACCTTGTCCTTCTGGACAAACCAGCGGGAAGACAGCTGCTTGCCCCCAGCCGGACTGACAGGTGAAAACATGCTACATGCGCCAACCAGACACCAATGCAGTATCGCAACTGTGCCACTGCGGCGTGACTGCCTCCGGCAAGCATCGCTCTTTGACGAGCGAGACTATCCGCTGCCAGCCGTGTTGCCGGGCGGGGAAGCTGTCATTATTGACGCCGATAACTGGACACACAACTTTAAGAAAGGCAGAGTAACAGCGTACAACTACGCTACAGGACTGCATACCATCCATTTTGACAGTTTGTCAGAAGACGAATTTTTCGGCCGCGAAATCAGGAAACCCCGATAATCGGAGCGCGTTTTACCGAAGTTGATGCAAAAAGGATAGATTTTTGAACAAGGTTTCGAGTATACTGAGAGGTAACAAAAGAAAAACGGAGCGCGTTCGTATTGGTCGTACAGAACGCACCCCTCCCGTCTGTCAAGAGTTGGCTTGCAGATCGATTACCTATAGTGTACCACACTATCGGCTTCATTGCGCCTTCATGTCCAACTCTTGCAAGAAAAGTAAAGGAGTTGGACTTTGCTTCCCTCAGATGTACCCGAAGTGCCCCGTGTGCTGGAAACCGCCAGCACCAAAAGAGTCGCAGCAACTGACGTACGCATCGGTCTGAACCTGCTGGGAGAAAACGGGCGTATGCTTTTGCGCGAATATGCCAAGACAAGTACTGCTTATTGCACGAAAGAGAGGGAACAGTAATATGGCAGTGAAGATCATCACATCCTACGTACCCGCCGTTTTGGATCTCGGATACCTCAAAATTGACCTCACCCGAAAAACCGCCGTTCTCATACGCCAGTCAATGAAGAAGGCAGACGTCAGCCATTATGAAAGCCGCCTGCTGCAAGAAAACCTTGTCCCCATAGCCAGACAGATACGGGGTGATGAAGATGAGAGAAACATCCTGTTATTTGATGAAGGCGCAGGGGTCAGCGGGACAAAGGGGTATGACGAGCGCGAGCAATTATCAGCGTTGTACCTGGCGATTGCCAATGACATTGTTGGCAGTCTGCTGGTGGCACGTCCTGACAGGCTCTTTCGTGATAAGCATTTCTTAAACGTCGGCATGTTTACCGAGCTTGCCGAGCGGAAAAAACTCATGCTCATAGTGCCTGGCAGGCGCATGTATGATTTTACCAAGTACGCTGACCTGCAAGCATTTCAGAAAGACATGCAGGAAGCATACAGCTATATCGCAACCCACATCAAATACATGAATGACACCCGCGCACAAAAGCAACAACGCGGCCTGTACGGCGGTGGCGGCTTACCCGCCCCCTACGTCATTGACCGGTTTATCTGGAAGGACGAACAGAAACCCGTCATCTATCAGCCCTGGCTCGATCCAGCCGTAGACTTGTTTGTGCAATTTCGGGCATATGATTTTTCCATCGCCCACCTGTGCCGGTATATTGAAAGTAAGCCGCACATTTTCCCAACGCCCTCTGATGCGGATCTGCAACGGTACATGTTTCTCTCCCGTATGCACCTGTTCAAAGGCGGGTACTCATTTAGCGATCTGTCATCGGTCAAAGAGTATCTTTCAAACCTCGTCCTGGGAGGATACGCGAGAGTCGGCAAAGATGAGGAGGGGAATGTGCTGTTTATGCCTGGTGCCTTTGAAGCGGCAATTCCATTTGCACTACTCGACGAAGTGTACGCCGCGCTCACCGGACACCACATCGACGGGACGCAATTTGACGGCGCAGTCAATACCCGCCGGTACATGCGGTCCAACCCGCACGGGTCAGCCGCCTTGTTTCATAATCTTCTCATAAGCGACCAAGGGCATGTTGTGCCCCATTCCGCAGGAAACAGCGGGCAATATGACTATCAATGTTTCAAAGAGCTGGTCGTTTCGGGACATACCCGCAAAACACGCTTCCTTACCCAGTCAGTCGTGCAGTGGACGCTTCGCGCACCGGTGTTTGACGGTATCGTGTTAGAGCGGCTCTTTGAGCTAAGCGAGCAGGACAGCCGCTTGGCAGAACGGGTTAAGCAAACATTTGAGAGTTTGAAAGGAAAGGGCATTGACGAGAACAATCTGTTGCAGGAGCAAATAGACCAGACCAGAAAACAAATAGCGCGGTATGATTTTCTGCTCACCGATACGAGCATCGGGCTTGACGCCGTCACCGCCCGAAGCTACGCCGCAAGTTTGGCAGAGTTACGCCCGAAACTGGCACGGCTTTTGCAAAAGCAGCAGCAACAGCCCGATCTTGACCCGGAAGAAACCATCACCAATTTTTACTATGTCCTCTCCCACCTGGCGACAGAGTTTGTCAAGCAACCCGTTGACGTGCAAAAACAGATGATGACGAAACTGGTCAAACTCATACGCGTCAATAGACTTTCACCCCACTTGTACAGCCTGTTTATCATCTGGCAGGACGGAATAGCCCACCGTCCTGATGTTGCGCTGCTCTGGCGTGGTACAGGCGTACGGGGGAAAGAAGGATGGAGTCCGGAGGAAGACGAGATTATCAGAAGCTACTGGCCCAACGCGCACCCGTTTGAGCTGATGCGTCTTTTGCCAACCAGAAGTCTTGTCAGTGTGTCAGACCACGCGTTGGACCTGGGGGTATATAGGACAGTACGCACCGGAGGGAAACGGGTTAACCTGTATGACCGGTCAATGACGTATGCCGATTTGGAGGCAGCGATGGGCCAGGCTGGAGAAGGGGATAGAGAGTACATATGCGGGATAGTCAACGACATGGCGGAGAAGACAGCGCGAAAGGAAATAGCAGTCTATTGGCCGCTTCCCGTTGATAAGGTTGGTTTTTGTTCGATAATAGCCGATGAAGGGGAAGAGTCCAGATAGCGCCAATCGAGATGATCGACCCGGCCGTGTTCAGGCCGATCAGGATAAGCGCGTGCGACACCGGCGAGGCTACATTGAGTTGGGTATAAGGCACTATTCCGGTGAGCACTGCAGTCACCAGGATATAGAGCACCGTGCAGACCAGCAGGCTGACGATGATGCCTAGTGGCAGGTCTTTAGAAGGATTGCGTGCCTCCTCGGCCGAGGTCGAAATCTGGTCAAAGCCGATGTAGGCAAAGAAGATGATACTGGCACCTCGGAAGTTGCCTCCAACGCCGAAAAGAAGTTACAAAAAACTACCTGGTTGCATCTCTCAGGGCTTCTTTATCGGGCACAAGGGTAACACGTTCTGAAAGATGCAAATGGTTTTAGGCCTATTAAGGAAAGGACAATGACATCTATGAACAACTGCTGTTAATTTCCTCAAGGAGAAGCTGGGGTGGTTGCGGTGCCCCTGTATGGTAGAATCTGGGTGAGGACTGGAACTTCATCCGGGTCTTATTCAGAACACCTATGGGGGAAATGATGGATGGCTTGAGCGATAGATTGCAACGGGATTCGCTCCTGGCAACGAAGCTGTACGTACCGGCAGCAGGGTCTCAGTTGGTCTCACGCCCACGCCTGGTCGAACGGCTGAATGAAGGGCTGAGATGCCGGCTCACGCTCATCTCTGCTCCTGCTGGATCTGGCAAGACAACCCTACTGAGCGAGTGGTGCGCACTTGCACCGGAGGCGATGTTGCCCATTGCATGGGTTTCGTTGGACCAGGGTGATAACGACCCGGCCCGCTTCTGGGCCTACATCATCGCGGCACTTGAAAGGATTTCTCCCGGCATTGGCGAACCGGCTCTCACCTTGTTGCGATTAGCAAAACCACCACCGATTGAAACTATACTGACGATTTTGATCAATGCGATCAGTGTCACTCCACGGGATTTCGTGCTGGTATTCGATGACTACCATGTGATTGACTCTCAACCAATTTCTGATGCCCTGCTCTACCTGCTCGATAATCTGCCTGCCCAGATGCACCTGTACGTCGCCAGCCGGGCAGACCCATCCTGGCCGCTGCCCCGCATGAGAGCCAGAGGCCAGTTAAACGAGTTGCGTGCTGCTGACCTGCGCTTTACAGCCGGCGAGGCTGCAACTTTCCTGTGCCAGGTACCCGGCTTACATCTCTCAGCAGGTGATATCGCGACCCTGGAATCTCGTACTGAGGGTTGGATTGCCGGATTGCAATTGGCCGCCCTCTCTATGCGAGGGCACGAGGACATTTCCGGCTTCATCTCTACTTTCACCGGTGGACAGCGCTTCATCTCAGAGTACTTGTTTACGGAGGTACTGCACCAGCAACCCGAGGAAGTACAATCTTTCCTGCTGTACACGTCTCTACTTGATCGCTTGACAGGTTCTTTATGCAACGCCGTTACTGAGAGAGATGATGGACAGCACACGCTAGAAATGCTGGAGCATACCAACCAGTTCCTCGTTCCACTGGACAACGAGGGACGTTGGTATCGCTACCACCAGCTCTTTAGCGACTTTTTACGCAGCCGTTTGCAGTTCACACAGCCAGAGCTGGCACCGCTACTACATAGTAGAGCATCTGCGTGGTTTGAGCGCGCCGGGCTAGTTGTCGAAGCCATAGATCACGCCTTTGCCGCAGGTGATTTTGAGCGTGCCGCGAACCTGATTGAGCCAATCGTTGATGACCTCAGCAAACGTGGAGAACTGAAAACACTTTTCAACTGGTTAGAGGCTCTGCCAGGCGCGCAAATGCGCTCGCACTCGCGACTCTACCTGGCTCATGCCTGGGGCTTGCTGATGATGGGACAGGCAGACGCTGCTGAAAAACGCCTGCGCGAAGCAGAAGGGCTGCTGGAAGATGCAGGTGAAGCGGCTACCATACTTACTGTCATCGCTTCGATGAGAGGGGACGTACAGCAGATTGCCAAACAATCGGCATTCGCGCTTGAGCAAATGCCCGGGAACAATGGGGGGTTACGCGGCCTGGTAACACTGAGCCAGGGAACTGCGCGTGCGTTCAGCGGTGATACGGAGGCAGCAACGCAGGCTCTTGCTGAAGCCAGTAGCCTTACCCTGGCGGCTGACAATGTTTATGGCGCCCTGGTCGCCACCTGCCAGGCAGCTACTATAGAAATGACACAGGGAAAACTATTTCAGGCCACCACGACCTATCAACGGGCGCTGCGCCTGATTGCTAATGGCCTATCAAATCAACAGATCATGCAAAAGCTCATCGTGGAGAAGAATACTCTCAAGACCCATATCAGGCACCTTTATCGTAAGCTCAATGTCCGCAGCCGCACCCAGGCAGTCATGCGCGCCAGCGAACTGAACCTGCTATAGTTCATTATCCCGAATCACCCCCAGATCACCCTTTGAGGTGATTTATTCTCCTTACCCGGGCCATACAATTTAAGTACAACTGTAACTGTTCAGGATTCCTCGACGACTGCGGCGTCTCGCTTTTTTCTGCTGGGTGCGGATTGAGCAGCCCCTGGTTGCTCAATCCGCACCCAGCAGAAAAACCCTTCTTGCAAAGCGCTGCAGGCGCTGAGGATTGATAAATGTGGCCTCCAACAAATGAGAGAAAGTATTATGACAGAAAGAACAAAAGACACAACAGCGGTTCAACAAGAACAGGCGTTACCTGGAGATCGCCCGACACCTTCAAACGAAGATGGATGCGCCGTCGAAGTGCAAAATCTTGTGAAGCGCTACCCCAAAACGCAATCTAACGCCGTGGATGGAATCTCTTTTGTGGCAAAACGCGGTGAGATCTTTGGCCTCCTTGGACCAAACGGAGCCGGTAAGACAACCGCTATCGGTATTCTGACAACAGGTGTACTCCCTAGCAGCGGCAGCGCAAAGATCTTGGGATTAGATGTCGTGGCCAATCCTGTACGCGTCAGGCAGCGCATTGCCGTTGTACCCCAGAAAAGTAACCTGGACAAACGTTTGAGAGCGCGTGAATTGTTGATCTTTCACGCCAGCTACCACGGGGTGCCTCGCGTGGAACGAGAGGCCAGAGCAGACAGGCTGCTTGTCGAATTCGGCCTGGCAGATCGTGGCAAAGATAACGTAAACCATTACTCGGGAGGTATGGCTCAGCGGCTTATGCTCGCCCGCGCGCTCATGCACACACCGTACGTTTTGTTTCTCGATGAGCCCACCAATAGCCTTGATCCTCAATCCAGACTTTTCATCTGGGATCGCATTCGTTCGCTCAACCAGCAAGGCATGACCATTTTTCTGACCACGCACGATATGGACGAAGCCGAACAACTGTGTGATCGCATCGCAATCATGGATCACGGGCGTATCCTGGTACTCGATACGACAGACGAGCTAAAAAAGCTTGTACCTGGCAGCACAAATTTAGAAGACGTTTTCATTGCCCTGACCGGAAGGACGCTACGCTCATGAATACTACAACTCCAGCGCAAACTACTTCCATGTATGATTACGACAGCGCGGCGCGTACCGCACGTTCGCAGAGTCTTTTTATCGTGACATCACTTGCGTTCCTGGCAATGCTGCGGCGTGACCTGGTGATAGCCAGGCGTGATTTTATAGGCAACCTGGTGCAATGGATGGTAGTACCAGCTTTCTTCCTCTTCATCTTCGGCAGGGTGCTGCCCCAGACGGGTGCAGCTTCAGCGAGCTACGGGGCACTGCTTTTACCAGGCATCGTGGCGATGTCACTACTAATGACCGCGCTGCTGAACGTCACGCTGCCGCTTGTGATCGATATCGGCAATGAACGCGAGATCGAGGACCGCTTGCTTGCTCCTCTACCGACCGCCCTCGTGGCCCTGGAGAAGGTACTATTCGCCGCCCTGAACAGCATGGTAGCAGGAGCATTGGTCTTTCCGCTAGCCTACTTGATCATGGGTAACGCATACCAGGTACGCACTGGCGCTATTGGTACGCTGATTTACATCATGCTCCTTGCGGCTTTCGCGGGTGCCAGCCTGGGTCTGACGCTCGGCACAGTGGTTAAACCCGAACAGATCGGTTTGCTCAACTCGGTAATCCTCCTGCCCATCATCTTCACAGGCTGCGTCTACTTCTCCTGGAGCGCACTCGACTCGATCAAATGGTTCCAGGTCGTGACTCTGTTCAATCCGTTGACCTATTCGGCAGAAGGGCTACGAGGCGCAATGACACCGGGTTTGGCACTGGCTACGTTGGATATTCGCTGGGTCCTGCTGGGGCTGGCGGGAACGATTATTGTCTTCCTTAGCCTGGGCATAAAGGGATTCACCCGGCGAGCGGTGAGATAAACAACAGGTCATGATTGATAGTAAATGATGAGGTTTTACTCACAAGGCGGGCGCTTCGCGTTGCGATCCGCCCGTTTTTGCTACGCGAAGCGCCGATGCGTAACCAACACCGGCTCTGGGGCAACAATAGATTATATTGTAGGAGAATTATTGCACCTGCTTGTAAGACAGTTTTTAGGCGCTTATAAAAATATTGAGAGAGGGAGTTATGAACGCAGAGGAATTTAAAACAATTGCAATCGGCGATACCATCATCTATACCTTGTTAGCAGATCAACGACCAATAAATCCCCAAAGAGAATACAGGGGGGTTGTGAATGGAATTTATCCTACTGCGCAGATGGTTATTGTTACGCTGCTGGATGAGGGATACGAGGGATTGAGCGAGCCTGTGAGGATGAGCCAAATTAATAGCGTTGCCAAACCATAGAGAATAGTAATAGAGAGTAGAGAGCGCATTGACGAATATGCTGAAAAGGAGTATCTTCTTTTTCGCGAGGTTGAGTGATCTTCGGCAAATAGTGCCAGGATCGCTCAAATTTTGAATTATTTGCGACCTTCTCGTCTGAGATGAAACTTACTGCGAATATGTGCCCTACCTGAAGGATCTCTAGTCGCAAGGGGCCAGTTGTACATTCCTGGAATGCTCTTCTTGCAACGTCATACTCTGCGATGCTCGCGTAGTTTTTCTGTGGGGGATGTATCTTGTTTGCTAAAGTGCTCAAGAATCGAAATACTTATCATCTCTATGCTTTCTTGATTATCGCTTCTGCTACCATATTTCGCATCGTGTTATCGTGCCTTGGATGGCCTGCTACCGATAGCGACGAAGCAACCTACCATCTTATGGCGTTCCACATTTGGAAGAATGGTGAACATCCCATTTTTATGTACGGACAGAACTACATGGGAACAATAGAAGCGTATATTGGTGCAGTTCTCTTCCGCATTTTTGGACCATCTGTGCTTGTGATGCGCATTGAGATGGCTGGATTGTTTGCGCTCTTCCTGCTTGGATTATATCTCCTCACATATCGCCTCTACACTCCTCGTTTTGCACTATGCACCATAGCTTTTCTCGCACCAGGCACAGAATTGATGTTACGCCGGCAAGTTCAGCCTATAGGGGGCTACGGTGAGATCTATGCCTTTGGGGTACTTGTGCTCCTTATCTCGTTCATGCTGGCTTCTGGGAGGGTTGAAGAAGGATGGAAACGTGCCCTCCTTTATTCCCTGTGGGGTATTTTCTCAGGATTGGCTCTATGGAGCGATGTCCTCATCGCGCCGTATCTGCTCGTTGCCGGTATCCTGCTCGTGGTGTTTTGCTGGAGAGAGATGTTGAAATGGGGTCTGTGGCTACTTCTCATCGGGTTCGTCGTTGGTGGTTATCCGTTCATCTATTATAACGTCACGTCACCACCCGGCGCAAATTCATGGGCAACATATGTGCATTTTTCCACAATGGGAACACCAGCCAACGATAATCTCTGGACTCATATCACAAGAACTGCACTTGTCAGTCTTCCAGCCATGACTGGAGATCGATTTGCTCGCTTTGTCAACTCGTGGCCTTCTACGGTACCCCATGCATTTCAATATGCAACGACGCAATATGCTTGGAGCATCGGCTATTGCTTGTTGATCTTATGTTCTATAAGTCTCGCAATAGCCGCACTAATAAGAGCGCATCATCAGGAACACACCGGGAGGGACATACGGGCTCAACATGTAGCTCGTCTCTTACTTGGATGTGCTGCTATCCTGACGATTGTGTTGTATGTAAAGGGCCCTGCAACGCTCATCGACGACTATAACGGTGCTCGTTACCTTAGTATTCTCTGGATCTCGCTGCCTGTTGCTCTTTGGCCTTTGTGGCGTGGATTACGGTACATTCAATCATTGCCACTGTGGTTCAATGTCTGCAAGATGTCATTCTTCGCGGCGCTATGGGTAGGTGTCGGGATAATATTGCTTCTCAGCACGATTTACACTGTTCAGGAGATACCACAAGCGCAGGCAGGGGATCAACAACTTACCCAACTTACCACAACGCTTGAACGTCTCCATGTGACACGCTTCTACTCCGGATATTGGACCTGCAACAAAGTCATCTTTGCTTCCCAGGAACAGTTGATCTGCGGTGATACCTGGGTGGAGAATGGCACATTTACGCATGGCACTGATCGATACATGCCGTATCAATGGATTCTCAAGGCATCTTCAAACCCTGCTTTTGTGTATCCAGAGAATGACAATAACCACATTCAGACATTAAAGAACCTTGTTGCACAACAACATATCGTGTACCATCGGGTTGATGTGGCTGGATATGCGATTTTTTTGCTGGCTCGACCATTACAGCACACAGGTTTGTGAGAGGCTTCTATAAAATATCCTAAGTTCGAGATATATCTCTCACATATACTCATCTATTAAAATAGAGAAACAGCAGTGGCCTGAAAGGACTTGCCGACTAGCTATGGGCACAGAAAAAGTCACAATTGAGCCTTTACACGCTCTCTCAATGCCTGCCCAAACACGGAGGGAACGCCGCTGGTTAACATCCCTGAGATCACCGCTCTGGATGTGTCTCCTCCTCGCGGTGACTGTACGTATATGGTTAATCATCCATACACACGGCGTTATCGCGGGTGATGAAGCGATGGTGGGCATACAGGCCGAACATATTTTGCGAGGTGAACATCCCCTTTATTATTACAGTCAGCCCTACTTGGGGAGCCTGGAGGCGTATTTCCTGGCTATTACATTTGCCATTGTTGGTCCCTCAGTAGCAGCTCTGCGCGCTACAGCGATGATCGTATCGCTTGCGCTCGTCTACCTTACCTGGAAGTTTGCCGGAACGCTGGCAGATGGAGCACAACTTTCACTGCTCGCCAGGCGCAACTTTAGAACTATTGCCACGCTTGTCGCCGCCTTGCCGCCTCTTTACGATGCTGTGTTGGAAACGCGCACCATGGGATACACTGAAGCATTTGTAATCATGCTCTGGCTGCTGTTTTCTGCCTTCCGCCTGACAAAACGCTGGCAGGCCGGAGCTCCGACGCGTGAACTTGCGCTGCGCTGGGCAGGCATCGGCTTTCTGTGCGGACTTGGCTTCTGGGCTGATCCACTGGTCGTTTATGCAGTTGCTGCAATTGGGTTGTGGATTGGATGGTATTGTATAGCAGGGATAGTAAAAACTTGGCGTCAGAGGTCGGCACAGTCGATCCTTCTAAAGGGCATACTCCTTTCTGGGACAGCCATCCCGGCAGCTCTCATTGGAAGCGCGCCAGCCATCTACTGGGGTGCTTTTCACTCCTGGGCAAACATCCACTATATTTTCACCAATGGGAGCATGGTACATCAGCATCGTCTCACGACAATACTTCAGGTACAGAATCTCTACACAACCTGCCTGGCACCACGCGTTCTCGGAGGATCATTACCTACACAACCAGATGTGACCATGAGAAACCCACAATTAATGACCTTTGGCCTGGGAGTAAGTGCAATTTGCCTGCTTATCGTCATAGGAAGTATTGGACTCTCTTTTTTCTGGCAGCAGCCAACGCTTGTACGCACGCGGCAATTGACGAGCCTGCTGCTGCTCTTTGTAGCATGTACATCGATCGTATATTGTCTCTCCTCCATTGCTGTTGCCAGCCTTTATGCCGGCTGCGGGTCGTGGGATCTGACGGGGCGCTATGTTGTGCCTCTTGTCATTGCACTACCATTCTTTATCGCCGCTGTCTTCGCCCTACCTGCAATGAGCTGGCAAGCAAGAAACGCGCAAATAAATGGGGAGGGAGGCGATGCGGAGCGCATATCGCCTGCACAAGTGCAGTCAAAGCATCAATGGTGGCCAAAGGTGGCGCAGGGCTGTTTCGTAGTCGTGCTCGTCATCTATTTCTGCACACAAATCTATGCCTACGCAAAAGCTAATGCAGGCTACACCTACCAAACGTCCGGCTGCGTGGCGGCTCCGGCGGACAGCGCTCCAGTGATTGACTATATGCGACGCCAGCATATTCGTTATGCCTGGGCAACCGGCTGGATCGCAGACCCGCTTACGTTCAAGACCAACGGTACGATTACGGTTACAGAACCACATGGCCGTATCAAGGCTGATGGCTATGCAGTTGAACATGCAGATCGTCCCAGCATTCTCCTGCTGGCAAAACATGATGTAAATCCACCACTATTACATGCGCTGGATGCTGAGCATGTCACGTACCGGGTAGCACGCTTCCCTTCAGAGCCGGGGTTCGACATCCTGGTATTGACACCGCTGAGTCGCACTGTCTCACCATTTGAGCCCGGCCTCGCTCGTATATTGCAACCATTGTTTGACGGCTGCTACTAACAGCTAGCCTGCCTCAGGCTGATAGATCACATACCCATCAAGGACCATGCGGCGTGAGCGTTTTTTTAATAGCACCACCATATTGGCCACGGCAGTAGCCTCAGCTGAATGTAGCATACATAAGCGGCGTGGGGTTCGCTATCTACTATCAATTTATATGGCTCGTAGCAATTGATGCATGCATCGGAATCTGAATCCAGGACGCTACAGATAATCCGCTCCTGGCTCTGGAAG
>Ga0070697_100002562_pt1 | contig 13985 bp, 14 predicted proteins | sample KBSK1501metaG_FD_65475 | JGI IMG/M metagenome (GOLD analysis project Ga0070697, IMG submission 65475) | Corn, switchgrass and miscanthus rhizosphere microbial communities from Kellogg Biological Station, Michigan, USA - KBS K1-50-1 metaG | ecosystem: Host-associated > Plants > Roots >...
AGATCATCGGCGGCTCCCAGCGTATGGCGTCGTATGATCTGCTGTTGCAGCGCATTCATGAGCAGGGATTGCCCGCAGAGGCGTTCCAGTGGTATCTCGATCTGCGCAAATACGGAGGCGTGCCCCACGGCGGCTTCGGCATGGGGGTTGAGCGTGCCGTAGCCTGGATTTGCGGGATCGAGCATGTGCGGGAAACGATTCCGTTCCCCAGGATGCTGCACAGGCTATATCCATAGGGCCTTTTCACCGCCGAGCACGCCGAGATCGCCGAGGATGGAAGAAAAAGACAAACTCTGGCGCTCTCGGCGGTGAAAAAGGTCAGTTGAGGCCCATGATGACACCAACAACTCCATCGTTCTCCAGCATCACCCCCAAAAAGATTCGCGTCATCGGCATTCCGCTGGACCTGGGACAGTCCCGGCGCGGCGTCGATATGGGGCCTTCAGCGGTGCGTGTAGCCGGTCTGGAGGCCCGTCTGGAGGCACTCGGCCACATCGTAGAAGATGCCGGCAACGTGGCCGTTGCCATTGCCGAGCAGAAAAAGGAAGGCGACCCGCACGCGAAATACCTGAAAGAAATCACCGCCACCTGCACCAAGCATGCCGAACTGGTGCTGAAGACGCTGGAGTCCGGCAAAGTGCCTATGGTGCTAGGCGGCGATCATTCTGTAGCTGCGGGCACCGTGGCCGGAGTGGCCGAGTTCTACCGTCGCCAGAGCCAGAAGATCGGTTTGATCTGGATTGACGCGCACGCCGATATCAATACCCCCGAGATCTCGCCCAGCGGAAACGTGCACGGCATGCCGCTGGCGGCGATCATGGGACTGGGCCCGCCTGAACTGGCGAACATTTTTGATTTCTCACCCAAGGTGAAGCCGGAGAATTGCGTGCTGGTCGGCGTGCGCGACATCGACGCCGTCGAAAAGGAAAATGTCCGCAAGGCGGGCATCGAAGTCTTCACCATGCGCGACATTGATGAGCGCGGCATGCGCACCATCATGGAAGAAGCTCTGCGGATGGCTGGACGTGGTACCGCCGGCTACCACGTCTCACTCGACATGGACTGGGTGGATCCCGAGGATGCGCCTGGCGTGGGCACGCCTGTCCGTGGCGGCGCGACTTATCGCGAAGCTCACCTGGCCATGGAGATCATCGCCGACCACGGCCGCATGCTGAGCTTTGAAATCGTCGAAGTAAACCCGGTGATCGATGAACACAACCGCACGGCAGATTTGGCGGTGGAGCTGACGCTCTCGGCGTTCGGCAAGAAAATCCTGTAAGGTACTCAAGAGATCGATGTAGCAGGGACCCCGAAACCCCGCCCCTACACACGATCATCGCCGGAAAGAAAGAAGACAGATCGCGCCCTCCTAGCCCGCCGAACCTGATAAATCCGCCTACTGCGTGACCGTCTTCACCGCATCGCCGACTTTGAACCCCGTCCCTGAAACCGCTGTGGCGATCGAGGAAACATCATCCACATCGGTCACCTTGACCACGCCCACCGGGGTGCTCATGCGGCGGAGCACCTGCCCGGTCGAGGGATCCTTGATTTCCTTGGTGACGCGCTCGACGTTGAGTTGATCGCCGACCTTCACCCCTGCCTTGGCGCCGACATTCAGAATGACTTGCCCGCCATCCACCGCCGCGACGAGTCCCGACACGATGACTTGGCGCACCTGCAGCTTGGTATTGTCGGCAATCACTTCAGTCTTCATCTGCTCGACGGCCGCCTTGACCGCCTCGCCGATGATGGTGTTCTGAAAATCGCTACTTCCGAAGTCCGCACCACCAGCGCCGAAACCGTGCCAGTTTCCGCCACCACCCAGTAACGATGTACTCTCTCGTGAAGATTCGCCCTTTCCTTCCGCGACTCCCAGGATTTCTCCGGTATCGATGTCCACCAAACGTGCGTTAAGCGCCACGATAGCTTTGGACTTCTTGTGGCCGAACCCGCCCAATCCAAAACCGCCCAGTCCGCCCCCGGCGCCGCCGACCTTCGTATTCTTGGTCTCGTTGCCAAACTCGGTAATGCTGCCCACGATGATGGCGTCCACACCGAGCATTTTGCCGATCTTCGCTGCTGAGGCCGGGTTGGCGCGGTCGCTGTTGGAGAAATTCTGTTCGGCAAGAATCTTGTCGAGCGCCTTGCGCTCAATCACGGAATAGGTTCCGTCTTTTACCAGATAGCTGACCAGCAGGTCGGCTATGCCTTTACCGACGTCCACATCCTGGCCAAACATCGCGGACACTCCACTATGCACGGTTGCGTAGTCAAAATCCATAATGGCCACACGCCTCTTGCGCGCCTGCGCGGCCGCAGTCGTCGCCGTCGCGCACACCAGAACCGCCAAGGTCGCTAGAAACAGTATTCTCTTCATGGATGGTCCCCTTAATTGGGAAATAGGGAACTCGCAGGACTAACTTGTCCCCAAGTCTCGTGTGCCGAAGGCTACTTCCGGGGTGCAGCCCTTGTCAACTGTAGCGGGAGGGGCCGATATGCAAGAATGGCAGGTTGATCACAACCGGGAAAATGAAGAAGCTTCGAGTCGGCATCCTGTTTGGCGGGCGCAGCGGAGAGCATGAAGTCTCGCTGCTCTCGGCCGCGTCGGTCTTCAACGCCATCGACAAAAATAAATATGAGGTCGTGCCCATCGGCATCACCAAGGAAGGCCGCTGGCTGACGGCGGCGGATGCGGAACGTTTGCTGCAGGGGAAACCGCTGGAGCATGAAGCCCGCCATTTGCGTGCCGGCGATCCCGACGCGACCCCAGGCGCAGCCGTCCTGGCCAAAGGCGAGGCGGTTGTGGTCCCGCCGGAACCGCAGAGGCAAGGTGGTGCGTTGGCTCCGTTTCAAACCGAAGCCACGACTTCCGCCCTGGCTCGCCGTGCCGCTGACCGCGCCATCAACGTGGACGTCATCTTCCCCGTGCTGCATGGCACCTTCGGCGAGGACGGAACCATCCAGGGCCTGCTCGAGCTGGCGGATATTCCATACGTCGGCGCGGGGGTGCTGGGCTCGGCCGCGGGCATGGACAAAGACATCATGAAGTCGCTGTTCCGTGCCGCCGGGCTGCCCATTGTGAAGCACGTGACCATTTTGCGCAGCGATTGGGAGACTGAGCCGAAAAAAGTTCAGACGCTGGTCAAGAGCAAGCTGAAGTATCCGGTTTTCGTGAAGCCCGCGAACCTGGGATCATCGGTCGGGATTTCCAAGGCCCACGATCACAAGGAACTCGGCCCGGCCATTGAAGAAGCCGCGAAGTTCGACCGCAAGATTGTGATTGAGCAAGGCGTGGGTGGAAAAAAGCAGAAGGCGCGCGAGATCGAGTGCTCGGTTCTGGGCAACGACAAACCGGAAGCTTCGTCGCCCGGAGAGGTCGTCCCCGTCAAGGAGTTCTACGACTACGCGGCCAAATATCTGGACGAAGGCTCCGAATTGATCATCCCTGCCAAGCTCACGAAAGGCGAGACGAGAAAAGTCCAGCAACTGGCGATCGGCGCATTCAAGGCGGTCGATTGCTCGGGGCTGGCGCGGGTGGATTTCCTGATGGATCCGAAGACGCGGAAAATCTACGTGAATGAGATCAACACCATGCCTGGCTTCACGGCCATCAGCATGTATCCCAAGCTGTGGGCGGCTTCCGGTATATCGTATCCCGACCTAATTGGACGGCTGATCCAGCTTGGGATCGAACGCCACGAAGATAAGAAGAAGAACCAGTACAGCCGGTAAAGAAATTTTGATTGCCGGTTTTCCAACGTCTGGTGCATTAGTTTCCGTTAGGCCGGCTTCTCAGTTCTAGTCCGCTCGAGCGCTGCCACGGTGCCGAAATATGCGGATTTTGGGCCTGTCAAGGGCGTCTTATTGGGATCCGGATAGAATCTGGCGGTCTCTCTCTTCAGGGCGCGACCGATGCAAGTGTTCTCGTTCAGAATGATTAGTGACACCTCTAATTCGACGGTCACTAATTTACTGGACGTGTGCAAACCCTTGACGGAGGCTGCCGTCTCCTTGTAGGATTTTGATGACAAGTTTGCTCTTCGGAGCAGACCTTGGATTTCATGCAGAGTGGCTGAGGGACGAGCCCTGAGACGCCACGGCAACCGGATCGGAAGGCAACTTCCGGTCGCCAGGTGCCAACTCTCGCCCGGAACGCGGGGAACATGAGATTCGGGGTGCGGCATCTCTGCATCTCGTGCCTCTTTTCCTTTCCGGAAAAGGGGTTTTGTGTTTTAGGGAGCTCTACCCGGCTCGTCCCTGGCTACTCGAAGCGAGTAGCTCATGAGCGTTTCAACGAACTATGAACTGCGATGCCGGGAATGCGGGAAGACCTGGGGAAACCAGCCCCGCTCGATTTGCGACGATTGTTTCTCTCCGCTGGAAGTTTCCTACGACTACGGCGCCATCCGTGAAACCTGTACACGCGAGCGGATTGCCCAGGGCCCGCCGAGTATGTGGCGCTACGCCGACCTGCTGCCCTTGCCGGAAAACTTCCAGCCCGCGGTACCCGCGGGATTTACGCCCCTCCTCAAGGCGCCGCGGCTTGCCCGGCAACTCGGAGCGAAGAATCTCTACATCAAGAATGACGCCGTCTGCCTGCCCACGCTGAGCTTCAAGGACCGCGTGGTCGCGGTGGCGCTGGCGCAGGCACGTAGCTTCGGATTCGACACCGTCGCCTGCTCTTCCACCGGAAACCTCGCTAATGCTGTTGCGGCACAAGCGGCCCGCAATGGATTTCGGTCGTGGATCTTCATCCCGGCCGACCTCGAGCCCGCAAAAATTCTGGGCACGCAGGTTTTTGGCGCGAAGCTTGTGCGCATCGCGGGAAGCTACGATCAAGTCAACCGCCTGTGCTCCCAGATCGCGGATGAACGGCGTTGGGGCTTCGTCAACGTGAATCTGCGCCCCTATTACGCTGAAGGCTCGAAGACCATGGGATTCGAAGTCGCCGAGCAACTGGGCTGGCGTTTGCCCGACAACATCGTTGTACCGATGGCGGGCGGGTCCTTGATTACCAAGATCAAGAAGGCGTTCGACGAACTGATTGAGCTGGGGCTGGTTGAGCCGAAGCCGGTGAAGTTCTTCGGCGCGCAGGCCACCGGATGCTCGCCCATCTCGACAGCAGTAAAGACCGGGAATGCCGATATAGAGCCTCAAAAGCCCGCGACGCTGGCGCGATCGCTGGCCGTTGGCAATCCGGCCGACGGTCACTATGCGATCAAGGCGATTACCAACAGCGGAGGCTGGGCGGAGGATGTTTCAGATCCCGAAGCAGTCGAGTCCATCCAGCTTCTGGCGGAGACCGAGGGCGTTTTCACCGAGACGGCGGGCGGCGTAACTGTCGGCACTGCCGCCAAACTCTATAAACAGGGCCGCATCGCGCCGGACCAGACGACGGTTTTGTGCATCACCGGCAACGGTTTGAAAACCACTGACGCGCTTGCGGGCAAGTACGAAGCGGAAGCGCCCATTCCGCCAAAGATCGCCGAATTCGATAAGTACCTGGAAAGAATGCCGGACGTCCCAGAGACACGTATCCCAGAGACCGTGGAGGCTTGAGATGACAATCACTGTTCAAATCCCGACTGCGCTGCGCCGCCTGACGGCGGGAAGCAGCCGAGTGACGTGTTCAGTCACAAATCTGGAAGAGCTTTTCTCCGAACTCGATCAGCAATTTCCTGATCTCAAGCCTCATCTGCGCGACGAAGCAGGCCAGATTCGCCGTTTTCTGAACGTGTATGTCAACGAGGAAGACATCCGCTTCCTGGGCGGTAACACTTATTCCTTCAAGGATGGAGATGAAGTGCTGCTGGTGCCCTCGATCGCAGGTGGAACCGCGGAGAAAGTATCGATGCAGTAACGGGCGTCTCGCCTATCCTCGCCGATTTTGGTGACAACCGTGATGCTGACACTGTCCAATTAGCTTGTTTCGTTTCCCGAACAGAAAAGCGCCGACTAGGTTTGTGCACCGGATCGGGGAGGAGAATCTCGATATGTGACCGCTGGAGGCCCCGCGTGAAAGAGGCTGGGAGACGTGGGGCCTCTTTGCGTCGTGCTTGCGTCGCACTTTTTATCTGCTGCCGCAATCCATTATCCTTACCTCAGCCATGACTCTGCTCGATGCCAAACAGTATGACCCAACCCTCGAACGTCGCCGCCGAATCAAGATCGCCAGTAGTCTAGCCTTGATTCTGGTGCTAGCGTGGCTGGGCTGGATGTATCGCAACTGGCCGGAAGAACGCATCGTGGACCGGTTCTTTGATGCGCTGCAAAAGTCCGACTATGATGCCGCTTACGGATTTTGGATGAACGATCCGCAGTGGAAGCAGCATCCCGAGAAACACCCGCAGTATCCCTTCAACGAGTTCTACCGCGATTGGGGACCGGGCGGGGAGTGGGGCATTGTCAAATCTCACAAGATTTACGGCTCCCTTAATCCCAAGGGCGGAAGCAGTGGAGTGATCGTGGAGGTGGTCGTCAACGACCGCACCGAGCATGCCCGTGTCTGGGTACAGAAGGATGACAAGACGCTGAGCTTCTCGCCGTACTGAGCACCCGCAACGTCCTCCGTGGTTAGACCTTAAGCTGCGCCAGGTGTGCCAGCGTTTTTTGCAGCGAGACCTGATCGCTGGCGTTGAGGCACGTCTTCGACCGGTCGATCTGACGCATCAGGCCAGACAGCACTTTGCCCGGGCCAACTTCCACGAACGTCCGGACACCCTGCGCGATCAGCATTCGCATGGACTGTTCCCACTTTACCGGACCGGTTACTTGCCGGATCAGTGCATCACGGCTGCGGTCCGCGTCATCGAGTGACGCAGCATCGACATTGCAAACAACGGGAACAGCAGGCTTGCGGAAGCTTACCGAGTGCAGATCGGCAGCGAGCCGGTCCTGAGCCGGCTTCATCAGCGAACAATGGAAAGGCGCGCTGACGGGCAATATCTTTGCCCGTTTCGCGCCGTGTTCGTCCGCTAACTTGGTGGCGCGCTCGACGGCCGCCGCATGGCCAGATATCACGATCTGTTCGGGGGAGTTGATATTGGCGGGTTGGCAAACCTCGCCTTGGGCAGCGTGGGCGCACACCACCGTGACCTTCTCCAAGTCCATGCCGAGAATTGCCGCCATGGCGCCCACTCCCACAGGAACTGCCTCCTGCATATACTTGCCACGGTTGCGGACGGTGCGCACGGCATCCGCAAAAGCGATGGTTCCAGCGGCGACGTGCGCGGAGTATTCTCCCAAGCTGTGTCCGGCAACATAGGCGGGCTTCAGGCCTTTCGCATTCAGAACGCGCCAGGCCGCGACGGAAGCAGCCAGAATAGCTGGCTGCGTAACCTCGGTGAGCCCGAGTTTCTCTTCCGGGCCTTCAAAGCAAAGTTGCGACAGCTTATAGCCGAGCGCTTCGTCAGCTTCTTCGAAAGCCTGCCGTGCTACGGGATGAACCTCGGCCAGCTCTTTGCCCATGCCCACTAGCTGCGATCCCTGGCCGGGAAAAAGGAGAGCCAGGGCACCATTCGTGCTGGCATTTGCTGAACCTGTCATACGTTGTAAACAAGCTGCCATACGTCGGCAGTTTCATGCTGCCCGCTCCATCGACCGCTGACGGATTAACCTACGTGCTCACCGTCGCCGGCACACCTAGCCCCGCCAGCTCCTTCTCGATCTGGTGGTTGATCCGGCGCTCGGCGAACTCCGCCGCCACCCGAATCGCATTCTTGATCGCGTTTGCATTCGACGATCCGTGCGTGATGAAGCACACGCCTTTCACGCCCAGCAGGGGCGCGCCGCCATATTCGGTGTGGTCGAGGCGCTTTTTGAAATCGGCAAAGGCGCTGCGCGAGAGCAGATATCCCACCTGCCGCGTGATCGTGGCCTTCAGGCTTTCTTTCAAAGTAGCGCGCACTAAGTTGGCCACACCTTCGGAAGTCTTCAGCGCCACATTGCCCACGAATCCATCAGCCACGATCACATCCACCTTGCCGTTGTACAGATCGAGACCTTCCACGTTACCCACGAAATTCAGCGGAAGCCGTTTCAGAAGCTGGAAGGCTTCGCGAGTCAAATCATTTCCCTTGGTTTCTTCTTCGCCAATGGAGAGCAGGCCCACCCGCGGACGCTGCGTGCCAAACATGCTGCGGAAGTAAATCTCGCCCATGACCGCGAACTGCTCGAGGTTCTGCGGCTTGCAGTCCACGTTGGCGCCGACATCGAGCAGGATGGCGACCGTGCCCACTGCGGTAGGGAATACGGCGGCCAGAGCTGGACGATCCACGCCTGGAAGGCCTCCCAGCACCATTTTTGCCGTCGCCATCGCGGCCCCAGTATTGCCCGCAGTTACAAAGCCGGCTGCACGACGGTCGCGCACCAGGCGAAGGCCCACGCGGATGGAGGAATCCCGCTTAGCGCGCACCGCCTGAGCCGCCTTGTCGTCCATGGTGATGACTTCACTGGCAGGCGCGATCTCGAGAGGCAGCCCGGCCGCCGCAGGATAACGGGCCAGCTCGGCCCGAATGGCCGCCTCTCGGCCGACCAAAACGACGCGAACGCCGTAGTGCCGTGCCGCCTGAGTCGCACCTTCGATCTCAGGCCTCGGCGCTCGGTCGGAGCCCATCGCGTCCAAGGCTATGACGCTTGGCATGCGGTTGTAACGCTAGCTGGATTCCTTGACGTCCAGAACTTCGCGGCCCTTGTAATAGCCGCACTTCGGGCAGGCGCGATGCGGCATCTTGCGTTCGTGACAGTTGGGGCACTCGGACAGCGTATGGCTCTTGAGTGCGTCGTGAGCGCGCCGCGTACTGGTGCGCGCCTTGGAGTGTCGCCGTTTCGGGTTCGCCATTGGGATCCCTCTTGAGCCAGCCGTTCGCGGCCGCGCCCAGAATTCTGATCAGGGTTCGTTCAGATCAGCGCTTATCGCGTCAGTGGTCCAACTTGTCCCGAATATCTTTCAGCGCCGACCAGCGCGGGTCTTCCACCGGTTCCACACAGGAGCAACGCTCCGCGTTCAGGTTCTTGCCGCAATGCGGGCAAAGGCCTCTACAATCTTCGCGGCAGATCACCTTAAGAGGTACGGCCAGCAGCACCTGCTCGCGCAGCGCATCTTCCAGCAGCAGTCCCTCTCCCTGATAATAGCTGACCTCGGTTTCGGCAACTGCAACAGAACGCTCCTCCGGCCCCGCGTCCGCCCCCAGGGGCCGGTACAAGAGATCAAACTTGCGCGCGACGTTCTGCACGACCGGATCGAGGCAACGCGCACAGGCCAGCTCAAGAGTGGTTGTCAAGTCTCCGTTGAGCCGTATGTCCTTTAGTCTCTGGCGCTTCCCGCGATGTTCTTCGACAAATTGAGCACGCCCAGCCGTCTGCAGCGCGCTCACCTGCCGCAGATCCGGCCCAAGATCGACCACACCTGGGCGAATCTCTTCCTCGAAATCGATAGGATTGAGTTCCAATTTAAGAATCTCGATGAACATCGGGAACCCCGGCGCCCCTACCTGGTACCGCGAAGGCCGCGGAAGCACGCTCAGAGGCGTAAGTTCTCCAGGGAGCAAGACTTAAGAATAAGGGTGCCTGCGCAGAGGTGTCAAGGAACAGCCTGACCTGGCAGCGGTTAGTTTCCTGCTAATTTCTTTCGCGTGCGCGGAAACTGAGAGTCCTGCTGGCAAAATGGTATAGGTCCACCGCCTGCCAATCTCTCTGCGCTTAGGCACCTATGCTAGTTTATGGGAGCCTCATGAGCCTCGCGAGTGAAGGGATAAGTCGGGAGAGTTACCTTGAGGAACTGCTCCGCGCTGATCCCAATCTAGCCGCTGCACTTGTTTTAGCGGCAGGATTTTTGGTGCGGGTCTGGGCCGCGTCTGGAACCTTTCTGAATCCAGATGAAGCCCTGCACCTCCTGATCGCCCATGGGAACTCCCTCGCTCGAGCTTACCAAACGAGTCTCACCACAGCCCATCCACCGCTTTTCATTCTTGTTCTTTACCTCTGGCGCGCTCTCGGCAACTCGGAGTTTGTTCTTCGACTGCCCTCGGTCATCGCGGGCACAGTCTTCGGCTGGATGGTATTCAAGTGGATGAGCTACACATTCGGCCAGACCGCTGGCCAAAAAACCGGGCCGACTTCCCGTCAACTGGGAATCCTTCTGTTGCTGCCGTTCGTGCTCACCTGTGGGGCCGCGATGATGGACAAGTACCCTTATGGTGGGACGCGCCACTCGGCGTTCCTAATTCCTTTCGTTGTGGCAGGGGTCAGCTTCGCGTTGGCGAAACTCGCAGACCCACGAATTGGGATTGGACTAGGCGCCGCCATTCTGATTGTCATTGTGTGCCACCTGTTCGGCGCTCCTCATCGGCCGTACATGCGTCGTCAAGATCAGAGCAGTATCCACATGAACCGCGCTCTCGACTCCGTCCGGCGGAAAGTTTCAACCGGAGACGTGGCCTTCCTAGATTTTCAAAGCAATTTTCTGTTCAACTACTATTTCTGCCCTGATGTGATCATCCCCGCCAGCAGCTCGGTATCCGCATTTTGGGTTTATCCCTGCGCCGGATACCGCGTCATCTTCACCGGCCCTGAGACAACCATCTTTACCGCCGACACATTCCTGCGCCGTTGGGACGAGATGGTACGTACCTTTGGCCTCAAGCGCGGTGACACGGTGTGGGTGTTTCAGGCGGGATGGGACATTGGCCTCGCCCGGGAACTACAAACCAGGTTTCCGGAGTTTCACGAGCTCAATCCCCAAACTTTCGGCCGCAACATCACGCTGTTCAAGCTGACTGTGGGTGAGCCGATGCCCAGTGGTCCCCCATAGTCCAACTGAGCTTCATTGTGCCAGTGTGGACAGCTTCAAGCCGGCACGCGAGACCGCTACGCTCCCCATGAGCGCTTGACAGAGGCCCTGGGCTCAGCTCAGGATCGGCAGCGCCCGGATGCGCTTTTTCGTCGCGGCGTACACGGCATTGCATAACGCCGGTGCCAGCGGCGGCACCGGAGGTTCACCCGCACCGGTGGGCGCTTCCGTGCTCTGCACAAAATGAGCCTCGACCACAGGCGCTTCGTTCATACGAATCGGCGCGTAATCATCGAAGTTGCCCTGCACGACGCGGCCCTTGTCGAGAGTAATTTGGGCCCGCAAAGCGTTGGTGAGCGCGTAGATCACCCCGCCCTGAATCTGCTGCTCCAGAATGTTGGGATTAATCACTTGCCCGCAGTCCATCGCTGCCACTACTCGGTGGACACGGGGCTGATCATTTTCCATCGAGATCTCGACCACTTCGGCCATGTATGTGCCGAAGCAGCCGAAGCAGGCAAGGCCGTGATGGCGCCCAGCGGCCAGCGGTTTGCCCCAGCCTGCTTTCTCCGCCGCCATTTGCAGCACGCCACGCATGCGCGCCGTGCGCCAGGTCGTGTCGCAAAACTTGATGTCCTCGTCTTTGGCGAGCAGGTGCAGGCGGTACTCCAGCGGATCTTTTCCCGCAGCCGTGGCCAGCTCATCGATAAAACACTCGCTCGCGAATGCCGTTTCCAGAGCGTAAACCGATCGCATGAAGCCGATCGGAACCTGCGTCTCCGTTCTTATAAACTCGACCAGCGCGTTGGGGAAGGAATATACCAGCGCCGCCTCATCCTTCAGATCAACATCGACGCCAGACTCCAGGTCTGTACCCTTCTGAAGGTTAATCGAGGGCACCACCAACCGGTGGGAAAAGCTGACAGGCCATCCCCGGCCATCGAGGACGGCGCTCATTTTATGGTAGCTGGATGGGCGATAGAACGAGGAACGCATGTCGTCCTCTCGCGTCCAGAGAACCTGCACCGGCGCATTCACCGCCTTCGAAACCAGTGCAGACTCGACCGCGTAGTCCGTCTCGAGGCGACGGCCAAACGCCCCGCCGAGCAGCGTAACATTGACCGTGACTAGATCAGCGGCGAGGCCGATAGCTTGGGCGACCGCAGTTTGGCAATCGACTGGATCTTGCGTGGGAAGCCAGAGTTCGCATTTCGATCCCTGGTAATACGCGGTGCCATTGCAAGGCTCCATAGCCGCATGCGCCATGAACGGTACTTCGTACTCGGCTTCCATCCCGCGGCCGCTGACTCTTGAAACATCACCAGTGGAATACAGCGGAACGCCTTTCTGTCGGGAAGCTTGTCTAAGCGATTTGGCGATTGCCGCCGAACTTAAGTCCTTGTTAGGTCCGTCGTCCCAAGTCACATTCAGGACGCGACGCCCTTCCATCGCGCCCCAAACGCTGTCGGCCACGACCGCCACCGCCGAGTCGCTGATCTTTCCGACATAGCTGACACCGGAAATCTTTCTTGATTCCTTGTCATCAAAGCTCGCAACCTTGCCGCCGATTACGGGACAGCGCGCCAGCAAGGCATATTTCATGCCTGGAAGGCGAAAATCAATTCCGTATACGGCCTTTCCGGCCACCTTGGAGGGCGTATCCAGCCGCGGAACCGGTTTGCCAATAATCTTGTAATCTTTCGCTGCCTTCAGCGGGGGATCGAGCGGAGTTGGCAAGGTTGCGGCCCGGCTTGCCAGTTGGCCATAGCTCAGGCGGCGATGGGAAGCGGCATGCACAACCGAGCTGTTTTCCGCTTGGCACATGGAACGAGACACACCCCACTGCTGCGCGGCGGCAGTGATCAGCATTTCGCGAGCGGCTGCTCCGGCTTTGCGCATGGGGTCCCATTTCTTGTGTATGCTCGCGCTTCCCCCCGTGTACTGGTCGCCGTAGAGGCTACTCTGTCCGTACTGCACGATACCGTCGAGCGTGGTGGCGCCCAAACCATAGAGCGTGCTCGCGCCAGCCTGTTCGATGCTGATCTGCTTCCAGTCAGCCTCCAATTCCTCCGCCAGAATCATGGGCAGGGCAGTGCGCACGCCCTGGCCCATCTCGGAGCGTGCCACCACCACTGTGATTTTGCCGTCGGGCGTGATCTTCAGATAAGCATTGGGTGCGAACGTATTCCTGCCCACAGACGACCCATGGGGTAGGTAAAAGCCGATCACCAGTCCAGCACCGGCTGCCACACCGGTAGTGAGAAATTCGCGGCGGGAGAGCGGGCTCATCGCGCACCTCCCGTGCCCGCGGCGCGATGAATTGCCCGCCGGATCCGTTCATAAGTCCCGCAGCGGCAAATGTTGCCGGACATTGCCTGCGTGATTTGATCGTCCGAGGGCTGAGAAGTTTTCGCCAGCAATGCTGCCGCCGCCATGATCTGCCCGGCTTGGCAGTAGCCGCACTGCGGCACATCTTCCGCAATCCACGCTTGCTGTAGCGGATGCAGCCCATTCGCAGCCAGGCCTTCGATTGTGGTGATGTTTTTCCCCACGGCCTGCGAAACGTGTGTAGAACAGGAACGCACCGCGGCCCCATCCACGTGCACCGTGCATGCGCCACACAACCCCGCGCCGCAGCCGAACTGGGTCCCGGTCAATTGCAGAGTGTCGCGCAATACCCACAGCAACGGCGTCTCCGGCGAAACGCTGACTTTTCGCTCACTGCCATTTACTCGCAGAGTGATGTCTGGCATGTTTGCCCCGTGGTTTTGGACTAAGGCGAAACATGGTAGCGAAAATGGAGGAAAATGGAAATCTTGCGGAAAGTATACGCGGGTCGCAGGGTCCGGCGGCTTACCAGATGGTTTTCAGCAGCGTACACCTCCGGATCCTCTCATCTTGAGTAACCAAGGCTAATCCTTCAGCCTGCGCTGTTGCGCCAATGAGCCGGTCGGCAGGGTCCTGCGGGTAGCCTTCTGGAAACTGCGTGGCCAGAACCGCGATCTCGGGGGTGATAGGCTTTACGGAAACACCGACCACTTCCAAAACCTGGCACACCGACGCTTCGACTGTGGCATACGTCTCTATACGACGCCGCGCAAACAGCGACGCCATTTCCCAAAGGCTTATGGATGCCACGGCTAGGCCGTCTCCCGCGCGAGCCCGCCGTAGAGCGGACACGGCTGCTCGCGAG
>Ga0070697_100002563_pt1 | contig 13980 bp, 14 predicted proteins | sample KBSK1501metaG_FD_65475 | JGI IMG/M metagenome (GOLD analysis project Ga0070697, IMG submission 65475) | Corn, switchgrass and miscanthus rhizosphere microbial communities from Kellogg Biological Station, Michigan, USA - KBS K1-50-1 metaG | ecosystem: Host-associated > Plants > Roots >...
CCGAGAGCGAGTTGCAAGTTCGGTCGAGCAGTGGCTGAGGACTTGTCCATCGTGCTGCTCCGCGCAGTCTTCCCGCAGGAAGTAAGAGCTGGATTTAGGAAAGCGTCCGTCAGAAGGGAGTTTTAGCATACATCGCATGCTCCCGTTGAGACAAACTGACCTTACTAATACTTCCTTCCGAAACGTCCTATACCTTTTGAGAAAGTTTCACCGGAACCCCACGATCACAGGCTCTTTGTGCGCACGGCTAGGTTCCAGAATGAACGTCCCGAGAATATTTAGCGCGTACACCGTCAATCCTGCGAGTTCGCACAGCGCCGAAATCGGCAAAACCGACCAGGCCCACGGCGCATAGCCCTGATACGCGACGACTTCGCAAGAGACGCGCAACGTGCAACCCAGCGTAACGAACGTCAGGCCCACGAACATGAGCTTCGTGCTCCAGAGCATCCTCATTCCCGCGAATGCCGGCAGAATGCGCTGTCCAACGCTCAGAATCATTACCGATACAAATCCGACCGTTAACGCATGACGCGATGCACCCCAAATTCCACCCGAAGTGTCCCACCGGTTCGCAGCGACACCAAGCACTTTGTACTCATTGCTCGCCTTGCGAATTTGCTTGACCAGTTCCCCAGCAGAGTCGTGCTCTTTCATCATCGCGTGAATCGGATTTCGAACGGTCTGAAAGAATGGCGCCTCAACGACGCCATTCCCATTGGTCGAGCACTCCAAAGCGTCGATGTAGGGAAACAGAATCTGCTCTTCCTTCTGCATATGCGCGGTCATTTCTCGGGCAACGTCTCCGAATAATTTCTCGATCTCTCCGATTTCGTGGTGCTTCCCTCCGTGCTTCTCTCTAATCTTTGCCAGCAGCGCACGGACGCGAGGGATGGAATCGCGAACATATTGGTGATGATGCTCGCGAATGTGCCGGGTCAAGTCCGCAAGAGATGCCTTAGTCCACTCCGTATCTCCGGGTCCTGTTAGTTCGCTGTTTTGCCGCAACCGCTTCAGAATTTCATCAGTCGTCACGCCGGCGTGCAAGCATGCGTCTCGCAGCGATTTGCCCCCTCCGCAGCAGTAGTCCAGGCCTGCGTCTTCGAGAACCCGCCGCGCCGCTGGATTGGAAAGTGCGATTTCGTTCACTCTTGTTTCGGTGCTGAATTTCATGACCGGCCTCCGTGACAATCCCATTCTGGATGGGCTTGTGGGAGGAGGCAGTGACCAAAGTCACTACTTGGAAAGTTCCAAGATTTCGTTTCGGGGCTCTATTCTGCGGCAGTCTGTTCGCGTTTCAATCCTGGCAGGTCTTTGACCACGATCTTGCGGCCTTCTACGTCCAAATATCCTTCGGCTTGCAATCGGCTGAGATTCCGGGACACCAGTTCGCGGACTGTTCCTAGTTCCGCCGCCAGATCCTGATGACTCTTTGTCAATTCCACTTGAATCCCTTGCTTGGATGGCGTCCCAGTCCCTTGCGCCAAACGGAGGATCAGCGCAATCAGTCGCTGCCGGACGGTCGTGAACGAAAGCTCCTCGATGATGCCAACGAGCCGTCGCAACCGCGACCCAACTACAGAAATCACCTTAAGCGCCACATCCGGATGTTCGCGGCAAAAACTCTGAAAATCTTTTCGCGAAATGAACAACACTTCCGTGTCTTCGATTGCCGACGCCGCAGCTGGATAATTGCCGCCATCAAACACTGGGAGTTCCGCGAATGAACTGCCGGGCCCCTCGACCGCGAGAATCTGCTCGCGCCCAGACGGCGACAGCTTGAAGATGCGAATTTTTCCGGCTGCAACGAGAAACAAGCCTGGCAAGGATCACCCTCAGCAAAGAGTTGTTCGCTCTTCTGGAAGCGCTTCCTGCAGGTGCGGGCCGTCAGAGCCTGCAGCTCGGCCTCCGTCAAGTTCGCGAAAAGTGGAGTTTTCTTGAGGACTGCCCCTGTGTCATTCATGCCGAAGCCTGTAACTCGTCATCTCATTCGTCGATGCGCTCAAAACGCATCTTCGGATCTTACAGACTTCCCAGCAAATCTCAAAAGCTGTTTAGCGTTGTGGCCGCTAACCGGGCCCGCACCTGCGGTGAGCGATTCCGCGTCAGCGCCAAACGCCCACTGCCTCGTTTCCCTCCATTAGTACCCACGCCATATGTATGGCATCGTCCCTGCATTCGATGATGCAATGCTCTTCGCTTCCGCAGGTGTCTGGGCGCGGCAGCGCAGCAATGCCCTCGGCGATCTCCAGGCACCTGACGCCGCACACCTCGACGCAACGACTGCAACCAGTACATTTATCTGCGGCAACTACAGGCACCCATTTGGATTTCATCACCACAACCGTCCGTGCTAGCTCTCGTTTTGTTTCCTTTTGACTTCTTACTTCACGATGATCGTGCCCTTCATCCACGGATGCGGCGCGCATTGGAAATGCACGACGCCTTTCTGATCGAACCGCTTTTCATATGTCGCCCCGGGTGTCAGCATCGGCGAAGCGAATTCGCCTTTTTCGCCGAATACGCTATGCGTCATGCCAACGTCCGTGTTCTTAAAAACCACCGATTGTCCCGCCTTGATCGTTACCGTCTTTGGCCCGAACGTCTGCATCGGTCCTTTCTTCCAAATACCGGAGCCAGGCAACATTTTGATCGTGACGCTGTTTTTCGATTGAGGTTCTACCGAAGCGGTCGATTTGGCAAAAAGAGCCCGCGGGTCATCCGTATTCTTGGCTGGCGTCACGGGCATTGCATCATGCGAGCTGCCTCCCAGGTGCGCGTCCTCGCTCATTGGCACCATATTTCTTGGCGTTTTGGGTTCATAAATCTCCGCGTTCTCCTGCCCATGCACGTTGATTGTCCCGACGGCTCCGTGATGCAGTCGGAAAATCGCGTGGTCCACCAGGAGAAAGGAACCTGGAACCGATGGCGTGAACTCCACCACGGCCGAACCACCTGCTGGAATCAAGGTCGTCTGCAGGCTGCGCGCGGGCGGCGAGAGCAGATCACCTTCCCGATAGACCTTGTCGAAAATTTGCCCGATCACGTGGAATGAGGAAATCAAATTTGGCCCCGCGTTTCCCACGTAAATGCGGACCGCCTCATCCTGCCTGACGATCGGCGCCTGGTCTTTCGACAGCGCCCCAACCGCACCGTTGAAGACCACGTACTGCGGGTCGGCTTTATCCCCTCGCATCATGTCGAACGACTTGTGTCCCGGCTGGTCGTCGTTCGTATAGATTTCGCTTTGCACCACGTAAATCTCTTTGCCTACCGCGGGCAAGCCTTCCTCCGGCTCCACCAGGACAAACCCATACATTCCGTTCGCGATATGCATCGGGATGTCGGGTGTTGCGCAGTGGAACATGTAAAATCCCGGCGCTGTCGCTCGCGCCTCCAACACCGCCTCTTGACCTGGCGCGACACTCAATGCACTCGCGCCACCACCGGGTCCCATCACGAAATGAAAGTCGATATTGTGTGTGCGGTGACTGTTCAGCGCATTTCTCAGGTGCACTTCTACAAGGTCGCCCACGCGGACGCGAAGTAGCGGACCTGGCATATGCCCTTCGAAACCCCAGGCGTCATCGTAGATCACGCCAGGCGCGATTTCATTTTGCGCTTCACGGATGGTCCAGTGCACAATCTCCCGGCGCTGTTCACGGCGGCCGACGGAAACTGGAACATTTGGCGCGAACGTCCATCGCGCTTCCTCGCTCTGCAGATGCGCCTTCGGCGCGAGCACAAGTTTTGTGCTGCCTTGCTTCGGCAGTTCAGTCTTTCCCCCAGATGAATTCTTCCCAAAGGTCAGTCCCAACCCCATAGCCAGCGCAATGCTTATTCCCGCGATCAGCCAGCGGTAGACTTTGTCGCTCATGACGAGCCTCCCATGCTCGTCAGCCTAGCCTCCCAAGTCGTTGGCCGCAGTGACTTTAGTCACTCGGTTGCAACCCTAGTCCAAAAGGGGAAATCACTTTCCGGGCAGGACCAGGACACCCCATCACCCCAAACATTACGCGCTAGTCGAGAATGAAGCGTAGCCACAACTTTACAGGAAAGTTTGTGACTCGTATCACTTTGCCAATCGGATCTTCGACACCAAAAGCTGGTCAAGTACCGTACGTCCGAGCACACAAACGTCGGCGGATCGATCCCTAAGATGTGCGACTCAAGTCCTCGAAACTCTGGCAAAATAGGGATACCTTCGCTCCCTTCCTTACCGGGGTTCGAAGGTCACCCTTATCCATCTGACTCAGAAGACGAACGCCACAAAACGAGGACTTCCCGAACCAGTAAGGGCAGCAGAGTTGAAGCAGGTCTCGGTCAGGCCGACCCGTTCTTTACCGCGCCGCATGCCCGCACTACGACTCCTTTTGCTGCAGAGACGCCAAGTAGTCGCTGAGATCCTTGATCCGTTTTCGCACCGCAACTTCGTCATAGTTGTCCATGGAGCCGAAGATGGGTCCCCATATTGGCATGTCGGAAGAGCCATGAGACAGGACACGAGTGCCAAAACGCAGCACATCGGAAACGTACTCGTATGGGAATTTCCCACCGTGGCGTTTGGCGAGCGTGGTTAGATCAGGCGGCGTTGTCTTGAGCATGAACGCGGCCGGTCCATTGCCCCGTGCGTCTGCACCGTGGCAGGACGCACAATAATGCATATATGTCTGCTTGCCGGACGCCGCAATAGCGCGTCGTGCCGGCACTTTGTTCACGGGCGGCTTGTCTTGAGCGCCAGCGGAGGACGCGATCAAAATAGAAAATAAAATGATACGGCACAGCATCACGATCACCTCCGAGCGCGTCCCATCTATAACGGCAGTGGTTCCTGCTACGAGCAAGCAATCGGCAAGCCCGATCGATGGTACTCTCATACGACCCGCAGTTATTTTTGATAGCGCATCCGGATGAACATTTCCGTGATCCATGTTGCAAAGAAGCGTGACCCGAATCACGGCTGGCAGTAGAGTTCTCCATTCCCACTGTTCCAATTTAGATCAGCCGAGCGCCGATGTCACAACCCTTGGTGACCTGCGTCACAGCTTCTGCGCTCAATGACCTGCGAAGCTATCGCCTGATGATTTGAAATGCTCAAGGGGCCGCAACTTCAAAGGCCTAATCGAATTAGAACTCTATTTTCCGGCTCTAATGTAATGCACAGAGAAGAATAGTCCAGCCTGACCAACGTCGCCGAATTGCAGGAGAGGCCATGACACACCATACGGCAATCCTGGATGGGAATGAGGCCGCTGCTGACGTGGCCTACCGCCTCAACGAAGTCATCGCGATCTATCCGATTACGCCAGCCTCTCCCATGGGGGAATGGTCGGATCAGTGGCAGGACGAAGGCCGCAAGAATATTTGGGGCGCGGTTCCCAAGGTCATCGAGATGCAGTCCGAAGGTGGCGCAGCCGGCGTCCTCCACGGGGCGCTGCAAGCAGGCGCTCTCGGTACCACCTTCACCGCTTCGCAAGGTTTGCTCCTGATGATTCCTAACATGTACAAGATCGCCGGCGAACTGACCCCTACAGTGATCCACGTTGCCGCGCGAACCGTAGCAGCGCACGCGCTTTCCATCTTCGGTGATCACAGTGACGTTATGGCAGCGCGAGCCACAGGCTTTGCCATGCTCTGTTCGAACTCGGTTCAGGAAGCGGCTGATTTCGCTCTGATCGCACAAGCCGCAGCACTGGAGTCGCGTATCCCATTCCTGCATTTCTTTGACGGCTTCCGCACTTCTCATGAACTCAACCAAATCATTCCGTTGAGCGACGACGATCTCCGCGCGCTGATCGATGAGACTCTGGTCCGCAAACACCGTCAGCGGGGACTCTCCCCTGACCATCCCGTTCTTCGCGGTAGCGCGCAGAATCCGGATGTGTTTTTTCAGTCTCGCGAAGCCACTAACCCTTTTTATCAAGCATGCCCGACGGTTGTGCAGGATATCATGGACCGCTTTGCAGTTCTCACCGGCAGAGCTTACAAGCTATTCGACTACGTCGGGACACCGGACGCCGAGCGCATCATTATTATGATGGGCTCTGGCACTGGCTCCGTAGAAGAAACCATCGAACACCTGCAGTCACGCGGCGAAAAGGTGGGGCTCCTAAAAGTTCGCCTGTTCAGGCCTTTGGCCGCGAGCGCTCTCCTCGCAGCGCTTCCTAAGACCGCGTCTGCGATCGCTGTGCTCGACCGCACCAAGGAACCGGGCAGCATCGCCGAACCTCTTTATCTTGATGTCGTCGCGGCTCTCAACGAGTTCCCTTCCGCTCGGCCCTCCGCACGCGTCATTGGTGGACGGTTTGGTCTTTCGTCCAAAGAGTTTACGCCGGCAATGGCGAAAAGCGTCTTCGATGAACTGAAGATGTCCGCCCCCAAGAATCATTTCACAGTCGGAATCGTCGACGATGTGACTCACACGAGTCTTGAATACGATCGCGAGTTCTCCACCGAAGATCCGCAAACGGTCCGGGCTGTTTTTTATGGTCTGGGCTCGGATGGAACAGTCGGCGCAAACAAGAACTCCATCAAGATCATCGGCAAGAGCACAGACAACTATGCGCAAGGCTATTTTGTTTACGATTCGAAGAAGGCAGGGTCGGTCACAGTGTCCCACCTGCGTTTTGGTCCGCGTCCCGTCCGCTCATCATACCTGATCAGTAGGGCGAACTTTGTGGCCTGCCATCAATTCCAGTTCCTCGAACGTATGGACGTATTGGCCTCCGCCGAGCCGGGAGCTACGTTCCTGCTCAATGCTCCGTTTCGACCGACTGAGGTCTGGAACCATCTGCCAGAATCTGTGCAACAAGACATCATCAAAAAGCGCCTGGAGTTCTATGTCATCGATGCGTACAAGGTCGCGCGAGAAACGGGCATGGCTAGTCGGATCAACACCATCATGCAGACTTGCTTCTTCGCGATTAGTGGTGTCCTCCCGCGCGAAAAAGCAATCGCGGCGATCAAAGACGCGATCCGCGACACGTATGGAAAACGCGGCGATGCAGTGGTCGAAAAGAACTTTGCTGCGGTGGATCACACTCTGGCCCACCCGCACAGGGTAAACGTCCCACTGCAAGCGTCGAGCGGTCTGAGGGTTCTGCCCCCGGTGCCACAGCGGGCTCCCTCCTTCGTCCGCGACGTACTGGGCTCGATCATCGCGGGACAAGGCGATTCCCTTCCGGTCAGTGCGATGCCTGTCGCTGGAACATTTCCCACGGCAACATCAATGTGGGAAAAGCGCAATATCGCGCAGCAGATTCCAGTTTGGGACGAGGAGCTGTGCATCCAGTGCGGCAAGTGCGTCCTCGTGTGTCCCCATGCTGTTATTCGCGCCAAGGTATACGACTCTTCCGAGTTGAATACTGCCCCCTCCACTTTCAAGTCCGCAAAGCCCCGCTGGCGTGAATTGGAAAACTTGCGTTATACGCTGCAGGTCTCACCTGAGGACTGCACCGGCTGCCGGCTCTGTGTGGAAGTCTGCCCAGCCAAGAGCAAGAGCGAAGCCAAGCATAAAGCCATCAACATGGACCTACAGGAGCCACTGCGCGAAGTAGAAAGCGCCAATTGGAACTTCTTCACTTCGCTGCCCGACTTCGATCGAGACCGGCTCTCGCCCACGCACGTCAAGGATGTGCAGCTGCTCCATCCCCTTTTCGAATTCTCCGGAGCCTGCGCGGGTTGCGGCGAAACGCCATACATCAAATTGCTGACGCAATTGTTTGGAGACCGCCTCCTCATCGCTAATGCGACGGGTTGCTCTTCGATCTACGGCGGCAACCTGCCCACGACCCCTTACACCGTCAACAATCAGGGGCGAGGTCCTGCGTGGTCTAACTCCTTGTTTGAAGATAACGCCGAATTCGGTCTGGGCATGCGGTTGGCGGTGGACAAGCAGGCAGACTACGCGAGAATTCTTGTTGCCCGCCACGTTTCTCTGTTGGGCGAGACGCTTGTTCAGGGTTTGCTGACAGGCGATCAATTTACCGAGGCAGGCATGGCCTCCCAACGTGAACGGGTCGCCGAACTCAAGCGAAAATTGTCGTCGCAGGATTCGTCGGACGCACGAGACTTACTCGCCGTCGCAGACTTGCTCGTTCGCAAGAGCGTATGGCTGGTCGGGGGCGACGGATGGGCGTACGACATCGGGGCGGGTGGACTCGACCACGTGCTCGGCTCGGGCGCCAAGGTAAACGTACTCGTGCTCGATACCGAGGTCTATTCCAACACGGGCGGGCAGATGTCCAAGGCGACACCTCGCGCCGCAGTCGCGAAATTCGCGACTGGCGGCAAACAGACGGCCAAGAAAGATCTTGCCCTTGAAGCCATTAGCTACGGATCTGTTTACGTCGCGCGCGTAGCCATGGGCGGCAACGACACTCACACCGTAAAGGCATTCCTTGAAGCCGAGGCCTACGACGGACCCTCCCTGATCATCGCTTACAGCCATTGCATCGCTCATGGCTACGATCTGGCGTTCGGCATGGAACAGCAGAAAGCAGCGGTGCTCTCCGGTTATTGGCCTTTGATGCGCTACGACCCTGCTCGGCGAGCGGAAGGAAAAAACCCATTTCAGCTAGATTCGAGAGAGCCGAGCATACCGCTCAAGAAATATGTTTATCAGGAGGCGCGCTATTCGATGCTGGCGCGAAACAACCCGGAGGAGGCGGACCGTCTGTTAGAACTTGCGCAGGGTGACGTCGACCGCCGATGGAAAGTCTATTCCAATCACGCCCTGGCGAATGAAACGCCTTCCGTTTCGCAGCCGGAAACGCTCACTTCCGCGCAACACGCTCATCAAACGGAGACAAGACATGATTGACATCACCACGACTTACATGGGTCTCCCGCTGCGTTCGCCCATCGTCGCCTCCGCTTCTCCCTTGTGCGATTCGCTCGAAAACATCCGGCGCTTCGAGGAAAGCGGAGTTGGTGCCGTCGTGTTGCCTTCTTTGTTCGAGGAGCAAATCGAATTGGAAAGCATCGCTGTCCACTCTGATCTTTCTCGCGGCGCGGAAAGTTTCCCAGAATCGCTGAACTATTTTCCGAATCTTCAGAACTACAATCTGGGCCCCGACGCCTATCTTGAGCTGATCCGCAAAGCAAGGGCGCGCGTCTCAATTCCCGTGATCGCCAGTCTGAATGGGATTTCAGCCGGTGGATGGACTCACCATGCAAAATTGATCGAACAGGCTGGCGCTTCTGCTCTCGAGCTGAATATCTATGACATTGTATCGGATGCGCATCACAGGGGGTCAAAAGTAGAAGAGGACTATTGCGATCTGGTGAGGCAGGTCAAGGCGAGTGTTCGCATTCCGGTGGCTGTGAAGATTTCCCCATTTTTTACGGCGATGGCTAACATGGCCAAGCAGCTGGATGATGCGGGAGCCGACGGACTAGTGCTCTTCAATCGTTTCTACCAGCCGGACATCGACATCGACGCGCTAGAGATCGTCCCAAGTCTCACCTTAAGCCAATCGCACGAATTGCCTCTGCGGTTGCATTGGGTCGCCATCCTTTACGGAGGCGTCCGCGCTAACCTCGCTGTTACGGGAGGCGTTCACTCGGGGCACGATGTCTTGAAAGCGATGATGGCCGGCGCACATGTCGCGATGATGACTTCAGCTTTCTTCCGGAACGGAATTCGGCACGCTAATGTGGTCTTGCACGAGATGTCGCAGTGGATGGAGGAGCACGAATACGAATCGATACAGCAGATGCGTGGCAGCATGAGTCGGCGCTCCGTGCCTAACCCTTCTGCCTTCGATCGCGCCAACTACATACGGGTTCTCAGCTCCTACACTTTAAATCCTCGACGCTCGGCTGTCGGCGCAACGCCCGGATCCCCCAGGACGGAATGACGGATCTCAGTCAGAATGTGAAGATGGCCAAGTTTGCCGCGGGTGTGTTGTCTGGACATTTCTCGCCGACTTTGTAGTTTTTGTAGGGTTTTGGGGACATTAGTGGCTTAGATCGATTCGTGCAGCGCTGCACGTTCGGCAATTTGTCCGTCTTCGTCACGCGTGTGGCTCAGGAATGTTTTTCACAGGTTGGCGGTACAGCATGTAGGTGAAGCGACCGTGCAACCATGCTTCGCCGGTACCTCCGTCATGCCGACTGTCGATCGATTCATCGAGCACGTGCGCGTAGTTACCTCCGAGCCGAACGACCTCCTGTTCCAACCGAGTAGCAGTGCAAGCCATTAGATTTTCGTAGCACTTCCCCCACAATTCGTCTTGATGGACGAGTGTTCCCGGAACGCGGCTGCTCGTAGCTTCGATACTATGCTCGGCCATGGCATCGGCATCGAACGGAGGCAATTCCCGGTGCCAGTAGACGATTCTGCTGCCGTTGGAGCCGACTCTGTTCATGGTGTCTCCTTCAGTTGAATCCGCCACCTTCGACTCTAGAACTTATGCAAGCTCTAGCATGTGAGCACGGTCACCTTTATGGGTGTCCTCTGACACTGTCGAAGTGAAAACCGCTAAAGGCGTGAGGAAATGACCATGGTAGTATCGGCCACAGAGCGTTACGTCAACATAATTCCGTCGGAGCAAAAGAATTCATGTGCCAGATGAAAATCATTCTCTTCGGTGCATCACTGTTAACAGCTCTTGGCTTCAGTGGGCCGCAGAGCAAGAACGAACGCAAACCAGCTCCAAAGCCACCCAGCGCAGCGACTGGCCAGGAGACGTTTCTAAAATATTGCGCTTCATGTCATGGAAAGACCGCCAGAGGTGACGGGCCGGCCGCCTTCGTATTGAAGACGCCGCCGCCGGATCTGACGACACTCTCGAAGCGGTATGAAGATAAATTTCCTGCGGGCTATGTTTCCGCTGTGTTGACCTTTGGCAAGAGCTTCGCTTCGCACGGAGCAGTAGACATGCCCATCTGGGGATCCCGTTTTAAGACACTCGACCCTGTTCGCGACCCGACGGGACAACAACATATCGACGACGTGGTCGCTTACATCCGATCGCGTCAAGTGAAATAATCGATTCTCGAGTTTTGCCGACTTCTACTGCGACAACTGAAACGTAATGGTCACGATCAGCTCGACGGCGATCGGCCTATCGTTCAGATATGTTGGTTCGTACTTCCATTTTTTCAGGGCATCCAGCGCGGCCTGATACAAAAGCGGATGTCCAGCGACCACCTTCATATCAATGACATTTCCTTGCTCATCCAAGATTGCGTCGATCTTCACATCGCCCTGAACACGGGTTTGTCGCGCGAGTGCAGGATACTGGGGACGCACCTGCACGATCGCTTTCGGTGGCCGCACTCGCCCACCCACACGAACCGGCGCGCCTGATTTCCCCGTTGGTGGAGGAACTGGCTTCGCACCTGTACTTAGGACACCGCCGATCACGCCACCAATCACTCCGCCCAACTGGCCGCCGGGTATCCCACCCGGAACGCCCCCGGGCGCACCACCAAAGGCATCCGATTCGATTGGCGCTTCCTTGAGCTGTGCAACCTGCTTCGGAATGTACGTAGGCGCGAGCAGCTTTCCTTCGCTTGTAAATACGCGCTTCGACGGTTGCGTTTTGATGACACCCACCGCAGGCGCTGGAGGCGGTGGTGGTGGCGTTGGTGCGACCAAAAAGGTAGTCGCGAATTGTTTCAGATTGATTGTGTCCATGTAGTAGAGGCCGGCGAAGATGGGTCCACCGAGGAGCACCACGTGTACCAACAAAGCGAGCAGCACTTCCACGGTCATAGAACCTCCCTTGAAGTGCTGGCTTTCCAGTAGAGCCTCGTTCAAGAACGCTCTGGTCGATGCCGCGCCATGGCCTTTGACCAATTGCGGTGGCGGCGGAATTCCGTGCACGGCTCGCGGGATGGAGATTTCATGAATCGGTACAGTTGTTGCGGATGGTGACATGGCGGCTAACCTCCGCTGCGGATGAGAACTATTGCTACCGCAGCATTGACCAGCAGCCGCGCGAGCCGCAGTGACTCTAGTTACTCTCCTGAGTGAAGTACGTCACACCGTTCTCGAACACTGAAGAACTGCACCCGTGTGTTGCCGATCACTTCGAGTCGTGCCCCGGGTCACTGATTTCGTATAGGCCGCAGACGTAAAAAGGAGACGCGAAAGGACACGAGCTGCCATGGGAACGAGCTGCCGAGGCTGCCGGGAACGTAGAGAAACGGCGAAGCCTGCGGCCCTGCCTCAGGGGCAAGCAGTCTGGCGGGATGAGGTTAGACCTGGCAGAGCCCTGTCCTTCGTTACGAGGCAGCGGTGGGGCGCGAAGTCCACCCAAAAGCGCCAGCTGTTCACGGCGCGCCGGCCAATCAGGTCGGAAAATGCTTAAGCGCCCGCCGCTGCCTCCAACCTTTGTGAAAAGCCGCCTTGGGAGGCGAGACTTGACTTGATTGAGGAGGATGAAATGAAAAACCTGTATACAACGGAAAGACTGTTCGAAGATTTGTTTGGCGTTCGTCGCGAATTCGACGAGATGTTCAATCGTATTTTGGTGGGCAAGCCCTGGGGGCTGGAACTGCCTGAGTTCAAAAAGACCTTCGGCATTTACCCAGCAGTGGAAGCGTTTGTGGACAAGGAAGCCAAGAAGTATGTTTGCCGAGTAGCGCTGCCGGGCATCGAACCGAAGGACGTGCAGATCCATGCACAAGGCAACCTGCTCACGATTCGTGGCGAAAGGAAATTCACTCATCGCGTGAAAGAAGCCGAGCTTTTTGAGGGTGAGATCACCTACGGCGTCTTTGAGCGGACTCTTACTCTGCCCGAAGGCGTGAATGTCGAAAAGCTGATGGCCGAATATGTGAACGGCGTCCTGGAAATCACAGCGCCAGTAGCCGCGGCTGCCCTGCCGCGCAAGATTGAAATCAAGACCACGGTGCCGCTGACAAAACAGATCGCGGCGTAAGTGGAGGAAGCAGACGGCCCGGAGCTGCAATTGGCTCCGGGCCGTTGTTCTTCGCGTTTGTTTGGTAATGCAAGATGGCAACTTGTTTTTTTCGAGATAGGAATCGAGGAGGTATTTATGATTCCGACTTCGACGATTTTGTTAGTAATTGCGGGCATCGTCTTAATTGCAGGTACATTCATTGGCATCTTTATGGCCCTACGTACCTATTTGAGGTATCCGAGCAAGAGCCTGGTAACTTGTCCAGAAATGCGAAAGGCGGCGGCCGTGCACGTGAATGCCGGAAAAGCCGCGCTAGATGTTCTGGAGGGCAAACACGTGAGAATCCACCTCGACCAGTGTTCCTGCTGGCCAGAGCGCGAGCACTGCGGGCAGGAGTGTCTCAGCCAGATTGAAAACGATCCGCAAGGATGCTCGGTCTGGGGCATCGCCCAGCAATGGTACCGCGGCAGAGCGTGCGCCTATTGCCGTAAACCTATCGACAAAATTCACTGGCATGATCATCGACCCGCGTTGCTGAGCCCCGAAAACAGAACGGTGCAGTGGAGTGAGATTCCCGCCGAAAAACTTCCGGAGGTATTTGAGACGCATTTGCCCGTTTGCTGGAGTTGCCATATCGCGGAGACCTTTCGCCGCGAACATCCGGAACATGTTGTGGATCGGCCATGGAAACGCGGGGCAATGGGCGAGTACATTGCAGATGAGCCGGAACAAACGCCCGAGCCTCAGTCCGTGCGTTAGTCAAGCAGATACGATATGAAGCTCGAGCGTGCAGGCTCTGACTGCACGGCCGCCCGCCCTACACCATTAGACTAGATTGGCGTGAAGGCCGCCCCGCCTCGACCTTAACCATGCCCGCCATTTCGCCACTAATTTCTGAAGTGACGAGGATCACCATCCGCTGTAATGTCCTCCACAGCAACGCCCGGCATCGTTTAGCAGTATGACAGCGTGAACAAGAAACACTCAATGGCACTACCTGGCAGCGCTTGCGCTGAGAGTGCCTCGGCAGAGTTGTCAAGAGCAGCTGGGGAGCGCATGACCTTCATAGGTAGCAATCGCGAATTCTCTTCGGCTACTGCAAGCG
>Ga0070697_100002567_pt1 | contig 13967 bp, 6 predicted proteins | sample KBSK1501metaG_FD_65475 | JGI IMG/M metagenome (GOLD analysis project Ga0070697, IMG submission 65475) | Corn, switchgrass and miscanthus rhizosphere microbial communities from Kellogg Biological Station, Michigan, USA - KBS K1-50-1 metaG | ecosystem: Host-associated > Plants > Roots >...
GCAAGATTCGATCCGCCGAATCCATTCAATATCGCGAAATTAACGCCGATCACTTTTCCATTGCGATTGAAAAGCGGCCCGCCGGAACCGCCAGACGTGGTGGCCGCGTCGTATACAATTTTGTCCTGCAGAACGTCGCCGATGTGGCCTTGCGTGGTGGTGGGCCGGATCAATTTTTGCGCCGCCAGTTGCGAGACGATTTGCCGCACTTCGGTATTATTTCCGGTAATTTCTTTTGCGGCTTCCGGTCCGGCGCGCGCCAGAATTCCTTCGATACCGGTCGGGTAGCCGATCAGCACCACCGCGTCGCCAGCGACGCTTGCGTCCTTGCGATCATCCAGGTCCAGCAGGGTACTGTGCGCGGGCAAGCCGCCATCGAGCCGTAGCGTAGCCACATCGGCTTGAGGAGAAATTTTGTCCAGCTTCGCGGAAATCCCTTTCTGGCTGCCGGGAAAATACGCAGTGTAGGAGAGCGCGTACGCAGATGCGCCATGCTCCACAAGTGTTTTCAGCTCGTCGTTACCCCACCATGGCTCCGCGACGTGATGATTCGTCAGCAGCCGCCCATCATTCCGCACCAAAAATCCCGTTCCGAAAACGTCCAGCTGCAGGTGCGGTCCATTCCCCGAAATATCCAACTGCACATTGCCCTTGTCATCCAGGATCGGCTTGCCGAGCGAGTCCACGGCAATCAGGATGGAGTTTCCGGTACCGCGATCGAGAAATTCCACTACCACGTGCAGCAGGCATACGCTCGAGCCGTAGGACTTCACAATTGTTTCCGCGAATTTGCCTTCGCTCTCCAGGCGATTCAGCCGCCCTTGCGTGTCCAGCAATTGCTTTCGCAGCTCGCCGTCGTCATTGCCGCCGGCCATTTTTTTCTTCAGCTCTTCCGATTGCGCCAGCAGCGCATCACGCGCGGCGGAATCTGTTTTTCCCTTGGCATCGAGCGCGTGGCGTTCGTCTTCCGCGCGACGCAGTAGATCGCTTTGCTGCACGACGCCGCTGTTTAATCTGGCCACTTCTGCCTTGAGTTGCAAAGTGTCCCTGCGGCTTCGCCGGTAGGTCAATGACGTAACCAGTGCCGCCGCCACTGCCAGCACGCAAAGCAGTATCAGTGTAGGAAGAACCCAAAGCCTCTTACGCGTGACCGCGCCACCGCTCAGCGTTTCTACCGCAATGCCCGCCAAGTGTTCCTTTTCTTCGGCTTGCTTGAGTTTGGACCGCAGCTCCAATTCCGGCTGGCGCTCGCGAAATTGCGTGCGAATCTTGGCAGCAAACTCCAATGTTTCGAAGGGTGCGGATATCACATCATCGGCGCCGAGATCGAGCGCTCTTGCCCGCTCCAGCGCTCCGCCTCGCACCACCATCAGTACTCGAATGGACTTGGTCTGGTCGCGCGATTTGATTTGCGTGATGATTCCGCAGCAGCTCAAATCGGACGGCGTTGCTTCCGTAATGAGCAGTTCCGGCGCCATCAGTTCGATGTGCTCGACGTCCAGTCCCGTCTCACTGGCGATTTCGTAACCTTGGCCCGCGAGCGCGGTGTTAACTTCGTTGGCGGAGTCTGTGTTGAGATTCAAGAGAAGAATTCGCATCGTTCAGATTTTAGCACTCTCTTGGAATTTTCATATGTCGCGCGACGCGTCGCGAAGATTCTGCGGTGGGCGCTCTGAGGAGACACCATGCAGGAACAAGAATAAAGTGGGCAGAGCAGCTCGAGACAAAAAAAGCGGACGGCATTTAATCACCGTCCGCTTGATATTTCCTAAAGTTCGAGCTCGACTGAGCTCAGATCAATTACCGGTGGCTACCGCCGTGTCCGCCGCCACCTCCATGGAATCCACCACCACCACCGCCATGGAAACCGCCGCCACCGCCGTGGAAACCGCCGCCACCTCCGTGGAAGCCACCGCCTCCATGGAAGCCTCCTCCGCCGCCGCGAAAGCCTCCTCCGGCAAAGCCGCGAGCGCCACCGCCGCGGTTGGCGAAGCCTGACCTATTTCCAAATCCCGACCGGCCGTTGAATCCGCGCCCAGCGAATCCACGACTATTAAATCCACGACCAAATCCGCGACCATCATGAAATCCTCGCCCGAATCCGCCGCGACCGCGAAATCCGCGGCCGAATCCCCATCCGAACCACGGGCCGACTCCGATGAAGACGCCGCCAATGAAGTAGCTAGGCCCCCAGTAGCCATACGGCGCGCACGCATACGGATAATAACTAAAGTAGCCGTACGGGCAGACGGGCGGCGGACCATACGCGCCATAATCAGCGTAGTAGTCTCCGCCATAATCGCCGTAGTCCTGCGCCTTCACGCTTCCTACCGAAACAAGAAGCAACGCACCCAGCAACGCAAAATATTTTAGGTATCGCATAATCTTGACCTTGTTTCCGGCTCGGCACCCAGATTCTACACCCAAGCGGCCGAATAGCCTTCCGGCAAAATTCATTTGAGAAAGTCGCCTAAGGAAGCTGCCTGCATACAAGAAAACCCCTGCTGCGGGAAAAAGTTGCGCGTTGTAACTAACTGAAAACACCGCTGATATGGTGGGACTAGCAAAAATTGCAACTGACACGGACCCGTTCCGGGATCGAAAAACGCGCGGTCGGAGTGCACACGCCCGACGGTCCATCTATAATTCCATGCTCTAGTCTTGCCTATGTTTTCAGATCGCACCCGTTGGAATCTTGCACAGAATCGGCTGAGCCGCGCGCTTGCGGAACTGCGCGCATCAGGCAGACCGATTTTAGATCTCACGCGTTCGAATCCCACCGTATGCGGATTTACCTACGACGAAAAGGGAATTCAAAGCGCGTTTGCGCAATCAGAACTGCAGGTTTATCAGCCTGACCCGCGCGGAATCAGAAGTGCGCGCGAAGCGGTCGCCGTTTATTACGAACGGCAGCAGATTCCGATAGCTGGAGGCGATTTGATTTTGACTTCCGGAACCAGCGAAGCGTACTCGTTCATCTTTCACCTGCTCTGCAATCCTGGCGACGAAGTTCTTATTCCTGCTCCCGGCTATCCGTTGTTTGATTTTTTGGCCGATCTCTGCGACGTCAAGCTCGTGCGCTATCCGCTGTTGTATGACCACGGCTGGCAGATTGATCTGCCGGGGCTGGCCGCGGCTACGTCCAGCCGCACGCGCGGGCTGATCGTCGTCCATCCCAACAATCCGACCGGCCACTACACCTCCGAGGTAGAGCGAGCAAGACTTGCCGACTTCCGCGTGCAACACGGAATCGCGCTGATCGCCGATGAAGTCTTTCTGGATTTCTCTCTTAAAGAGTCGCGCGTCATAAGTTTTGCTTCCGCAAGCGAAGTGCTCACCTTCACGCTGAGCGGCCTCTCAAAAATTTGCGGAATGCCACAGATGAAGCTGGCGTGGATTGCCGTAAGCGGCCCAGCGCATGAAAAAAGCGAAGCATTGGCGCGATTGGAAGTCATCGCGGATGCGTACTTATCGGTCGGGACGCCCGTGCTGCTCGCGGCGCCGGCGCTGCTCGCGATGCGCGATGCGTTTCAGGCTCAAGTGATGGCCCGCGTGCGCGCCAATTTGCGTGAACTCGACGCGCAGCTTTCCCGGCAGTCGGCATGTAACCGCCTATTATGCGAAGGCGGCTGGTCCGCGGTTTTGCGCATTCCGGCCATACAGTCTGACGAAGATCTGGCGATTGCACTGCTTACAACCGCGGGCGTGTACGTTCACCCCGGGCATTTTTACGACTTTGCCCAGCCCGGTCACGCGATAGTCAGTTTGATCGTTCCCGAAGATCAGTTCGCGCAAGGCATCCAGCGCACGCTGTCGCACTTTAAATAAATTCGTTCCGCGCTATTCTCTTGACAGAAATATCGTGGCGCCGTAGGGAAGCGCTGCTTAGGCGAGGGGAATCACATGGCTGAACCAACCTACGTTTCCAACGTTCGGATCGAACGCATACGTGGCACGCTCCGGCAGGCGTATTTGCCCGGCGAACGTAACCCGGCGGCATTCAGCGTCCACGGAGCGATCGCCGCCCACTACGGCGTGGATGCCGCCAAGCTCGGCGAGTCGCATGCCGCCACTCTCGATTAAATTGATGCCAGCGATGGACGCTTGACTGCCGAAGTCCGCGGTGAAGTAGAAACCTCGGAAGCCGACGTGCTCATCATTCGCAGAATTCACCTTCGCCATCGGATCGCTGCCTCTGAGGAAAAACGCAGCACCATCGAACGTGTACACGCAATGTATGCGCAAAAGTCCCCTGTCTATCGAAGTCGGCAAGCTGCGATAGAAATTACATCCAGTTATGAGTTAATTGCCAAGTAATCGTGCTGCTCAGGCGTTTTCGGCGAAATGGTTGCGCACGCGCCTACCGTCAAGATTGGTCCACAATCCGCGCTGCGGCGCAATCGCATTGTGCGCGGGCTTCGATTGCATCACTTCTTGAAACGCCGTTTGAAACTTTTCCATCTCCGATTTCGTGCCAACGGTAATTCGCACATGCGTCGGCCAGGCCGGCCACGCGCGTCCGATGAACACATTGCGCGCCGCCATCGCGTCGATAACCTCCTTCGCAGGGCGTTTGGTATCCAGCATGAAGCAGTTGGAAACCGACGGCACGTAGCTGTAACCATTTCGGTTAAGCCACGCAAAAGTTTCGCTGCGAACTGCCGCATTGATCCGTTTGCGTTCCGGCACGACTGTCGCATTATCCAAGCTCGTCAGAGCCGCAGCGACTGCCGTCACCGGCAAACTGTTCCATCCGCTGAAGCTCGAAATCTTGGCAACCAAATCAGGCCGTCCGATCGCCAGCCCGCAGCGCAGTCCCGCCATGCCATAAATTTTCGAAAAAGTCCGCAGGACGATCACATCCTTGTCCGCCTTCACCAGATCCAACGCCGTGATCGCGTCGGAAAAATGAATGTATGCCTCGTCCACCAGCACGATCGAGCCTTTCGGTTTGTGCTCCACCAGGTCTTCGATGTCTGCGTGCGGGGTAAGCGTGCCGGTCGGATTATTCGGCGTGCAAATGTAAAAGAGCCCCGCGTCTGGCGCCGCGCCCAGCATGGCTTTCACGTCGTGTGCGTAGCTTGAGCCGAGCGGCGTCTTTACCACTCTTGCCCCGGAAATCTTCGCAGCATGCATTCCGGCTTCGTAACCAGGATCAGCCGTCACGTAGCTCCGCGAGGTTGAAGTAAACGCCAGCACCGAAAAGTGCAACGGCTCGCCGGAACCTGGGAACGCGCGCACATATTCCGACTTTAGCCCTTGCTGCTCGGCAAAGCGCTTGCCCAAATCTTCAGTCAGCCAAAAACTATATCGTCCGGAGTTGCCGGTAATCTCGGCAATCGCTTCGCGCGCCACCGAGCACGGCCCAAGCGGATTTTCGTTCGCATCAATGATCACCGCATCTTTGGGGAAGGGACCGCGAGGAAGGGAAGCGGCGCGAGCGGAAGCAGCAAAAAACGATTCACCAAGAATTCCCGAAGTCACAACCGCCGGTGCAACTGCTCCCAGTTGTAGAAACGATCTCCGCGAAGGAACACTAATGCTACATTGCGAATCGCTTCCCATGATTTGGCCTCCACAACCAGAAATCGAAAATGAATGAAAAATGCTTCCGGCGGCGCTCAGCGCCCACCGGAAGCATGATATCCGAAATTGCCGCGCTAAAAGATAATCAAAAAAATGAGGTAAACGATAAATCTATCAGCTGCAAGTTGGTCAGCTCTCCGCCCGGAATCAGGCGAGGGGGCCGATTACCACCGCAGCTTGACGGCCAACTGCATGTTGAACTGCTCGCCTGGCCCCAGGCCTGGCGCGCCGTTGAAGTCCCCGATGGTGTCGGTGACCTGGCCGAATCCGGATGCGCAGTGATGAAGGGCGAAGTCCTCCGTGCAGCTGGTGCCTACGGAGCCGACACCTGACGCGAAGTTGTTCCTGTTGAAAATGTTAAACATATCCGCTCGCAATTGCAGCGAGAGCCGCTCTTTGATCGGAATATTTTTGATGACCGACAGATCGACGTCCTTGAAACTCGGTCCTACGAATTTGTTCCGAGACACAGGCCCTCCCGTGCAGCCAGGGTCGGGCAATCCGGTAGACGGATCAATGGCGGTCGGTTTGCAGAACGCTGCTGGATTCAGCCACTGCACGCCGGGAATCGCCGAACTGAAACTGTGCGATACGCCGCTGAATGGATCGCCAATCAGGTTCAGTCCGGAGAGCGTTTCATCGTACGGCTGGCCGGAGTGGAAGTTCATAATGGTGCTGACCTGCCACCCGTTCACTAAGCGCCCCAGCCACGCCGAGGAGGCCCAGGAGGCTCTGGGCACGTCATAGGTAAAGTTGACGGTGAAAAGATTCCGTGTGTCGAAATCGCTGTTTCCATAATCAGCCAGCCGATTAAACGCGTTGTCCAAAATAGCCGCGCGGTACTCACTGATTTCATCCAATGAATGAGACCACGTATAGCCGACCTGTGAAGTGAGGTTGTGCCACGAGCGCGTCCGGAAAACAGTTTGCAATGCGTTGTAGTTGGACGTCCCGATGGTATTCAGCTGCAGGATGTTTTGCAAATTCGGGAACGCACCGTTCTGATTAATGTTTGACACGATGTTCAGCTTGCGGCCCTCGCTGCCCACGTATCCAATTTGCCAAACGCCTATGTTTCCGAGACCCTTCTCAATCTGTAGGTTGTAGTTGAAAAAGTATGGCGTACGGAAATTGCGACTCACCGAGTAAGCGCTAAGCCCCTTCGGGTCAGTCGGTGCGGCGCAATTCGGATCGGTGCAAGGCTGGACGGGTGCAAATATCGAGCCTGCGGCATTCACTAGGCCCGCATTGGGTGTCCCAGCGGGGCACACTTGGCCCGGCACTTGGACGCTATCCCATTGGTAGCCCGTGTTTCCGCAGAAGTCTACACCGTAGGTAGAAATGGGCGTGGATCCGAATGGGTTGCCCTGAATTCCGGATGGCGCGGTGATCGGTGGACGGAAATCCAGGAAGGGATTTAAGTTGATCTGATCGTAGAAGACGCCGACTCCTCCGCGCACCACGAAGTCACCCCTTTGGTTTGCTTGGTAAGCAAAGCCGAAACGCGGCGCAAAATTGTTGCGGTCCGCGGGAAATAGATGGTTCCCGCTTCCGATCGCTACGAAACCTGTGCCTGGAATGAAGTTCGCGAGGTCATTGTGCTGGCTGTGCAGCGGTCCGAAATACTCGTACCGAAGCCCAAAGGTCAGGTTCAACCTCTTGCTGGTCTGCCAGCTATCCTGGAAAAAGAGATTGAATGCGTTCACCACGACGAAACGCTCGGGATTGCCCACGGCGATCGTCGAGGACGCTACATCGCCCGCCAGGAAGTCAGCCAGGGCACCTGTCAACGGGTCCACCGTCGGATCAGTCGCCCAAGGACCTGACGATCCATCAAAAACGAACTTACCAGTTCCACGCCGATGATAGAACTCATTCAGATGTGCTTGGCGCACCTCCGCCCCGTAGCGCAGAGTGTGCGTTCCCAGACTTTGGGAAACCACATCGGTGATGTGCCAGGTTAAGTCATTTCTTCCTTCCGGCGGAGTCAGTCCGATCTGCTCAAATCCTCCGGATCCACTAGTCGATGGGGGCGCGATGACGATATTCGGGGCGCCGAGAATGTACTTGCCCTTATTCACGGCATCCGGACTTAAAAATATTCCCATACTCTGGGTGTTAAAGCCGTTGGCGAAATCGCTGAACACCTGGTTGAAATAGTTCGCGCCGAACAGCAGCTGGTTGGTCACCTTTGAAGTGAACGTGGAATTCAGCACCGCCGAATAGTTGAACACATGGATCGGAGCGACCTCGAAGTAGTTCTTTAAGTTTGAACTGGCCGTGCCCAGCGCCGGGCTGCCTCCGAGAGGCGCGGTTTGGCTGCCCTGCCCGCCATACATACGAAAATAAAGATGGTGTTTATTAGAAAGCTCATAATCCACCCTTCCGACCCCGTTGTAGCTGTAACCCGTCTCGGCAATGGGAGCGAAATAGTTGAGCGCAGTCGCCGGGAGACCTGCGATGGAACCCGGGCCTGAGGTCGGCCAAAATCCGGTCCCGGAAGTTTGGCACCCAGCGGGAATTTGGCTCGCCGGCAGCTGGCTTGTTAGTGCGGCGAGAGCATTGCATGAAGCTAAGCTCACCGGAACGCCGTCTTTTGCGAGTACAGCGCCGGCATTTGCCACCCATGCTGTCGATGGCTCCGTCGCAACACCGGAAAGGCCGATATCGAATTGCTGTTTTTCGTAGTTGAAAAAATAAAACAGCTTGTCCTTGAAGATGGGTCCACCAAGCGATGCTCCGTAGTTTTGATTGCGCAACGGTGGCGATTTAGATCCTGCCGGCAGAAACGGCGTGTGCGCGGCATAATATTCATTTCGGTTGTAGTAGTAAACCGACCCGTGCAATTCGTTGCCGCCGGACCGCGTCACCACGTTCACCGTTCCGCCAGCATTACGCCCCGCTTCCGGGCCGCTCTGCGTCTGCGAAGAGAATTCGACGATCGAATCAATAGGGAGCACCACGCCTGCGATTCCCGAAACGCCTCCCTGGTTTACCGCGGGAATGTTGTGCCAGAAATCGTTGTTGTCCACGCCGTCAATTTGCCAATCGATTTGATTCGGGCGGGTTCCATTCAACGAACCAAACCCACCGACGTTATAGCCACCAAACCCAGGCTGCACTGCGATCAATTGCGTGAAGTCTCGTCCATTCAGTGGCGCGTTCTGTACGGTGTCGTCCGAGATCGTCATTGATTGAGTCTGCGTGGTCGTATCCATGGTAACCGCCCCTGCAGAAACCTCAATCGTTGTAGTCGACTGCCCCATCTTCAACTGAATGGGCAGGGTATAGATCTGTCCCGCACCCACTTCCACCTTGTCCACGGAGTATGTTGGGAATCCTGACGCTGTAACGGTTACCTTATAGAGGCCGAGTGGCACGTCCTGAAAGGCAAATTGACCTTCACTCGACGTGACCGTCGTGTGATCGATATTCGTTGCAGTTTCGGTGGCCTTTACCGTCGCTCCGGGCACCGAAGCTCCCGATGGGTCCGTTACCGTGCCGTTAATTGATCCACGGAAGGTCTGTGCGTTGGCTGCTACCACAAATAATAAAACCAATAAAACAGCGGCCAGCAATTGCTTCATTTCTTCACCTCTTAGTTGTGTGAATTTGCAGGCACCGTGGAACTTCCCGAATCGCGCTGCACCGCGCAGAACGGCGTGGTTTTCCGCATCGGAAGACACAAATCCCTGGGAGCGTTTCTGCTTTTAGCGCTCTTTGGATCTTCGAGTGCGGGGACCTAGGCTTCCTGGAACGGCCCACTAAGAGCTGGGCGCGACGCTTCAGCTCTTCCTGCCAGGAAAGGCCAAATTGGTCTCCACTAATTGTCGGCAGCGTACGCCCCAGCCATAGCCGCTGTCAATCGCAAATTTTGATTTGAATTAATGCGATTACTGCGCTGTGGCTTGCGGTTGCGGATTCGCAAAGCCAGCGAGAAATTTTACGAAACAAAAGAAATTTTGGGGAATTGCTCAACTGCAGAATGTGCAACGACTATTCGTTGTACGCCGCGGTTTTTCCGCCGCCGGGAACTAGCGTCCGCACAACTGCATAAAGCAGCGGAATAAAAATAAGGTTCAGGGAAGTCGCTGCGATCATTCCGCCGAACACTGTTGTTCCAACCGAGATGCGACCGGCCTTGCCCGCGCCCGTTGCCAGCACCAGTGGAAGCACGCCTAGAATAAATGCCAGCGATGTCATCAGGATCGGTCGCAGCCGGATGCGCGCCGCCTCGATTGCAGCGTCTTCGATAGTGCTTCCTTTCGCCCGCAACTGTTCCGCGAATTCCACGATCAAAATTGCGTTCTTGCTGGACAAGCCAATCAGCATCACCAATCCAATCTGGCAATAAACATTATTATCCAGCCCGCGCAGCGCCAGCCCGCCCACCGCTCCCAGCAACGCCACTGGCACCGCCAGCAGCACGATAAACGGCAGTACGAAGCTCTCGTACTGCGCAGCCAGGGTCAGGTACACGAACACAAGACCCAGCCCGAACAGGATCAAAGCTTTTCCGCCCGACTGAATTTCCTCCAGCGAAAGTCCGCTCCATTCGTACGTCATTCCACCGGGCAGAGCTTTCCGCGCCAGCGCTTCCATGTCTGCGATCGCCTGTCCCGAGCTGCGTCCGGGCGCTCCGGTTCCGTTGATCTCCGCTGACCGGAACAAGTTGTAATGGCTGATCACTTGCGGATTTGCCGTCTGCTCGATCTTCACAAAGTTGTCGAGCGGAATCAGCTTCCCGGGATCGGACATCAGGTAATACTGGGCAATGTCTTTTGGTTTTGAGCGGTAGCGCCCTTCCGACTGTACATACACCCGATAGGAGCGGTTGTTGAAGTCAAAATCATTGACGTACACGGATCCCATGTAGACCTGCAGCGCATCGGTGATTTGTGTGAACGGAACCCGCAGGCTCTTCGCTTTTTCGCGATCGATTTGCACCAGATACTGCGGATCGTTCGCCGTAAAACTCGTAAAGAGTCCCGTCAGCGTGCCGCTCGTGTTGCCCTGCCCGATCAAACCGTTCGCTGCGTTCGCGATTTGCTGCACCGAATTGCGTCCCAGGTCTTCCACTTCAAACGTGAAACCGCCAAAGTTCCCCAGACCCTGCACCGCGGGCGGATTGAACGGAACAGCCAGCGCGCCCTGAATTCCTGCCAACGGCCCGCGCATGCGTTCTAGCAGCGCCGCCGCAGAGTGCGCGTCGCCTTTGCGCTTGTCGAAGGAAGTCAACGGAACAAACACGATCGCGCGGTTCGATGCGTTCCCGGAAAACCCGAAGCCAACCACGGAAAAGGTTCCCTCGACGTCCGGCAGCTTCAACACCGCCGACTCGATCTGCGTGCAGACGTTGGCTGTGTATTCCAGCGAAGCGCCCTGCGGCGATTGCACGATCACCATCACGTATCCCTGATCGTCTTCAGGAATAAACGCGGTGGGCACGCGAGAATAAATCCAATAGGTAATTCCCAGCGTCGCGAAGAATGCGACAACCGCAAGCACGCGCCACTGCAAAACGTACCCGATACTGCGGCGGTACGCTTCGGTGCCTTTTTCCACCCCTTTGTTGAACCAGCGAAAGAAAAATCCCTTCGCTCGCTCGCGGTGTTTGCCCAGCAGAATCGCGGACAGCGCTGGCGTGAGGGTCAATGCATTGAATGCCGAAATTGAAACGGAAAACGCAATGGTCAGCGCAAATTGGCGAAACAGAATTCCAGTCGTGCCCGGAAACAGCGCGACCGGCACGAACACCGCCACCAGCACCAGCGATGTCGCGATGACCGCGCCTGCGACTTCCTTCATTGCCGCCGATGCCGCCATGTGCGGCTCGCTGATTCCCTCGGTGATGTGCCGTTCGACGTTCTCGATGACTACGATTGCATCGTCCACCACCAGCCCTGTAGCCAGCGTGATTCCGAAGAGCGTTAGCGTGTTGATGGAAAATCCGAGCGCTTTGACAAAAATAAATGTCCCGACCAGCGAAACCGGAATCGTGATCGCCGGAATAAGCGTGCTGCGCCAGTCCTGCAAAAATATGTAAATGACGATGATCACCAGGACGATTGCTTGCGCCAATGTCTGCAGCACGTCGCGAATCGATTCGCCAATGACCGTAGTCGTGTCGAATGCTACTGCCACCTTCAGTCCCGGGGGAAAGTTCCTCGATAGCCGCACCAGTTCGGCCTTCGCAGCCCGGTCCACGTCCAGCGCATTCGCGCCGGGTAGTTGCGTCACGCCCAGGCCCACCGCGTCGTGGCCGTTGAACCGCAGAAGGGAACCGTAATCTTCCGCGCCCAACTCCGAGCGCCCAACATCCTTCAGGCGCACCAGCGTTCCGTCGGCACCCGTCTTTAAAATAATGTTGTCGAATTGCGATGGTTCGGAGAGCCGTCCAACCGCTCGTACGCTCACCTGGTACGCCTGTCCCGTCGGCGATGGCGGCTGCCCGATTTGTCCTGCAGCGACCTGCACGTTTTGTTCTTGCAACGCGTTTACGACGGTAGAAGCGGTTAATCCCCGCTCTGCCAGCCTCGCCGGATCGAGCCATAACCGCATCGCGTACTTGCGCTCGCCAAAAATAACCACGTCGCCGACGCCCGGCACCCGCTTCAGTGCGTCTTTAATATATACGTCAATGTAATTGCTTAGAAACAAGCTGTCGTACTGACCAGTTTCGGAATAGACGCCGCCGCCGAAGACGAATCCGCTGGTCTGCTTGGTGATGATCACGCCCGTGTTCTTCACTGCGTTTGGCAAGCGCGCCAGCGCCTGGTTCACGCGATTCTGTACGTCCACCGACGCCAGGTCCACATTTCGCGAAACGTCAAACACCACCGTGATCTGGCTCGTGCCGTCATTGCTGCTCGAGGACGTAATGTATTTCATCCCTTCAACGCCGTTGATCGCCTGCTCCAGCGGAATCGTGACTGCCGATTCCACCGTCTGCGCGTTCGCCCCGATGTAATTGCTGGACACGATCACTTGCGGTGGCGCCAGTTCCGGCAATTCCGCGATCGGCAGCGTGGGAATCGAAATCGCCCCGGCAAGCACAATCAGCAAGGCGCATACCGTCGCGAACACCGGCCGCTGAATGAAGAAATCAACGAACACTCGGCCGCTCCATCAATGCGAAATTGTGTGGGTTTGGGACCATGTTTGAAGGATGTTCAGTGAGAAGCAGTGCTGGCAGCTTTGTTCGTGCCTTGCTCGTCGGGAGAAGTCACAATTTGCTCCGTGACCGGCGCTCCATCCTGCAAAAATTGTGTGCCTGAAACGATCAGATGGTCGCCCGGTTTGATCCCTTCGAGCACCTCGATGTTGTTGTCCACGTTGTCTCCGATCCGCACAAGCTTTTGCCGCGCCATCGCGCCTTTGCCGGTGTTCTCCGTAACAAACGCGAAAAACTGGCCGTTGATGCGCGTCACATTCAGGAAGGGAATTGTCGCTCCTTCGCGTTGGCCCCACTTGACCTGCACCCGCACTTGCTGCGAAATGCGCAGTCTGGCTTGTGCATTTGCGTTGGGTACCGCCGCCTTTGCCAAAACAGTCTGTGTTTCCGGGTCCACCTGCGGCGACACAAATGTGACGCTCGTGTTTGCGAGCAATTCGCCGGACTGGTTGAGCAGTTTTGCCGGCAAACCGACCTTGAGGGAACGCGAACGTTCCACCGGAACGTAAATGTAAGCTTCCAGCGCGCCCGGCTCATCCACCGTTGTGAGCAACGTAGTCACCGCCACCCGGTCCCCGATTCGCACCGGAATATCTCCAATGATTCCATCCATCGGCGCGCTCACCGAGTAATAATGCAACTCCACTTTTTGGGTATTGACCTGCTCGTCTAGCGATTTCAGCTGCGCCACGGCGGCGTCGTAATTGGATTGCGCGGTATCAAAATCCGCTTTGCTGATCACGCCAGCTTCCGATAAGCGTTTCGCTCGTTCGAACGACACCTTTGCCAGTTGCGCATTCGCTTCTTGCGCCGCCCGCGCTGCTTCCTGACTGCTCACCGTTGCTTTCTGTTTCAGCGGGTCGATTTCCAGCAGTGGTTCTCCAGCTTTTACCCGGTCGCCCGACTTCACGAAAATTTTCGTGACTTGGCCCTCAACTTGAGGATTGATATTCGCCGAATGTCGCGATTTCAGTACCGACAGGTATTCCGTCGTATCTGGAATTGTGTCCTTCTTTACGATTTGCACCTGCACCGGCATCCCACCGGGCGGCATCCCTGGCGCGCCTTTTGCCGAGTCCTTTTGGCCACACCCCGCAAGCAACGCCGCTGCAGCGCCCAGGCACGCGATTCCCAACAGCCAGACCCGCGGCACACCCAATTTGGGCCTTTGTTTCTCGGATGAAACACTCATACGTTTTTCTAGAAC
>Ga0070697_100002568_pt1 | contig 13964 bp, 29 predicted proteins | sample KBSK1501metaG_FD_65475 | JGI IMG/M metagenome (GOLD analysis project Ga0070697, IMG submission 65475) | Corn, switchgrass and miscanthus rhizosphere microbial communities from Kellogg Biological Station, Michigan, USA - KBS K1-50-1 metaG | ecosystem: Host-associated > Plants > Roots >...
AAACAACCCGACCTCCTCGTTTTCGGCTTTCCAGGGGGGTGCTTCGAGGGTGGAACCGAGCCATTCCCGATCTTAGGCTCGGGGTGTGACCTAAACCCGTAGTCCGGTGCTCCTCGGGACGGGCGACACTTACGGGACCGGCACCGTGTTCATAACGAGCACGTAACCGGCGATCGTGAGGGCTGCGGAGATCACGAACCACGGCGCGGCCCGTTCCCATCTCCGCGCGAAGATGAGCGCGAAGAAGGACACGAGCAGACCGAACACTCCGGTAATGAGGAGTGCCGCGCCGATGGCGTTGGAGAGGGAACCGATCATCCGCGCGGGAGGACGGACAGTAGCGCAATGATGCAGAGCAAGAGGACCGGGATATAGAGCGGACACTTCGGCGGCGACATCATCGACATGATCGTCGTGACGAACGCGGTCGCGATCAGGACAAACGTCACGGTCAGTAACATCAGGGTTTCCCTCCGAGCGGTGATTTCCCTTGGGCGACGCTCATGTTGAAGAGCGTGGCAAACGAGCGTGGCGGCGGAGCGGCGGGCGTGGACGGTGCCGATCCGGGGTAGTAGGACGTCGAGCTAGGCCGGGCTTGTCCGCCCGTCGCCGGACCCGCACCCGCGACGCCGAGCGTCCCCTTCGGCGCACTCTTCCTCGTCGCGAGGTAGAGGAGAACGCCGATCAGAACCCACGGCATCCACCGGTTCACGGTTTCACCTCCGGCGGCGGCGCGAGCGAACCGATCTCCAGATCGAGCGCGTCTTGCTTCACCTCCAGCGTCTTGAGCGTGCGGGTGAAGTCATTCACGGCGTCCGTGTTCTCCTTCAACGCGACGATCAGCTCGCGCGTGAGCTTGATGATCTCCCGGGGGTCGATGATCATGCGGTCCGTCCCTTCTTCAAATAGTCCACGATCAATTGCGCGATCACGGACACGATCACGGCCGTGATCACGGTGGCGACGTTGATCTTCATGCGAACATCCTCCCGAGCGAGTAGAGCTTGTGATGGTACGTGACCTCGGCGACGTATCCCTCATTGACGATCCCGCTCGCGAGCACGCGGGGCGATCCCACGTTGTACGCGGAGATGATCGTCCGATAGCTCGCGCGTTCTCCGAGTTCCTTCGTGATCGCGACCAGGAGCCGCGCGGCGGCGTCGATGTTGTCCGGTGCCTTCAAGGCCGACGTCGCCGTGAGCCCGAGCTTCGCGAAGTTCGTCGAATTGATCTGCATGACACCGTAATCCGTCGTCCCGTTCGTGTTCCGGTTCATCGCCGTCGCGCGAAAGCTCGACTCCTTCCGGCCGATCGCGCGAAGGAGATTCGCGTCGAGGTGATACTTCTTCCCCGTCGCGTCGAAGAGGGCGTCGAAGGGGGTCCGCAGATGGTCCCGGACCATGTACCCCAGTCCCGCCGCGCCCGCGATCAGAGCGGGGCCGATCATCGGACGACCTCGACCACGTTCGACGGTAGGGACCAGTTCCCGGCCTTGTCGAACGCCTTCGCCCAAAACCGCCATAATCGGGTGCTCGACCGGCACGGGAGGGCGAACTGGGCCGAATCCCTGCCCCCTGGGACGATGATCGGCGGCACGGCTTCATCGGAGGTCCGCCCGAGATAGATCGCCCCCCGTAGCGTCTCTCCGTCGGCGCTGGCAAATATTTGGACACCCGCGAGATCGGCGTCCAGGGGGTTCGTCCAGGAGAGGGCCACGGTCGCCGCCAACCCGACGAGGATCACAGGCCAGTGAAGCCCGGATAGACCGGCTCATAGTGGTAATCGACCGTGTATCCGACGGTCGTCGCTCCGGCCAAGCCTGTGACCGTGACGGACACGGCGACGCCCTCGGCGAAGCGCCGCGCCATCTCTCCGATGCTCCCGGCCGTCGCGTAGTTCGTGGCACCGGCGAGGGCGGCATATCCCATGAACACGATCGACGAGCCCGTGCCGTCCGAGATCGTGCAGAAGACTGTATTGACGGCCGCGTCCCCGACCGCGCGACAAGCGAACCCTGTGATCACGGCCGTGAAGCCGGGCTTCGCGGGGATCGCCGTCGCGTCCGTCATCGTGTTCGCGGCGACGCTGTTCGATTTTTGCCTTTGCGGATACCACGGACTGATCATGTCGGCACCTCGCTCGCATCGGGATCGGGAATCGGTATGGTCGCGGGATCGGGTGTGTCGAGCAAGAGACGGAAGGTCTTGTTCAAGCGCGTCCATCCCCAAACGCGATTGCAATTCCAGCATCGGCCCGCGCGTGGCCACGGCGTCGTGACATTGTGCGCGCCGCACAGGCATCGGTAGCTAATAGTCACGGTACATCTCCACGTTGAGCGTGTAGAAGGATGCGCGAATCGTGTCATTGATGTTGCCGTCTTGCAGGTAGACGCCGATCCCCGCGAGATTGGCTCCGGCCGCCGGAACGGTCGCCGGGTTCGGGAGCGCCGTCGTATGCCGCGCTCCCTCGACTCCATCGATCCGCGCCGCGACGTATTCGCCCGGTTTGTAGTACATCTCGTAACGCTGCCCGCGCGCTCCGCCCGGAGAGATCGGAGATCGCGGCGGATCGACTCCGGCCAAGACCGTGACGAGGGTCGCCGTCACGCCGTCGCCCGGCGACGTGAGAAGCTCGAACCGTTCATTCGCGCCCGAGATGATGTCGTCCCTCCGGTAGCGCAACATGCAGAGCGGAATATTCGAGGGATCGAGATACCCGGACGCCGCGCCCGCCGTCGGGATCGCCGGAGCGGTCAAATAAATCCCCGCGCTCACCTTCGAGCCGACAATCGTCGCGTTCGCGACGCCGATCACGATGTAACAGGAAATGTATTGCGCGTGCTCCCAGTAGTCCCCGTCGAACGTGTCGAGCGCCCAAGGGAAAAAGTACCGCTCGCAAGCTTCCCGCGCCCTTTGTTGCGGTGTGGCCGTCGCGAGCCCGGTGTTGACCTCGTGCATCGGAGCTTGTGCGGCGGAGGTCGATCCCGCGCTCGCCGCTCCCGTCGGGAGGAGCGAGTCGAACGGGTAATGCCGGTACATGCGGCGTCTCCGGTGCTGCGTGTCCCAGTCTTGTCCCGAGTCGACCAGGATGCGAGCGCCGGGAAAGTGTGTCATCGCCGCGACAGGAAGAGGAACCCGAGCACGAACGCGCCGAGCACGATGCCGGGATTGAGAATCTGCGGCAGGATGCCCGTCTTGGGATCGGTCAAGGTCGTGACGACCAGATGCTCGAACTTCTTCCCCGCGATCAAGACCGCCGTCGCGGCCGTGATGATGAGTGCGATCAATCCGCCGATCATCACCATGTCACCGACACCCGCCTGCACGACTTCCGGTTTGGGCGCGGGTTCCGCCGTCTTCGTGAATTCGACATAGACCCACCAGAGCGGCGAGCGGCCGATATGGACGTCATGCGACGCCACGGTCGGCGGCACGGCGTAGACCGCATTGACGCGGCAAATCTTGTGGAACTCGTCCCACGGGTTCAAATTCCGTAACGCGACTCCGGCCTTGATCGCGTTCTTGATCGTGCCCGCGAGGAAATCCGAATAGGGGGCTTTGATCTGCATGCCGACGCGGTACGTCGCGCCGACTTTGGTCTGCGTCTTCTCCGGGATCGTTTCCCAAGCCATGACCTAGACTCCTCTCGGCGTGTTGATCAGTCGAAACTCCTTCGACTCGTGGAGGACGACGACGAGCTTCTTCGCGACGGCCGTGTTGTTGATCACGTACATGCGGCGTACCGGGAAGAAGGCATAGAGACCATCGCCCGGTGCCGGGTCGAACGGATCGCCGTTGTCCCCGAGCCGGATCGAGACATCGCCGACGCCGGTGCCCCACTTCGTCATTTCGGCGAACACGATCGCTTGTATGTTCGTGATGTCGAGCTTCGTTTGCGAGCCGATCCCGGCCGGAACGCTGACCGGCGTGACGCGCATCCCTCCGAATTCATTGGCCAACGGTCCACCCCTTTCTAGGTCTGGTTCGCCGCGTTGCCCGGATACCCGGACCCGACGGGACCGAAGACCGGCGAGCGCGAGATCAGATAGGAATACGAGCACGTTCCTGAGAGTGTCGCGACGTAGATGCCGCCGATCGACGTGCCGAACGCGGCGACCGTGCGGCGAATCAAACTCTCGACCGTGATCGAGATCGACTGTCGCGGTCCGAGCGGATACCAGTTCTGTTGCGTCGGCACCTTCGCCGGGGCGATGTCGAATTGATCCGTGTACTTCAGATAGAGATCATTCAAATCGTCGACATTGTTGAGGATCACGGTCGCGCCGCCTTGCCCGAAGAGTTCAATCGGGTTCGGGTTGAAGACCGAAAACTCGCCCATCATGTCGTCGTAAAAAAGGCGCGGCGTCGTCGAAGCGTCGCAATCGAACCGCGCGCTAAAACCAGGGTGCGCCCCATAGGGCTTCGGCGGCTTCTCGATGATGAACGCCCCATACGTTGCGTACAACGTGACGCGCGTCGCCGGGGTTCGGATCGGCACGCTCGTGTTGTCTTGGAAGAGGGCATAGTCAAACGACACGATGAACCGCGAGAACGGTCGGCGGAGGACCGTTCCCTCTTCGAGACGGATCGGGGGCGAATCTCGCCCGTCGAGCTTGACGCTGCACGGCATCGATCCCGCGATCTCGTCACAATAGAGATGGTCCCCGCCGATGTTGTAGACGCGTTCGACGTTGTTAAAAATCCCAAAGAGTACGTCCGGCCCGTCCACGATCACTTTGTTGATCTTCCGAGCGCGGTCTTCCGATTCCCGGTTCGCCGACTCGACCGCTTGCCGAGGGTTGGAGCGCGGTTCTCGGAACGCGCGCGGAAGGTGAACGGTCGGGCGGTACGTCATGAGCGGCGGATCAGGAAAAAGGCGAGCACGCCGACGCCGATCAGGAGCGCCCAGCGTTCCCCCGTCTGTGCGAGCGTTCCGCCCGAGCTTGGCGTCGTCCCTGCGTCCGCGTCCGGCGACGCCCACGCGTACGCCTTGCCGACGGCTTCCACTTGAGACATGCCCGGCTGTGCAATCGTCGCGACCGGATGCGGCGTCGGTGCCGCCGCCGTCCCCGTTCCTCCGATCTTCGCGTCCGTGTGCAGCATGTTCGTTTCCAGGGGCGCGAGCGTCTTCGACGCGACCGATCCGATATGCGAAATCGGGTAGTTCGTCGCGCGATCGCCGACGATTCCGGTCGGTGTGCCGGTCTTGATCCGCCACAATTGCGCCTTTTCCAAGGCACCCATCGTGGACGGGATCGGCTTCGCGACATAGGAGAACCCTTGACGCTGGAGGAACCCGCGACGCTTCATGACGCCGATCGACGCCGTGACCTCACGATCTCGCACACGCTGGAGATACGCCTCTCGCGCGAGCGTGCCGATCTGAGTCTGCCGCAGGTTCGTGTTCCCGCCTTGCGCGATCACTTGCTTGAAAATCTGAGCCATGCTCGCACGGATCGGGACCGGCGTGATCGGCGACCCTCCCGCCGTCCCGTCCGCCATCTGAAGCGTCACGCCTTGGAGCACGTTCGCGGCTCCCCGATTCGGCATCCGCACGACGGCGTTGACGTTGTTGATCGCGCGGCTTTGGAGATGGTCCGGCGTCGCGCTCGCGCCTTGCTCGGCACGCGGGGAGAAGATGCGCGAGAAGGTCTGAGCGACGGGTTGGCGCGCCACGCTCGGACGCACGAGCGTCGGGACTTTGTTGATCTGCTTCCCCGTCGTCGGCGGGCCGACTTTCGGCTTGGACGGTGCGGGTCGCTGCGTGAGGACTTTCCCGAACACAGAGAGGGCCATAACGTCATTTCCTCATGATCACGAGTAGGAGCACGATGCCGCCGACGACGAGCAACGTCATGGAGCCGCCCGAGCCGCTCAGGCGTTCCGTGATGGTCGCACCAGGCGCGGTGGACTGGGCCGACGATCCGCGCGAGGAGAGGACGCGTTGCGCGGCTTCGCCCATTTCGCCCCCGTAGGTCTTGATGATGTCCTGCAATTGCGCGTCACTGAAGCCGGAATACTTCGCGACGCGATCCTGGATATGAGTCTCACGCCGTTTCGCTTCGGCACCTCGAATGATGCCCGCGACGCCCGCGCCCACGGCGGCAATCGGAATGGCCATTGTTTACCTCCGCCGCGCGAGATAGATCAGGAGCAGCCCCACGAGGAGTGCCGCACCGATCGCGAGATAGCGTCGCTGCTCCGCTTGAACGTTCGCTTCCGTGATCGACGCCTTCGTCGCGTCGATGATGTTGGTCCCGGACTGCACGCCGGTCTTGACGTCCTTGATGATCGAATTGACCCGCTCCGCGACCTCCGCGCCCCCCGGGACCAGGGGGGCGACGGATTTGCGGAGGAATCGGCCGACTTGGAGCTTGGGGAGCGCGATTCCCATGACGTGACCTCTCCCCGGTTAGGGTGCCGCCGCGACGATGATCGGCTCATAGAACACGTGAGTCATGCGCACGAGCCGGATCGCTCCGCCGCCGAGCGTCACGTCGAGGATCAGATCGAGCGCGTTCAAATCGAGCGTGTTCAAGGCCGACGACATGAGACCGTCTTCCACGACGTCGAGGTACGCGTACCCGACCACGCCGGAGAAGTTCGGCGGCACGGTCGCCGCCCCCGTGTTGAAGGTCTCTAGCTGGTACTCGATCGTATTGCGGTGCCGCAGCTGATCCCAGTCCAGGCGGTCGGCGTGATTGAACGTGTTGTCACTCTGGAGTGTGACCGTGTTGATGATGTCGTCCACGGCCGCGTTGTCCCGCTCCTGCCGGAAGAGGATCGCGTGGAGGAGACCCGCGCGCGGGACGCGGATACGAAGCGCCGACGAGCTTGCCGTGATCGGCGTCTCGTCGAAGGAGATCAGCTTATTGAAGAGGATCAGGTTCGCGCCGACGGTCGTCTCCAAGACCTCGACGTCCACGAAGGTGTTGGCCGTGTCGATCGTGGAACCCGCGCCCACGGTCGAGATGTCCGGCCGATCGCCCCACGTGATGCGAAGCTCGATCTTCTCGTACGGGTTCGGGTCGAAGAGAGAGTCATTCGTCATGGCCATGCGGACGGCTTCGAGATCCACAAGGAAGCTCGCCGAGAACGGCGTGTTTGCCGCAACGAACGTAGACGGCGCGGAGAGTTCGCCCGCCTTGCCGTGCATGATTTGGGACAGCCGGTAGAGGTCGCGCCCGGACGCGGCGACAAGAATCTTGCGTCCGTCGGCGATGATCTCCACCTTTTTCAGAAGCGCGAGCGGAAGCTCGTACCCGACCACCGTCGCGCCCGCCGTTCCCTCAAGCTCGCCGCGCAACCGAAGCGCGACCGTCTTATAGAGAAACCCTTTCGGGAGTTCAACGGACTGGACGTTGTTCGCGGAGAAGGGCACGGACGGTGCGGTATGAACGACGGTGCGGTAACGGGTGCCTAGTTCGAGTGCGGTCGGCATGGTCGTCGGCCTCCCTTACTCGCCTGTCACGATCTTCTTGACTTGCGGGATGCGGAAGATCACGGCGACCATGACGGCCGTGATCGCGAGCGTGGAGACAAACCGATTGAGGTTGAAGCCCTTCATGACAAGCCCTCCGTTCCTCGATGCTCTGAGGAGCCGGAGGGCCGTTCCGCGCGGTCGGGTGGAGGAACGCCGCGAGGGTATCGGTTTCCCCCGGCTCCACCCGAGCGACTCACGACGGCGCACCGATTGCGCCGAGTGCCTTCGAGGACTACACGTTAGGACCGGAACGCGTCAATCTGTTTTTCGTCCGTGCCCTTCTTCGGCCTGTGAATCTGCTCCATGACGGCGATCGGGAGCTTCTCCAAGTTCCCGAACACGAGCACCTTGTAGCGCGGAAGGTGCTGCACCTCTTCGGCTTCGTCTCCGGCGACGTCGCGAAGGTATTTCACGTCGCGCGGCTCCCGTTGCTCGAACGTGATCACGATGTCCGCTTGCGCCGTCAAGTCCCGATGTACCTCGCTCGGACGCCGCGCAATATAGATTTGATCGATCTGCCGGTGCCGCCCGTAGCGCACGAGCTTCGCGATCTCGGGCGGCAAGAACGTCGGACGCGCGAACAGCGACGTCTCCTCGACCACGACGAGCGTACGCGGGAACTCGTACGCGAGATCGAGGAGCGCGAGATTGTCTTCCTCCGGGATACACCGAAGCGCGAGCTTGTACGCGCGGCGATCCTTGACCGATAGCATCGCGTCCATGCACGCCTGTTTCCCTTCACAGATTCGGAACCCGCGACCGCTATAGCGTTCTCCGTACTCGGCGAGCGTGTCGATCGCGAACACGCGCGGGTGCTCTTGGATGATCCGCCGCGTCAAGTCCGTTTTCCCCGATCCCTTCCGGCCGAAGATCGCAAGAATGGTGTTGTCGAGCTTCGGCGGCTCGTGGCGGCGATCACCCGTTGACATGAATCCCGCCCCCTTGCGCCAGGATATCGAAGAAGTTCGCGAGATCGCGACGTGAGATGTTGGCGCACTCCAGCGACCCGAGCCGCGACTGGGCGCACGCGCCGCAGAGGACGACGAGCATCGTCTTTTCCACGCCCGAGCGCACGATGCCGACGATCACGGTCGGCGCGTCGTGCGTGAGGTAGTCCCGGCATCCGTGACAGACTCGTCCACCGATCTTCCCCGGCTCGATCATGACGGCACCGCGCCGAGCGTGGAATGGTTCGGGCCAAGAATTTCGAGATCGGGGATCGTCTCGTCCTCCGGGTGTTCCTTCTTCCACTGAGCGCGCTTCGCTGTGACCATCATTGCCGTGACCATGAGGAGCGTCACCTCCAGCGACCAGTCGCCGAGCATGGGCAGGTATTTCCGAATGACGGGAGCGGCGGCTCGTCCCATCGTGTGCTCGTCTTGCTTGTCCATCGCCGCGAGCTTCATCATGCCGCCGCCGAGATTCCAGAGCGACCCGATCATGAGCCCGATCATGCGCTCCTCTTCCTCCGTGATCGGCTCGACGACGGGTACCGGCTTCGCCTTGTGTGTCCCGCGTCCCTTCGGCGCGGTCCCGGCCGCGTGACCGGCCTTCATGCGCTCGGATGCTTCCCGTCGTTTCTCCTCCGTCCACCGCGCCTTATGCGGAGAGGAGCCGCCCGAAGGCGACTCCCCTTGCATCTCGGCGGCTTTCGCGACGGGATCGGCTCGATCGACATCGCTTAGGGCCATGAGCTTTCGTCCTCCTCTTCCTCGTCCTCGTCCTCGCCGTCGCCCTCTCCCTTCGGCTTCTCCTCGTCCTTCGGCTTCGGCTTCTTCCCGGTCGCCTTCTCTTCCAAAGCCGCAAGCTGCTCCGCGAGTTCGTCGGCGCGATCATTCATGTCCTCACGCCATCGGGCGAGCGCCTTGCGAAAGGATTTCAGTTCCGCGCTACTGGTTGGCGTCGGCATTGTCGTCGCCCTGGTCGTCGCCGCCCTCGATCGTCTCGTGCTCGGACACGACGACGGACACGGTGCCCGGCCCGTCGTGATCGACGAGGAGCAAGAACGTCTCACCCATGATCTCGATCGGCGTCGCCGTCCCAACATTGACCTTTTCGAGCTTCACGATTTCCGCCATGCGATCCTCCCGTTTCGTGCGCGTGACTCGGATGCGCGCCCCCCGGTGCGCGTGCTAGCGCGTGAACACCTCGAAGCCCCACGCCTGCCGGTTCGTCTGCGTCTTGTACTTCCCGGTACAGATGATCTTGATGCGCTTCCCCGACTCCGCGCGTGCGAGCTTCGACGCGAGCGTCGTCGGGCACGAGAGAACGTGCTCCTTCCCCTGCGTGTCCGTCACGTGAAGGAGCTTCGCTTTGGTCCCGTTCTCATTCGTGAGATTGCCGTCCACGATGTCGAGGAACGTGCCATCGAAGACCTTCCCCGTCTCCCAGGGTTCGATGTCTTGCGCGTGCCGGTGCCATCCGTCTTCTTCCATCTGGTCGAGAAACGCCTGGGGAACCGTTCCGTCCGTGACCTCGACCTTCGGTGTTTCCTTGACTGCTCTCGGTGCTGGCATGACGTGAATCCTCCACCTACCCGATGAGTCGCCCTCCACGGACGTGGAGCGGCGCGAGCGTGCCGTCGGGTTGTCGGCGTCGCCCTTGATACGAGATGCGGCGTTGCTTCTCCCGCTCGGACCAGACGTTTGGCGTCATGCCGCGCGTCGTCGCTTCGAGAAGCCGCATCGGTTTCGAGAATCGAGCGCGACCCGTCCTCAAGTACGTGTTCTTCGCGTCGATTCCCGGGATGCCTTTCGCGTGAATGATCCATACACCCTTCCGAACCTCAAGACCATACTCCTTTTTGCCTTCGATCCGAACAGAGCGGTACGACCCGCGCGTTTCGAACTCCCCGGCCGCGCCCGCGCGCTTCGGATAGCGAAGATGACTCGACCCGTTGAAGATGATGGAATCAGTATCACAGTAGAGAGGCACACCGCCCGCGCCGAGCACGCGACGTAGCTCCCGGTGGAGCCGGATGCGAGCGCGCGCCGTGACGATGGACGCCCACAGGACATTGCCCCAGGGCGGCGGCGGAGACTCCAGGCGGTAGATCGCCTGCCCGCCCCATATCCGGGCCGGGGGCGGTTGCTTTCGTCGCTCATAGGCGAGGAGCGGCTCGAAGACGATGCGCCCGCCCTTCTGGCCAAACTTGCCGTAGAGCGCGTTCAAAAGGAGCTTGTACAGCACGCGCTCGGGACCGCGCGTTTTGTTCTTGAGGTCGAAGAGGGTCGAGACGTACCGATCGAACGGGCGGCACGTTTCGAGGAAGAGATACCCGTCCATGATCCGAACGCCCTCGCCGATCTCCTCAAGGTAGAGCACCTCGTCGCCGGTCAACCACGTGTCCCACGTCCCGATCGGATAGACGGTGCCGTTCTCCGTCCGAAAAGGAATCGGTCCCGGCGAGTGTTCGATGGAGAGTCGCACGCGATAGAGCCCGCCCACGTGGGGACGGTCCCCGGCGCGGACGCGCCGGTACGGTCCCCACGCGACCGGGAACTCGCCCGTCGTCATGGCCCACGGGTACATGCTCGCGACGTCGATCGCGCGCACGCGATCCCGCGAGCCGATCAGGAAGGGTTCCGTCCTCCCGCCGTGATAGCTCACGCGCGCGGCTCGTCGAATCTCCTCGGGTGCGGGTTGCACGACGGGATCGAAGAACTCGCTCGACCAAATCGCGTACGCCGTGCTCGCGAGCGTCGTGCGAGGTCGCACGTGAAATCGCTGGTACGTGTCCCGGAGGAACCGCGCGGCGCGGAACGTGATCGCGGAATCGCGCATCGCGTAGCGAAGGGACTTCGACCGCCGGAGCTTTTTCAACCCGACGAGCTTACCGAGTTCCTCGACGGAGGTCGGCAGATGCCGGATCGTGTCCCGAAACTCGACTTCCTTCCACGTCGCCGAGACGAGGTAGGAACGGCCGAAGCGAAAGCGCACCTCCGCGAGCCGCTCCATCCCGAACGCGTTGATCAAGTCATATTCGAGATTCGTCGCCCAGCATTGGAGCATCTTCCCATCGCGGTACACGGAGAGAGCGAGATCGCGGAGCTTGTCGAGGAACTCGCCGCGCGTGCGCGCGTGGAAGCGCCCGCGCTCGTGCGTGAGCGTGAACAGGTACGGGTTCCCCTTCGAGTCGTCTTCGGTGTCGAACCCGGCGAGATAACGCGGGCGCTCGTGACGTTGCACGCTAGACCTCGCCGAAGATTTCGACTTGGAAGGTAACGTTCCCGCGCAAGCGGCGCACGACGCCCGACTCGTACAATTTGACGCGCTTCCCGGTGCGCGGGTCGGTGTCGATCTGTTCCTCGCGGAGCGCGTCCGTGATGCGCTTCCAGGCTTCGCGCTCGATCCCGCGCACGATCTTGGCCTTGTTACGTACGCCCTGGAGACGCGGGATCGTCTGTCGATCCACGCGTTTGATGATGCGACCGTCCGGCGCTTTCACGGTGACGGTGTACGTGAAGGTCTTGAGGGCTTGCGGCTTCGACGTGAGTTCGAAGAGCTTCGCCACGGACTTGACGCCGCGCCGCCCGGCGACGCGCGAGCGAGTCTTCCCGAGCGAGATCGGGCCGGGCTTCACGCGCTCCCGGCCCAAGGTCTTGACCGCGCGATCCACGTCGCGAAGAGATCGCTCGATCTTGGAAACGGAACGGCGCGCCCGCTTGGGTCCGGCCTTCCCGCTACGGGGAACTTGACCCTGCGCTGCGCGCCGCCGTGGAGCGGGCTTCCCTGCCCTCTTGCGTCCCTTCCCTGCCACGACCCGCCCCCTGTCCCTAGAGTGTTCCTACGCCCGTCCCTGGACGCCTTGGGTTACTGCGTGATTCCGGGATTGATCACCCGGCAGATGATCGCGTAGAGAACAGCCGCGACCAAAAGCGCGTGATCCATCGCATCACCCCCTTTCGCCGTTTGGGTGGAGACGCGAGCACGTTAAAGGCGTGCTCGGGGAGATTCGGGTCGATCATCCACGTGGGGCGCATCGCATCACCTCTTCCGTCGTTTGGGTTCGAGCCGGACCCGGACCTCGTATTCGCACGCGAGACGGTGCCGGAATATCTCGCACGCATTGACGGCGGCGACGGCGAGCGCGTGGAGAGGCTTTCCGCGTTGTCCGCGCCGTTCGAGCAGGCGCATCGTCTCTGCCGTTCCGTCACGAGACGAGCGCACGGTCTGCATGATCATGAAAATCTCCCCGGACGACAGAGCGTCGTCGTCCGGGGAGCGGGAAGAATCGGGGAACAGGGTCGCGTCATTCATGACGTCGGCCATCGCATGAGCCATGCGAGCGCATCCACGGCGAAACGGGTGTGCGTCGCCGTCATGGCGGCGTCCCCGCGTGCGCGAGCGTTCGAGAGGGCGAGCGAGAGGGCAAGCTGGACCCGCTCCGAGACCTCGCTCGGGGCGATCGCGTCGATCCGCATCCGGTGTCGGATGATGTCGTACCGTCGCTGCTGATCCTGCACCGGCGTGAGAAGCTCGGCGCTTTTGACGGGTGCGGGGATGAACGGTTCCATCACGACCTCCACAGAAGGAGACGACGCAGGAGCCGCCGCCACCAGGCGAGCGGTGGCGGCGACGTGACGAGAACGCGCTCGACCGATGCGAGCATCGACGCGCGGAGAGCTTCGTCGGGATCGCGACGGCGCGCGGCCGGGTACGGGTTCCGTCCCTGCACACGCGCGCCGGTCCAGGCGCGGAAGGAGTCGCGCGGCGTCATACGCGGTCCACCTTCCCACGTTCGCTCTGCCGGTAGTTCTCGCGACGCGCAAGCTCGTCGTCGAGACGCTTCAACCATGCCTTGCCGTCCCGACCGCGACAGAAGCCATCGATCCACGCTTCGGCGAGGTGACGGAGGATCGCGGCGTAGATCGTGGAAACTTGCGCTTCGTTGAGCGTCGTCGTCTCCGCGTCGATCGGAATGATGGGGACGAAGAAGGAGCGCGTAAGGAAGAAGTCACGCGCGACACGGTTCGCCGCCTTCTCAAGCTCGGCGATCTCTTCGGGCCGGATCACAGCGTGCCCCCTTCCGACTTGGGGAGCGGCGCGGCGGCGTTCTTCGCGGCGAGCTTCTCCAACATCTTCGAGTCGCCCTGGAGCTTGGCAAGCCGCACCTTCGTGATGAGCACGTGCTCACTCACGTCTGAGACGGTCCAGTCCGTGACCTCGTACGCGCCGCCTTCCGATCCCTTCACCTCTTGCGGGTTCGCATCGTTAAGGGAGTTCTCGATCTCTGAGAACACCTCGTCACGAGCGGCAAATTCGCCGCTCGTGCGCTCCACCTCTACCTCAAGCAGGATCGAGTACCGCATCGTCACTACCTCCGCACTCAGGGTGACGTCATGGGAGGTCCGGCCGTGCGGGCCAGTCGCGGGAGCGACCAGGGGAACCCAAGGGGTTCCGCACCGAACCCAGCCCCATGACGAGGAACAGCCTACCCCTGAAGTATCGGCAGGACAAGGGGAAAACTTGAGGGAAATTCG
>Ga0070697_100002570_pt1 | contig 13960 bp, 8 predicted proteins | sample KBSK1501metaG_FD_65475 | JGI IMG/M metagenome (GOLD analysis project Ga0070697, IMG submission 65475) | Corn, switchgrass and miscanthus rhizosphere microbial communities from Kellogg Biological Station, Michigan, USA - KBS K1-50-1 metaG | ecosystem: Host-associated > Plants > Roots >...
CAGTTGGACTGTGCGATTTGCCCTTTGCACCAGCTGGACTCCGTGCTATTCTTGTCCTCGTGAGTTTGTCTCTCGCCATCTCGATTCGCGCCAGCATCATGTCGATGTCGTCCACCGCCACGACGAAGTCCACCATCATTATTAAGACTAAGACTACGGGCGCTTCCGGCGAGGTCAGAAACAGCTAGCAAGACAAGCAAAGTTTCCAACCCACCGCCTGAAGCGAACCTGGCGGTGGGTTTTTTCTTTTACGCCCACTCCAGACGCTCCAAGCGGCGGCAAAAAAACCAACAGGAGTCGTCGCCATGAGCCCGGAAGGACAGCAAGATCCCGTCGCAGAACCTAGCCACGCCGGAATGTTTGTTCCTGCATTCACCGAGCGTTCGAGCGAATCCACGACAACGACTCTGGCTTTCAAGTTCGGTGGAAGCTCGCTGCTCGGAGCGGATCGCATGCTCCATGCCGCCGGCCTCGTCCGCGATGCTGCGTCTCATTGCAATGTTGTCGCTGTGGTTTCCGCGATGAAGGGAATCACTGATCGATTACTGGCTGTCGCGAAGACTCTCGAAGCTGGATGCCGCAGCGATGCCCGTCGCGACGCGCAGCACATCTTCAATCTACATTTGGAAGTTCTTCGCGATCTGCAACTCGAGCCTCAAGAGCACGAACGCGTCGTGTGTGATCTCGGTCTTCTGGGCAAGGATCTGCTTCACGATGCTTTCCCGGAAACTCAACCTTCTCCAACCGCGCGCGCCGCGCTCCAGGATCGCCTGGCGTCTTACGGCGAAAGATTCAGCGCTCGTCTTTTCGCGGCGGCGCTGGAAAAATGCGGGGTTCCCGCCGTGCCGGTAAGTTCTTCGGAATTCGTGCTGACCTGCGACACTTTCCGCGATGCTCACCCGCAAATCGAGGAGACCCGCCTTCGCGGCCGCGAAATTCTTCTGCCGCTTTTTACGGATGGCCTCGTTCCTGTCGTCACCGGATTCATCGGCGCCACGCGCGATGGACGCGTCACCACTCTGGGCAGAAATAGTTCGGATTTTTCCGGAGCGCTCATCGCGCACGTTGTCGATGCTGACGAACTGGTGATCTGGACCGACGTGGATGGCATCTATACCGCCAATCCGCGCGAGTCCGCCGAAGCAAAGCTGCTCCACGAACTTTCCTACGACCAGGCGCATGCCCTGGCCGCGGCCGGCGCAAAAGTTCTGCACGCCAAGGTTCTCCCGTTGGCCGCTGAAACAGAAATGGTCGTTTGGGTTCGTAACACTTTCAACCCACATGTCCGCGGAACCCGCATCGGTCCGGCGGTTGAAAACGATTCCTCGCCGTCTTTACCGCGCTCCTGCCATAATTCCAACCTCAGAGGTGAAGCGTGAGCCCCGCGGCAAACTTCGACCACTCAAAGTTTGAGCAAAAATTTCGCGCCGGCATTCTTGGAGCCACCGGAACTGTTGGCCAGCGCCTTGTTCAATTACTTGACGGTCACCCGTGGTTTGAACTCACGGCGGTTGCTGCTTCCGAGCGTTCGTCTGGAAAACAATATTCTGAAGCAGTGAAGTGGCATCTCGACACGCCCATTCCAGCAGCTGCCGCTGGCCTCGTCGTCAAAGATCTCGATCCCACGCTCGATTGCGATTTTGTTTTTTCCGCGCTTGATTCGTCCGTCGCCGGTCCGGCCGAGGAAGAGTTCGCCCGCGCCGGCTATCCCGTGGTCAGTAATTCCAAAAATCATCGAATGTCGCCCGACGTTCCACTTCTAATTCCGGAAGTGAATGCCGCGCATCTTGATGCCATCCCGGTACAACAGAAAAATCGCGGATACGGCTCGGGCTTCATCGTGACGAATCCCAATTGCTCCGCCGCCGGGCTGGTGTTGGTGTTGAAACCTCTTGCCGACGAGTTTGGCCTGGAGAAAATGTTTGTCGTCACCATGCAAGCGGTCTCCGGTGCCGGCTATCCGGGCGTTCCTTCGCTCGACATTCTCGGCAACGTAGTTCCTTTTATCAGCGGCGAAGAAGAAAAGATGGAAGAGGAACCGCAAAAACTTCTCGGCCGATGGGATGGCTCACGCTTTGTCGAAGCCGGTCTCGGCATTAGCGCGCACTGCAACCGCGTGCCGGTGGAAAACGGCCACCTGGAATGTCTCTCCGTCAGCTTGAAAAAAATCGCCACGCTTTGCGAAGTCCGCGAAGCGCTGCGCAATTTCACCGTCAGCGACGAACTGGCTGCTCTTCCCACTGCCGTAAAAAATCCCGTCGTCGTTTTGGATGAAGAAAATCGCCCGCAGCCCCGCCGCGACGTCAACGCCGGGAACGGCATGGCTGCCGTGGTCGGCCGTGTCCGCGAATGTCCGTTACTCGACGTGAAGCTGACGCTGCTCTCGCACAATCTACTTCGTGGAGCCGCCGGCGCCGCTCTTCTCAATGCCGAGCTCCTAGCCTCCCGCGGTTTCCTCTCCCGTTCCCGCGTTTCGGCTTCTGACGTTCCCTCAGTCGTACCGGTTTCGCAAGAGATTCCCTGACTGTGAAAGTCACCGTTTCCATCCCTAACCAAATCTTCAAGAACGCTGAGCGCCTGGCGCGGCGCTGCAGGAAATCACGAAACCGCCTGTTCAGTGATGCGCTCGGAGAATATGTGGCTCGTCGCACGCCGAAAAAAATCACACGCGCCATGGACGTCGCTCTAACCGAGATCGGAGAGAAAGATCTTGAATTTCCGACATTGGCAGGCCGCCGGGCATTGAATGGTAATTTCTCAAAGCGGAGTTCTTCGCGAAATCTACGCTCATAGGAGTCACTGTCGATTGAAAATGTTGAGACCGCGGAATACGTAAGCAAGCTCCCCCTTAACCTCAATAGTCAGTTGAACGAATCCGTGGAGAGGGTCGAACGCGGTTCCTCGCCCGATGAATTCACAATCTATCGGCGATGCGTCGGGAGGCTTATCAATTCAATTTTCGAGGATATCTTGGAGCCATTATACGCAAAGCATCCCACATTGAAACCGAGGGAGTTGGAAACGTAGCTATTTCAAGGTGCAGGCCGAAATTTAGCTTACCATTTTGTACTCAACGTTTTCTGCCGCACAAAATGTTTCAAGCAATTCCTTCATCCGCTTCGCGGCGTTGTCCAGCGGCGATAAACCGCCGAAGGACACGATAATCGCCAACACATGTTTCGTCGCTTCGGTCACCATCGTTCGCTCGGAATCGCTAGTGGGGCTGCCATGCGGCCCCTGCGCATCGGCGAACAGCGGCAGCTCTTCAAGGTTCAAGTCGTACTTGCCGATTCCTTTGTAAGTTTCGCCAGCACGCCCGGCGCGAAACTCAATCGCGCCTTCGACATGCGCCAAATCGTAAAGTCCGACCGGCAACCGGCTTTCCACGGACACTAAGTTGATCACGTCCACAACGTTGTTGATTCGCGGCATGCCCTTCCCCGCGATCAGACGACGCAGCAACGCTTCCGCCGAGCCGCGATATCGCGCGGGATCTTTGCCCAAAGCTTTGTATCCCGCTCGCGTCGCCAATATCGCCGACGATTCCAGCACTGCGCGCGGCTCGGGAAGTTTTGCAATTTCTCCTGCGCACGAACGCAAGGCTTCATCCAGCCCAGGCGGAGTTGCGCCCGTCTCGAGCGCCGCTTCCACACATCCCAGCGCAGCCTTCGGACATTTGGCTTTCAGTTCGGCGGCAATCCGGATTTCAATCATGCGCGCGGCTCGCTGTGCATTCTCGTCCGCACCGCGCCTACTTCAAACCCTTGATGTACGCAACCAAGCCATCAATTTCCTGCGGCTTCAGGCTCTTTCCGTACGCGGGCATCTTGTTCTTGCCTTTTTCGATTACGGCTTTCAGTTCGGCGTCGCTCTTGGCCGCTGACTTTTTAAGATCCGCTGCGCCCATGCTCTTACCCGCAGGTGTGTCGCCCTTTCCGGTCGCTCCGTGGCAAACCGCGCATTTTGATTTGTAGACCGACGCGCTCTGGGCCCGTCCCGGCGCGCTCAACCCAAGCGTCAACAGCGCCGCACCTAAAACTCCGCTAGTCCAGCGACTAAGATCCATAAAATAAATCTCCCCGTTTCCAGTGTTCACAATTCGCTCAGTGCGCGATCTTCATCATCATAAGCCTATCATCGGCCGATAACGCGCCGAACTTTCAACCCATCGATGCTCGCGTAGACGGCGCGGCAGGCAGTGCAGCGCACCCGAAATACCCACGTCAGACCGCTGCAAGCCAAATCTTGTATTCAAAGTATTTAAAGAGCGACTGGCACAGGGCGTTGACACGCGCATGCGTTCGCTATAACCTTGCGTAATTTTAGTAAGGTTCCTCCCCCGCAGCAGCTTTTCTCTGAAGGAGTCGATATCATGAAACCCAACCCTGGCGTCGCGTTTTTATTTTCTCACCTTTGGAAAATCACGCCTGAGCGAGTGAAAACTGTAATCTGCGCCGCGGCATTACTGGCTGTGGGGTTGCTCGTCTCTGCTGGCCCGCTTTGGAGTCAAGCGGCAACGTCCGTGCGTGGCGTCGTCAATGATCCAACCGGAGGCGCCGTCAGTGGCGCTACGGTCACCCTGACCAATACCGAATCCAAAATCGAACGCAAAATCACCACCGGCGAAGACGGCGCCTATCAATTTTCGCTGCTTCCGCCCGGCATGTATACGCTTACAGTGAGCGCCACCGGATTTCAGAGCTATGAGCGCGCCGGCCTGACGCTGCTCGTCAATACACCGGCCACCGTCAACACGCAACTGAAACTCGGCAGCGCTTCCGAAACTGTTCACGTATCGGCGCAGGAGCCGATCCTCGATTTGGTGGACGCTTCGATTGGTAACTCCTTTGACGAACAGCAGGTGCGCGACATTCCGCTGGAGGGCCGCAATGTTCCCGATTTGCTCAGCCTGCAGGCGGGAGTGGCATACACCGGCAATCGCATCGCGGACAAAGACCAGGACACGCGCAACGGATCGGTCAACGGCGCGCGAAGCGATCAGAGCAACGTTACGCTGGATGGTGTGGACGTGAACGACCAGTCCAACGGCTATGCATTTACGTCCGTGCTTCCCGTAACGCAGGACTCCGTGCAGGAATTTCGCGTGACCACCACGAACTACGGCGCGGACCAGGGCCAGGGATCGGGCGCGCAAGTAGCTCTGGTAACCAAGGGCGGTACTAACGCGTTTCATGGTTCCGCATACGAAAATCTGCGCAACACCATCACCAGCGCCAACGATTACCTGGTGAAACAGTCGGAATTGAATGTGGGCGAACCGAATAAGCCATTACAACTCAACCGCAACATTTTCGGCGCCTCCGTAGGTGGACCGTTCCGCAAAGACCGCCTGTTTTTCTTCGTCAATTACGAAGGAACCCGGGAACGAGAACAGCAGCGGGCTGAGCGCGTGATTCCCACTCCCCAAATGTGCCAGGGGATATTCCGTTACCTCGACACCGGCGGAAACCTAGTCACTCTTACTCCGGGAGATCTCAAGAACCTTGATCCGAATGGTATCGGAATCGATCCCTCAATGCTGGATTTGACCGGTCACACCGGCTACTTGGACAAGACGTTTTGCACCGGGAAGACCGTGACCAACGATTTGTCCGCGGGCGATGGCTTGAATTACGCGGGATTTGTCTTTCGCGCTCCGACGCGCTTGGATAACGACGTTTTTATTAGTCGCGTCGATTATCGCGTCAGCGCTGACGGCAAGCACACGATTTTCTGGCGCGGCGCGCTGCAGGATTTGCGGAATCCGGGCACGCCATTTTTACCCGGAGATGTGCCGGAGACAACCACCGTCGATCACAGCAAGGGATTCGCGCTCGGTTATACCGCGGTGCTGACCAATACACTGACCAACTCATTTCGCTGGGGATATACCAGGCAGAGTTATGGAGTCGTCGGAAATACGAATCAGCCGTGGAACACGTTCCTCGGACTCGATCAGGGAATTGCCTACAGCCACAATTTCCAGGTGGGCATTCACAACCTGCTGGATGATGTTTCGTGGAGCAAGAAAAGCCATACCTTCCAGTTTGGAACCTCGATAGGCCTGGCGCGTGATCCACGCGAAAGCTTTTTGCACTCTTCGCACTTGGGGATTGGCACTACGAACTGGACGTCGCCGATCGGATTTGCGGGAACCTCAAGCACGCTCGACCCGATGAACGCGACGGCTCACCCGAAGCTCATGATTCCCGGGTCAGGACCTGGGACTGCGCCGGAACCGCTGAGCGCAACGCAGTACGACCGGCCGCTCCTGGCGCTGTACGGAATGATTTCCGACGTGGTCGCCAACTACAACCTGGACCGCAACGGCAATGTGCTGGCGCAGGGAGCGCCAGTGAAGAGGAACTACGGGCTCAACTGGTACGAGTTTTATGGCCAGGACACCTGGCGCATCAAGTCCAACTTCACGCTGACCTATGGCCTGCGCTGGTCGCTCTTTCCGCCGCCGTGGGAGACTAACGGGCTGCAGAGCACACCGACGTTCGGCTTGGGCACGCAATTCGCGACAAATGTAGCGAACATGGAGCAAGGAATCGGATACGGAGCTGAGCCGCCGTTGCAATTTCAACCGGGAGGCCCAGTCAACCACCGGGCCGGTTTCTATAATTTTGAGAAGTCCGATTTCTCGCCGCGAATTTCGATAGCGTATTCACCGCGCTCGGACAACGGACTGCTCAAGAAACTTTTCGGCGACAACGACAAAACCGTGATTCGCGTCGGATTTGCGCGAGTGTATGACCGGGCAGGATTCGCGCTGCTGAATACTTTCGACCAGGTAGGCGCGGCGGGCCTGACCACAACTTTGCAAAACACCTGCTGCACCTTCGGCGTTACCGGCGCGGAAGATTTGCCCCGCATCACCGGCATCAATACAATTCCCCTCACCAATATTAACGGGGTGCAATTCCTGCAGGATCCGCCCGCTGGCGGATTCCCGCAAACGCCTCCCCTCGCGGCAGAAGCGAATCTCTGGGGAGTCGACAACACGCTGAAGACGCCGCACGCCTACACTGCCGATCTCTCAATCGGCCGTGAGTTGCCGAAGCGCTTTTCCATCCAACTGTCGTACGTCGGCCGATTCGGCCGCGATCTGCTTACGCAACGCGACTTGAATCAGCCACTGGATATCGTGGATCCGAAGACCGGCATCGATTATTACGCGGCAGCTTCGGCGCTCTCCAATCTTGCCAGGAAATTTGCGCTGGCCAATCAGCCGAACGGAAACAATTTCTACCAGGCTGTCATTACGCCGACACAAATTTCGAGCGTCACCGCCGCGATGCTCGGCCCGACTTCTCAATATTGGGTGGACATGCTGCCCAAGCTTCGGCCAGGCGCCACACAATACCAGGACTCATTCACCGGATTCGCGCCAGCAAGTGGCACGAGCGTTACCGACGGCTTGCTGCAGTCGGTGTTCGACCTCTACTACAACCCAGCCCTTTCGGTGATCGGCGACGAAATCGTGGGGCTCGCGGACATCGATCTCTATGGTGGACTCGCGGACAACATCGGGTCCGGCTCTTACTTTTTCAACGGGCCGCCAGGCAAACTTGGCAACGGCTCCGGTCAGTTTCTCGACAACCAGGCAATTTCCATGTACGGCTGGAGCTCAGTCGGGAACTCGAGCTATCACGCGCTGCAAGCGAGCTTGCGCAAGCAGTTCAGCCATGGCGTGCAATTCGACTTCAACTACACATTTTCGAAGTCGATTGATATTACGTCGGCAGCGTCGCGCGTCGGCTTTTCCGTCTACGGCTACCAGAACATCGGGTTGGTTGGCAGCCGGCTCGCGAATGACTTCTCGCCAAATCTTGCGCGCGCCGTTTCCGACTACGACCTGACTCATCAAGTGAACGCGAATTGGATTGTTGACTTGCCGGTCGGTAAAGGACGCGCCTTTGCGCACGACTCGGGAAAAGTAGTGGACGCGTTGATTGGCGGCTGGCAACTTACAGGACTAGCTCGCTGGACCAGCGGATTCCCATTCAGCATTGACGGCGGACAGCGCTGGCCGACCAACTGGTTCCTGACGGCGATCGCGGAGATGACTTCGCGGCCGCAGACCGGCGTCTTCAAGCGCAACGGCAGCGTAAGCGTGTTTGCCGACCCGTCCACGGCGCAGACCGATTTCACGTTGCCCCTGCCAGGGGGCGTTGGCTCCCGAAATATTTTGCGCGGCGATGGCTTCGCCAGTTGGGACATGAGCCTGGGCAAGCGGTGGGCATTGCCTTGGGAAGGCCATTCACTCCAGTTCCGCTGGGAAGTATTCAACGTGCCCAATCTGACCAGGTTTAATGCGCAAGGCGTGGGTTCTTCCTTGCTCACTTCCTTGACGCAATCGCCAAACAATTTCGGCGCCTACACCAGCCTGCTAACGCAGCCGCGCGTTATGCAATTCGCGCTGCGCTATGAATTTTAAAGACAGAGTCGCGCGCCGTAAGTAAACGCGCGCCGAAAGTCATTTCTGTACGTGCGTCTCTCGCAGCGCCGACGGCGCCAATTCGTCGCTCCCAGAGCCGCCTCCCGCGTGCTAAACTATTCGGACTGTAGGCTCGTAGCTCAGTTGGTTAGAGCGCTACCTTGACACGGTAGAGGTCTGGGGTTCGAGTCCCCACGAGCCTACCATTTGATTGCGATGGACTTAACCACGTTTTCGCCACCATGTTTTTAGCCGCTCCGTACCGCTCTCCGTACCGCTGAAACGATTTTTTATACGTATTTCCACGCACTTAGGCACTGCCGATCGGCTGATCTAGAATTGTGCTGAGCACTTGTTCCTGAGCCGCGATCCTCATCTCCATCTCTCCATCGGCGATTGCGTGTAAAGCTCAATCGTCGTTGAGGAATTGCTGTGCCGCATAATATCTTGCGTCGTGCGGACGTCAGCCTTTTTCCCGGTGATCAGTAAACTGCTTAGCGAATGCCGCAAATTATGAAATCCGAATCGCTGACCGGGCTTAAGGATTACCCCCGCTTTGATTGCGGCCGGGCGTAGAAGTGTCTTCAACCTGTGCGAAATCTCGTCGCACAAGCGCGTTCTCGGCAATTACGCGCGATAAACGCGGTTCTGTTTGCCGATTCACTTACGCTTGCCTGATTGTGTACCGTGCGTTCGCGCCGTCTCGGACATTGTCGAGGTCACGGCCGCAACCTTATACGAGGCCGTGGCCCAAAGGTCTTGCGGCGATTCGAGGCAACGAATGGGTTGCTGGGACCGCCGAGCGGTTCAACGTTGTCAAAGTCGTCAAAGTCTCGGTCGCGGACCTTATTCGCCAGCGAGCGTTGCAGAACGAATGATCGATAAGCCGACATTCGCAGAGGCGTTTGTTAGGGGAAGCGAACAAAAACGAAAATGGGCGCCGTAACAAAGGGCGCCCCGTTGAACCACCTACTTCTAGCCCTTTATTTCCCGCTGGTTCCTATATTGCTTCCAACTCCAGTGACAAAATCATATCCGGTCTTACAGGTGAAGGTACCGGCCGTCCCGGAAACGATATCCCGAAAATCTCCGGTGCCGATGTTGGAATAGATGAGAGTCAATTCCTGTGTAGTGTTGGTGGAGTTGTGTCCAGCGAGATTCACGATTCCGGCCAGGGATGGCGAAGAAACACTGGTACCGCCAAAGACCAACCAACCGCTCAAGCCTTGGCACGAAGTGCTGTCATATACGGAAACTCCCGTGTTGGGGTCCGCGTCGAACGAAAAATCAGGTGCAGAGCGATGCGTCGTATCTGCATTGGCTACGCCCACCTGCCAATTGGGAATTGATTCATACTTACTGGGTCCCCCGCCGCTGCCGCTCCAACCGGTTTCGCTGCTGAAGGTCCCGTTAGAGTTAAGTTTCACGCTGGTGCCACCAGCGGAAACGACAAAAGGCGAGACGCTGGGGTAACCGTTGACGCCGCCGGTATCTCCGCTCGACGCGAAATAGACGACGCTATTGTGCGTGAAGTGAGAATCGTTTGATGACTCGGTCGAGAACTCGCTTCCGCTCCAGCTCATCGAGACTTGCCCGTGCCCGCCGTTCGCGGTGACTTGCGCTGTTGCAACATCGACGGCCGCGAACAGGTTCGCAAAGCTATTCGACGCTGCTTCAACGAGTGTGATGTGAGCATTGGGAGCCATCGCGTGGGCCCATTCGATATCCAAGGCGGCTTCCTGATTCCAGCCGCAGTTCGATCTCGGTTGTGTTCCGCTGGCGAAAACCTGTTTGAAGCAGCCGTTGGCTATCGTGCACTGTGGCAATCCGAACTGAGAGGAGAATACGCTCAAATCGTTTTCGGCTGTGGCGTAATGATAGGCATCGACGATAGCAATGGTTCCCACACCGCCGGTTGAAGGCAGGCTATACACCGAGCGCAGCGTGGCGGGAGTCATACCACTAGGCGATGTTCCTCCCCGGTCCGGCTCGAAGCGAATCAGGTGATTGGTGTGTGCTCGGATGCCGACATCCTCGGCCTGCTCAATCGAAGTCGCGGGAATCAAGATAGCTGCGTGAGTCTGCGCTACGTCACTAGCATGAGACTGTCCTGCTTCGCTTTGCGACAGTCCGAGATTTGGAGCTACCAGAGTAAAAACAATAGAAACAGCTACGGACAAACCTGCTTTCCAAGTCATTCTTGTTCCTCCTTCGAGAGGCACACTTTATGAGAACTGGTATCGAGGCGGGGATGGGCGCCCAGCAGAGTCGAAGCCTGAGTTTTCTCCTCGATGTGCTAGGTGCACGGCATTGAACAATTAATCGCCGCAAGTGTCAAGCACCAGCAAAATGCGATAGGGTGACATGAGCGTATACCAAGCATTGGCCCTGCTTACTAGCAATGACGCCTGTTTCAGTGCCGCGACAGATTCAGGGAGTAGTGGCGATGACTTCGCTAGAGTAGACACTTTCCGCCCCCGTGGAGTCCACTTCGGTCGCGGCGTAATAGTAGGTTTGTCCCGAAGCGACGCTAGTGTCGATAAAGGATGTTGCGGAAATCAAGGCAGTGTTCACCTTGGTGTAAGGTCCGCCGGACAGCGACCCCCGGTATACATTAAAGCCTGCAAACGACGAGGAACTCGGTGTCCAATTCAAAGTCACCGAGTGGTTCACAGGCGCGGCACCCGATCCAGAGAGCGAGATGGCTAGGGGGGAATTGGTAGCATTGCTGGTAACAGTGACGCTGCCCGAAAAACTGCCGGTGGTAGTTGGAGCAAACGTTATGGTGAAAGACGTGGACTGCCCGGCAGCAAGAGTGAGAGGTAGCGCGAAGCCGGTGGCGCTGAATCCTGCGGCACTGATGCTGATCTGCGAAACGGACACGCTAGAGTTACCGGTGTTTGCCAAAGTCACACTCTGCGCTCCGCTGACGCCCGTGGTGACGCTTCCAAAACTGAGCGAGGCGGGAGAGGCCGCGAGTTGAGCAATGGGCGACACGCCCGTGCCGGCCAAGGGAACAACGAAGGGTGAATTGAGTGTGTTATTCACCAGTGTGAGGTTGCCGGAAAGGCTGCTGCCGGAGGCAGGCGTGAAGCTCACGGTGAAGGCAGAAGAACCTCCCGGGGGAACCGAAAGCGGCAATGCCAGCCCGGAGAAGCTGAAGCCCGTCCCGGTTAGCGATGCCTGTGTGACGCTGAGGTTCGCCGTCCCAGGATTTCTGATGGTTAGCGCCTGGGTGTTGGTCACTCCCACGGTGACGTAGCCGAAGCTTACGCTGGCGGGGATCAAGGAAATCTGCGGCTGTACGCCATTGCCGCTCAGCGAAATCGTAGCCGGCGAATTGGTCGCGCTGCTGACAAAGCTGAGGCTTCCCGTCGCGCTCCCGACGGTGGCCGGCGCAAAACTGACAGCGAGCGAAAAACTCTGGCCTGCGGCAAGGGTGACGGCACCAGTGAAGCCGCTGACGGTGAATCCGGCGCCCGTGATGGCGACCTGTGAAAGGTTGACGCTCGCTGTCCCAGTATTCGTCATCGCAACCGCTTGAGAAGTGGAACTTCCCACCAGCGTATTGCCGAAGTTCAGACTGCTCGCACTGGCCGAGAGCAAATACGATTGAGAGGAGGTCGACGATGCAGACGATGAAGTCGTTCCCGTTCCCGAGACGGAAATCGTTTGAGCACCGCCACCCTTATGTCCTGTGTTGAGAATGATGTTGCCGCTGTAGGTAAGCTGGGCGTCGGGCTGGAACACCACTTGGAAGGATGCGCTGCTATGAGGACCCAGCATGATGGGCATTGCGGGGCTGATGACAATAAACTCCGGAAGGCTGCTTGAAACCTGCAGGATCGAAACGCTCTGCCCGCCATTGTTGGTTATGACAACGGTAGCTGCCGAGCTTGCTGTGTTCACGGTGACCGATCCGAAGCTCAGCGAAGCCGGGTTGACTCCGACACCTGCCTGAATCGGCAGAGGTAAGAACACTAAACTTACAAAAAGCCATCCGAGAGACAGGCACACCCGTAGCGTTTTATGCATGCGCGTGCAATCCTTCGTGTTCAATTCAGGTGCGAAACCAGAACGGGACAGAGGGCATGTCGTTCATCAAATCGAGATTCTTATTTCCAGAGGGAGGATACAACTGGTGGTGTGGTCAGATTTGGGACAGGTGTTCTTTGGTTTACTGATGGACAGAATTAATCTGTCTTAATTACGCACGGACTAACAAACGCGCAACAAGTAGCAGCGCTGCAGGAGGCCGCACTAGGTTAATCCGCACAGGCGACCTGACCTCACGCGGGCGCAAAGAAAAGGGGCCCTGCATCAGGCCCCAACTAAGAAAGTTCTGCTCGCGAAGCGAGGTCAGGAACTTGCTTCTTTCATGTCATCCGATGCTTGCTTGTTCGCTTTCTTTGCTTCCGCCTTGGCGTCGGCATCGGGCGCGAGCCCTTGGATCGCCTTGCCAAGGCTCACGGCGCCGCTACCGGTCACTTTCGTCTTGAGCGTGTCGAAGCCGCCCGAAATGTTTAGGTTCTTTGCTACGTGCGCCGCTGCAACGCATTGGCCGAGGTTCTTAAATCCGCTGCATGCGGTCGCCGCGTTCTGGCCCGTCAGCGTCTTAACTTTGTCGGCGATAATGGTGTTGCGGCTCAATACCGCGCCCGGCGAAGCGTGCGACATGTCACTATTTGCCGGCGCTCCTGCCTCGTGAGACCCGCTTGTATCGGACGCGTGTGCTGAAGCTGCTCCGCCAGCGCTCGAAGGTGGTCCACCAGGGCTTGGATGCGAGCGCTGAGCGAAAGCGGGAACACTACAAGCGAGTGCCGCCGCTGCGAACACAATCAGAGTCGAACGTTTCATGTGGTTCCTCCTTATTTTCGGGCTGAAGGGACACGACAGGTTCTATCGCCTCTCGACCGAGGACTCCCTCTATAGTTTCTAGGATGCGTCGAGAGCCCTTCAGGATGTAAGGCCTGTTGCCGGGCGCACTCGATGCTCCGCCGGCGGCGGGGATTGCTCAGCCATGATCGCCCACGCAGAGCGCACAATTCGAGCGCTCTGCCCTCGCTGGAAGTCGTGACAGGTTGAACGTTTGTGAAAACCACGGGCTAGCTCCTGGCGCTCCGGCGAATGCCGCTCGCGTCATTCTCGGCGCAGGGATTGTGGTGTACATGGGCCCTTCCCTGCAATTTAAAGAACTCGCATTGGTCCCGTTTACGCTTTCCGCGCAGATTGCTCATACGATTGGCGCCCTTTGCCAATCAGGAAGACACGACGACTTGAAGTCAGCCTAGCCACGCAGACTTCCGCGTATTAACGGACCCTATCCGGCATCCGCGTGAATATTTCTCACCTGTAATTTCACCTGTACGAATTTCGGCTTAGGCGACCTTACACGTACTTAGGTAGTCCCCAACGCCCTTGAAGTTGTTGGCAGTACATAATCACGCCGCTTTGACACGGTAGAGGTCTGGGGTTCGAGTCCCCACGGGCCTACCATCGTTTTCAATACCTTAGAGA
>Ga0070697_100002571_pt1 | contig 13959 bp, 11 predicted proteins | sample KBSK1501metaG_FD_65475 | JGI IMG/M metagenome (GOLD analysis project Ga0070697, IMG submission 65475) | Corn, switchgrass and miscanthus rhizosphere microbial communities from Kellogg Biological Station, Michigan, USA - KBS K1-50-1 metaG | ecosystem: Host-associated > Plants > Roots >...
GAGCAATGGGAAATAAGTTTACAAATCGACCCGAATGACGGGAACGCGCTGAATAATCTCGCGTGGGTGCTGGCGACTTATCCCGCAGACGCGATCCGCGACGGGAAACTAGCGGTTGAGTTGGCAGTGAAAGCAACAACTCTTCCCGGCGGCGACGTGCCGATTGTCCTTCGGACCTTGGCCGCGGCCTATGCCGAGTCGGGCGATTTTTCCAAGGCCATCGACACAGCACAACACGCCGCCGATTTGGCGACCGCGCAAAACAACACTTCATTGCTGGCTACTTTGCGCCATGAAATCGACCTTTATCAGGCACGCACGCCTTATCGTGAATCGCCGCAGCAGTAAGCTCAAAGGATCGCCCGCCGTACTCGCATGAAGGTTCGTGCCCGAGCAATCGAAACGCGCTCGCCGTCGGGTTTCACGCAGCTCGGCGTTTGCGCCGTCATCGTTGTTCTAGTTTGGATTATTTTCGGCCAAACGTTGGCCGACGATTTCGTAAACTACGACGACAAAACTTACGTTTACGGAAATTCGTTGGTCAGCGCCGGCCTGAACCTGCGCGGTGTGTCGCAGGCATTTGTCGACACGCAAACCGGCAACTGGCACCCGCTCACGATCATTTCGCACATGATCGATTGCCAAATCTTCGATCTCAAAGCCGGCGGTCATCATTTCACAAACGTTTTGCTGCACACCATTGCCGCACTTTTGCTTTTCCTTTTTTTGCGCGACATCACCGGAAGATTTTGGGCGAGCGCTTTCGTCGCCGCACTTTTCGCAATCCACCCGCTGCGGGTTGAATCCGTCGCCTGGATTGCGGAACGCAAAGATGTTTTGAGCGCGGTCTTTTTCTTTTTGACCCTCGGTGCGTATGCGCGTTACGCCCGTTCGCGTTCGCTCGGACGCTATCTCACGATGTCGATCTTGTTTGTGTGCGGACTGATGTCGAAACCGATGCTCGCGACGACACCTGTCGTTCTGCTTCTTCTCGATTACTGGTCATTCAAGCGCATCGTCGATTCAAGATCTTTTTGGCGGATGACTTTCGAGAAACTTCCGCTCTTCGCGCTTTCCATTGCGTCATCGATCATCACCTTTTTGCTGCAAGAGCGATCGACCGGATCGATTACGCAATTGCCATTCATCTGGCGACTCCAGAATGCGCTCGTGAGTTATGTCACTTACATCTGGCAAATGTTCTGGCCCGCGGATCTCGCCGTGTTTTATCCGCATCCGGAAGATCATCTGGCGCTCTGGCAGATGATAATCAGCGCTGCATTTTTATTGGGGATGACGTTGCTCATTTTTATTTTCCAGCGAAGTCGACCCTACCTGCTGGTCGGTTGGTTCTGGTATTTGATCATGCTCCTCCCGGTGATCGGCCTGGTGGAGGTGGGACTGCAAGGCCACGCCGATCGTTACACGTATCTGCCGCAGATCGGACTGTATCTCGCCATCACCTGGCTCGTCGCCGATGCTTCAAGTACGCTCCGGCGTCGCAAAGAAATCCTGGTCGCGGCTGCAAGCATCATAATAGTTAGTCTCGTCGGTTGCGCCTGGAAGCAAACGACCTATTGGCGCAATAGCGAAACTCTTTGGACACACACACTGGCAGTTACGAAGGACAACGACGTCGCCCACACCAACTTTGGCATGTTATTGATGGAACGCGGGCAATTGGACGACGCGCTCTCTCATTTTCAAGCCGCTCTCGACGTGCGCTCCAGCAGCGCTCATTCGCATTACGATTTAAGTCTCGCGCTCATTCATGGCGACATCGCCAATGCGCTCGCTCGCAAAGGCCGGTTGGACGAGGCGATGCTGCATTTGCGCGAAGCAGTGAAATTTCAGCCCGATTACGCCGACGCGCATTACAACCTTGGCACCGCGCTCTTTCAGAAAGGTGAACTGAACGAAGCGATCGCGGAATATCGGACCACGTTGTCAATCCATCCCTACGACGCGGGCGCGCATACGAGCTTAGGCAATGCTCTTGTCCAAAAAGGTTTCTTCGGCGAGGCAGTCGATCATTATGAAAAGGCTTTGCAATCAGAACCGGATTCCATCCTCCCGCTAAACAATCTCGCCTGGGTGATGTCGACTGGCCCGGATGATTCGCTGAGAAACAACGAAATCGCCGTTGAGCTCGCGACGAAAGCCAATCAACTCTCCAAAGAAAGCAATCCGGTCTTCACTCGAACACTTGCAGCGGCTTACGCGCAAGCGGGCCAATTCGAGAAAGCGATCGAAACTGCGCGACGCGCATCGGAGCAGGCGACTGCTCAGGGCGTGCGTGGCCTCGCCCTTCAGATCCAGGAGGATGTCGATCTTTATCAGCGCCACACGCCGCTGCGGGATCCCAACCTGCGAAATGCGCGATAAAATTTCCGAACGGTGGCGCGTCGCCGGCATCTGCGTCGGTCTTGCCGCGCTCGTTTGGTTTGTGTTTGGGCAGACGATCAAGTTTCCGTTCGTCAACTTCGACGATCCCGAATACGTCTACGAAGTTCCGGAGATAAACGCTGGCGTCACGTTGCACGGGATCAAATGGGCCTTTATCCATTGGCCTGCCACGAACTGGTTTCCGCTCAAGAACATCTCGCTCATGCTCGATTTCCAATTCTACGGCTTCAATCCTGGCGCGTTTCATTTTACCAACGTCGTTCTCCACGCCGCCGCCGTCGTTTTGCTTTTCCTCGTCCTGCGACAAATGACTGGTTCGATTTGGAGCAGCGCGTTTGTTGCTGCAATTTTTGCAATTCATCCGTTGCGGGCGGAGTCGGTCGTTTGGATCGAAGAACGCAAGGATGTTTTAAGCGGCTTCTTTTTTATGCTGACGCTGGCGGCGTATCTGCATTACACGCGCAAGCCGTCGATCGGCCGCTACCTCACGATGTCGATCTTGTTCGCGGCCGGCTTGCTCTCCAAGCCGATGCTCGTGACGACTCCGTTTATTCTTCTGTTGCTCGATTACTGGCCGCTTAACAGAAGTCAGAGATCAGAAGTCAGAGATCAGAAAATTTTGAAATCGCGTTGGACCAAATTGGTTCTTGAGAAACTGCCGTTATTTGCGCTTTCCGTGGCGGACGCAATTTTGACTGCGGGCGGCATCGCGCCGGCGCACAGCGTGGCCGACCAGTTACCGTTTGTTTCGCGAGTCGCCAACGCGTTTGAAAGTTATGTGATTTACATCCGGCAAATGATTTGGTCGGCGAATCTCGGCCTTTATTATCCGTATTCGCAAAATGGCTTGCCGATATGGCAGGCCGTACTTGCCGCAGCCATTTTGCTTGCGATCACAATCGTGGTTTTCGTGCTGCGAAAATCGAGAAAATATTTGCTGGTCGGCTGGCTTTGGTACTTGTCGATGTTACTGCCGGTCATTGGAATTATTCAGGTCAATCTTCAGGCTCACGCGGATCGCTACACCTATCTTCCGCAAATCGGTCTTTATTTGCTAATCGTGTGGACTGTTGCCGATCTTTCGGCGAACTGGCGTTATCGAACACAAATCACCGCCGTTCTTGCAATCGTGGCGATCGGCGCGTGTTCGCTGGCGGCACGCGTGCAAGCGTCCTACTGGCGCGACAGCGAAACGCTTTGGATGCATACGATCGCGGTGACCAAGGACAATTATTTCGCGCACGCGAGCCTCGCGGATCTCCTGATGCGGCGTGGCCGCGTGGGGGAAGCGATTGAACATTCCGAAGAAGCGTTGCGAATCCGGCCCGGCGACGCCGATGCGCAAAATAACCTCGGACTCGCTTTGTTGCAGACCGGCGACGTGAAACGCGCCATCGCACATTTGCAGAAAGCTTTGGAGATCGATCCCGGCCACATGAATGCCGAAGTAAATCTGGCATGGGTTTTAGCCAGCGCTGCGGATGAATCAATGCGCGACGGTGCAAGAGCCGTGCAGCTCGCGGAAGATGTCGCGCGTCGCGCCGGCCATCCAAACGCGATCGTCTTGCGCACTCTGGCGGCGGCCTACGCTGAAACGGGACGATTCAGCGTCGCGATTGAGACCGCGCAACAAGCAATCGCAATCGCCAAAGCGACCGGCAACGATGGTCTCGCCGCCGACCTTGAAAGAAATATTGCGGCTTATCATTTGAACCAACCTATCCGCAGCGGGCCTTAGTCTACGAAATCCAGATCGTTTTTGCGTTCATGAACTCACGAATGCCGGCCGCGCCGAGTTCGCGTCCGAAGCCGGAGCGTTTCACTCCACCGAATGGAAGGCGCGGGTCCGATGCCGACATCGCGTTGATGAAAACCATTCCTGATTCCAATTCAGAAGCGAAAAGTTCCTGTTCAATTGGATCGTTCGTCCAAGCGCTCGCCGCCAATCCAAATTCGCTGTCATTTGCCATTTCGATCGCCTCGGCGGAATCGCGCACGCGAAATACAGCCGCGACCGGGCCGAAAACTTCCTCGCGATAAGCTGGCGAATCTTTCGGTACATCGACAAGCACCGTTGGTTCGTAGAAAAATCCGGGGCCGGCGATTCGATTGCCGCCGGTCAACAATTTCGCCCCGGCAGCAATCGATTTCTGGACCTGCTCGTGCACGCTATTCAGGATCTGCTCCGTCGCGAGCGGGCCGATCTCGGTCGTTTCATCGAACGGGTCGCCAATCTTTAGCGTGCGCATTTGTTCGACGAATTTTTTTAGGAAATCGTCGTAAACCTTGTCAGCGATGAAAAATCGTTTCGCGGCGATGCACGATTGACCGGTGTTGATCATCCGCGCTTTCACGGCGGTGCTGACCGCAAGCCCGACATCGGCGCTGGGCATAACGATGAACGGGTCGCTGCCGCCGAGCTCGAGCACGCTCTTCTTGATTTCGCGCGCCGCCGTGCTACCCACTGCGCTACCGGCTTTTTCGCTGCCGGTCAGTGTTACCGCTTTGATCCGCGGATCGACAATTAGCTTTTCCACCCGCTCAGCTTCGATAAGCAGCGTTTGAAAAGCTCCTTCGTCGAATCCGGCACGACAGAACAATTGCTCAATGGCCAGTGCGCACTGCGGAACGTTGGCGGCATGTTTCAAAAGGCCGACGTTGCCAGCCATCAACGCGGGCGCAGCAAATCGAAACACCTGCCAGAACGGAAAATTCCAGGGCATGATCGCCAGAATCGGACCCATCGGCTCATAATGAAGGTAGCTGCGGCGCGCGTCCGTTTGCGCCGGTTCGTCTTCCAGAAAACGTTCCGCATTCTCGGCGTAGTAACGGCATCCGCGCGCACATTTTTCGATCTCTTCGATAGACGCGCGAAATAATTTTCCCATTTCGAGCGTCATCGTGCGGGCGAGGTCGTTCTTTTCGCGATCGAGCAAAGTGGCCACGCTGATGAGTAATTGCGCGCGCTTCGGAAAAGATTCTCGCCGATGCTGCTGGAAGGCGTGTTCCGCGCGCTTCAGCCGCTTCTCGATCTCAGCGTCGTTAAACGCGGCGAATTCCTTTAGCTTCTCGCCCGTTGCCGGATTGATCGATGCGATCGCCATGCAATAACTAAACGCGCAATGAAGCGTGAGCAAAGGTGGATCGCGTTCTCCGAACGCGATGTTATAAATGGCGGCGGAGCCGCGTGTCTTTTAGCATCGTCTTCAGAGAAGATAATCCACCTATAGACGCAGTCCTTTTGGAATCAAAACGCGATCGAGCAAATCGAACAGCCATTGCACGAGCAGCGCCAGAACCGCAGCCGGAATTGCGCCTTGAAGAATCGTGGCGTGGTCGTTCAAATTGAGACCGCTCAAGATCGGCTCGCCCAAGCCGCCGGCGCCGATCAACGCCGCCAAAGTCGCGGTCCCGACATTAATCACCGCGCTAGTTTTAATTCCGCCGAGAATCGAACGCGAAGCCATCGGCAAATGAATTTGCCAAAGTCGCGCGGCTGGACTTAGACCAAGAGCAATCGCGGACTCGCGCAGCGCGCGTGGAATGTCCTGCAGGCCGGTCGCCGTATTGCGGACTATCGGCAGGAGACCGTAGAGGAACAGCGCCGCGATTGCGGTACGAACACTGATTCCGAAAAACGGCAGCGGAACAAGCAGCGCGAGCAATGCCAGCGACGGAATCGTTTGCACAACACTCGCAAACCCGAGAATGACATGGCCAATCGCGCCACCGCGACTCGCCCAGACGCCAAGCGGGATTCCAACCAGGACTGAAAGCAGCAAGGAGAATCCCGCGAGTTCAAGATGTCGAAGCGTCCAGCGCACGAGTTTGTGGGGAAAACCTTCGCCAAATGTCGTTGTTCGCCACGGCGAATCCGTCCTCTGGCGGATCGATCCTGTATCGGGTCTAAAATACAAACTGGCCGCGCGCGTGTAATTTTTTGTGTGTTCCGCTTCCGCATTGAGGCGAATGATCTTTGCTTCATCAATGGTTCCTTCCAATTTGCGCAGCGAATCGATCGTCGATTTCGGAAGAGCGTTCCTGAACAAGAAGACCGCTTCGTATTGCGGGAAAAAGTTCTGGTCGTCTTCAAGAACGACAAGATCGTACTCCGAAATTTTAGCGTCGGTTGAATAGGCATCTTTGACGTCGATCGAACCGTTCGCGAGCGCGGCGTAACCAAGTGCGTGATCGATTCCGACGACGCTTTGCGGATTCAACTGGTAATGCTGCGTCAACGGTCGCCAGCCATCTTGTCGATCCAAAAATTCGTGAGTCAGCCCAAACTTCAGTTCAGGATGATCTCGAAGATCGCTGACGGTGCGAAGACCGAGCTTCTGCGCGCGGCTTCGCAACATCACGAGCGCGTAAGTATTGTTGAAGCCGAGCGGTTGGGTCATGCCCACCTCAGCTTTGCCGAGCTCGCTTGCGATTTGTTCGAAGGTTAGTTGATCGGTCCGTTTCAAAATCTCTTGCGTGATAGTGCCGGTGTATTCGGGATAAAGGTCGATCTGCCCGCTGCGCAACGCTTCCCAAAGAATGATCGTGCCGCCCATTCCCTGCCGGTGTTCAATGGAAATTCCGGCTTCACTCAAACTGCGCTTCGCAATTTCGCCGAGCACGTAAGACTCGGTGAATTTCTTGGAGCCGATAACGACTAGCCGATCGCCCGCGAACGCGGACGCAGCCAAAAGGAAGAAGAAGACGAAGCGGAAGAGGTAGACGCAAACAATCTTCATGTCAGCGCGAGGCCTCGCTGGGCGTTGATAAACTCAGAGACGAAATTGCTCGCTGGATTTTGCTGAAGATCATTCAGCGAACCTTGTTGAACGATTCGACCTTCATTCATGAGCACAATTTCATCCCCGAGATAAGCGGCTTCAGCGAGATCGTGTGTGACCAGGAGCGCGGTTTGGCGCAAACGGGCAAAGATCTCCTTCAAATCTTTTTGCAATGCTGCGCGCACTAGCGGGTCGAGCGCGCCCAGTGGCTCGTCCAACAGCAGCAGTTCCGGCGAAAGCATCAGCGCGCGCATCAAACTCACGCGTTGACGCTGGCCACCGGAAAGCTCGAGTGGATATCGATCGAGAAGATTCTCGGGAAACCGCGTCAGCGCGCAGAGTTCGGCAAGCCTCGCGCGCATTTCATTTTCGGCCCGACCAAGATGACGCGCCATGAGCAGGATATTCCCTCTAGCGGTGAGATGTGGAAAGAGTCCGCCTTCCTGAATCACGTAACCGACACGATGCCGGACGATGTCGATCTTATCGGGGCGAAGTTGCGTTCCATCGAACTGGATTTCGCCAGTATCAGGTTCGAGCAAACCAATGATCAGGCGTAGCAGTGTCGATTTGCCGCAACCACTCGGACCAATCAGAACTGTCGTTCTTCCCCGCTCAACTGAAAGATTGACCGCGTGGACGGCCGCGGCGTCGCCAAATGTTTTTGAAACGCCGACCAGTTGGACTAACGCGCTCACCGCGGCTAGTTTGCCACGGTGAAATAAAAAGCGCCAAACCAGCGCGCATCGTCAGTCCACACCTGCGCGAATTCAAAGCCGGCCTGGCGCGCGAGGTCGATAAATCCTGGGATCGTGTGCTTGTAGGAGTATTCGGTGAGAATTTCTTCGCCGGCACGAAATTGAAATTTGCGCCCGCCGATGTGAACCACCTGTTCGTTGTCGCTGATCAGGTAAATTTCGATTCGACCTTCGTTTGAGTTGTAAATTGCATGATGCCGCCATTGCTTTAAATCGAAATCGGCCGCGAGCTCGCGATTGATGCGCGCGAGAAGGTTTTTGTTGAACTCCGCTGTCACTCCGGCGCTGTCGTTGTAAGCGCGCTCCAGAACATGTCGATCTTTCTGGAGATCAACGCCGATCAGCAAACCGCCGCCGTCGCCGGCGAGCTCGACCAGGCGGGCCAGGAACTCGCTGGCGGCTTCGGATTCGTAATTGCCAATCGTTGATCCCGGAAAATAAACGACGCTGCGCGAAGAAACATGACGCGGCAGCGGCAGCTCAAGTGGTTCGAGATAATCTGCGCAGACCGGCAGGATTTGTAGCCTGGGGAACATTTCCTGAAACCGGGCGCAGGAATTTTCCAACTGCTCCTTCGAAATGTCGATCGGAACGTAAACGAGCGGATCGTGCAATTCTTCGAGCAGGATTCGGGTCTTGGTGCCGGCGCCGGTGCCGAGGCCGATGAGTTCGATTTGCGACCCAAGCGCCTTTGCCATGTCCGTGCCGTGCAACCGAAGAATCTCAATTTCCGTTCGGGTGATGTAGTACTCGGGCAGATCGCAAATTTGTTGGAACAACCGCGCGCCGCGCTCGTCGTAGAAATATTTGCACGGCAGTTGTCTCGGCGATTTCGCCAGGCCGCGCAGAACTTCCTCACGAAAGTTTTCTTTCGCGGCCGCAACAGCGGAACTGGTTTTTTCGTTCACGAGAGATCACGGGCCAAACGGATCCCTGTGAATTGCCACCGTTTATCGGGTTGAAAGAAGTTGCGGTAGGTTTTGCGAATATGAGTGCGCGATGTCGCACAGGAGCCGCCGCGGAGAACGTATTGATTGCACATGAACTTGCCGTTGTATTCGCCGAGCGCGCCAGGACCTGCGCGATAGCCGGGATATGGCGAGTAGGAACTGCGGGTCCATTCCCAAACGTCGCCAAACATTTGTGCGAGTTGCCGATCTTGCGGCGGTTCGCTCAGCGCCGACGGATGAAACCGTTCGGTTTCGACGAAATTTCCGTCGATGTCGATCTTCGCGGCCGCGCGTTCCCATTCAAATTCTGTTGGCACTCGCGCACCGGCCCAGTTCGCGTAGGCATCGGCTTCGAAATAACTAAGATGTGTGACCGGTTCGCTCGGATCGATCTGGCGCAGGCCGGACAAAGTAAAATTCCACCATTCGCCATCGCGCTCGATCCAGTAGAGTGGCGCGCGCCAATTCTGCTCGTTGACCGTGGTCCAACCTAACGAAAGCCAAAACTCGGAACGCGAGTAACCATTGTCAGCCATGAATTTGAGATACTCGCCATTCGCGATGAGACGATTCGCGAGCGAAAAAGGTAAAATTAGCGCGCGATGTTGCGGACCTTCGTTGTCGTAAGAAAAACCGTCGCCGTCATGACCGATCTCAATTGTCGCTTCATCGAACTCGACGAAGTCGATCTTGCCTGTCGAGCCGTAACCTTGCGAAGGCTGGCGTTCGCGGAAAACTGGGTAGAGCGGGTTTTGCGCGAAGACGTGTTTGATGTCGGTAATGAGAAGTTCCTGATGTTGCTGCTCATGATGAATTCCAAGGGTGAGGATCGGTTCGATCTCACGAAAAAGTTTTTCGTCGGCGCTAGAAACCAGATCGTCCATGTGCGAATCGACTTCCGTGCGGTAACGTTGCGTTTCTTCGACGGTAGGACGCGAAATCAGCCCGCGCAGATCCCGCCGATGCATAGTGCCGGCTGCGTTGTAGTAGGAATTAAAAAGGTAAGCGTATTCCGGAACGACGTCGCGATAGCCCGCCACCCATTTTTTCAAAATGAAAGTTTCGAAAAACCAGGTGGTATGCGCGAGATGCCACTTGGTCGGACTGACCTCGGGCATCGATTGCACGACGCAGTCTTCGGCTTCGAGGTTTCGGGAAAGACCCGTTGTGAAATCCCGGACCTGATGAAAACGTGCAAGCAGGCTCTCCGTTCGCGAAAGCTTTTTCGCGGCCGCAGGTTTCTCTACTGTTGCGACCGCGCTGTGGTTCAAGTAATTCCGCCCTCCTGCTCGAGTTCTTCGCGGCGCGCCTCAAGCATTTGATCGTGTGCCGCTTCTTCGCGGCCGTCGCTGACGAGCTGTTCGCCCACGCTTTCGTCGTCCTCAGGCTCCTCCGGGAGCCGGCGTGGCGCGCGATGACCTTTCGAGCTCGCGACAACTTCCCATTCTTCGGTCATATCCGAGTTCTCGGGCGTTTCCTCCGGCGGATTGTTGTTTTCGGCGCCCATCAATTCCTCGCGGGCCTGGCTCCAATCGGCGTCCGTAAATTCATCCGCCTCGCGCTCATCGATCATGGCGATCTCTCTCGCGCGTCGTTCGATGTCCTCCGGTGCCGGCACTCCCATCCCGCTACCGTGGAGTTCGATTTTGCCGCCGTTGGATTTTTTCTCTCTCATGCCAATTGAATTACGAAAACCGGAATGCTTCTACGTGCAAAAAGTTACAGCCGCAAACTTCGACGGGAAAGAGGATTTTGCTCAAAGCGTAATCCGGAAAATAATGAGTTCCGGTGAACGATTGCGATTTCCTCGCCTTGAAAAATGGCGGAAGCCTCGCCTACTGCGAATACGGCGATCCCGCAGGAATTCCGGTTTTGTTTTTCCACGGCTGGCCAAGCTCCCGAACGATGGCCGAGCTGACCGATACCGCCGCGAGGCAGCTGGGCGTGCGAATTATTTCGCCGGATCGGCCAGGAATTCGCGATTCCAGTTTTCAGCCAAATCGCAAATTGATCGATTGGCCGGACATCGTTCAGCAATTGGTCGATCATTTGCGGATCGAACAATTTCGAATTCTTGCGATCTCGGGCGGCGCGCCTTACGCCTACGCGACCGCGTGGAAATTTCCTGAACGTGTGCCCGCAATCGCGATCGCGAGCGGTGCTCCTCCGATTGTCGATCTTAGCGACCATTCCGGATTGCTTTGGCTTTACCGTCGGATGCTCTGGCTCCATCGTTGTTCGCCGCAAGCGCTGCGGGTCCTTTTTTATCTGACAGGCGCAATCGCGCGGATCCGTCCGCCAGTTCGTTTTCGTCCGCTCATGTTGAAACTTTTGCAATTACAACCGTGTGACGCAGCGTCCTTGGAAGATTCGGTCGCATTTGAGGCATGTTTCGAAAGTCAACGCCGTGCGTGGCGAGCATCGGTGAAAGGACTCATCGCCGACGTGGAAATCTTTGGGAAGCCGTGGGGATTTCGATTGGAGGATGTCGATGTGCCAGTGCAGCTCTGGCACGGAAGGAAAGATCGCGCCTTTTCGATTCAGTTGGCGCAAGAAGTCGCGGCGCGACTTCCGAATTGCACAGCGCGCTACGTTGAAGATGAGGGCCACTACTCGCTTCCGATCCGGCACTTGCGCGAAATTCTGGCGGATTTGCTCGCCGTCTAGCTGCCTCTACAGTTCGCCGTGGAAGATTTTACCGGAGGAGCGATTCACGATCAGCCGGCGCGGCGGCTTTGGACTGTCGATCCGCCGTTTGATAAGCGCGTAAAGAAGCTGGTCCAGGACTGGGGCGCGAATAAAAATCCGGAGCTAATCGAGGAGATGATCGTGACCGCGCTGAAAATGGCGCGAGACGAGATGGGCGTGGCCGATCTCAAACTGATCAACCGTTCTCTGAAAGAAATGCGTTATGCGGCGAAAGTTTTCGCGCGCTACTCGCAGTTTCGCAAGGTGGTCGTGTTTGGATCGGCCCGGACCACTCCAGACGCGCCGGAATCGAAGGTCGCCGAAGATTTCGCGCGGACGATGGTGTCGCACGATTACATGGTCATCACCGGGGGCGGGGAGGGGATCATGGGCGCGGCGCAAAAAGGCGCGGGGCGTGAGCACAGCTTTGGACTCAATATTCGTTTGCCGTTTGAGCAGCAGGCGAACGAAGTGATCGAAGGCGATCCGAAGCTCATCAATTTTAATTACTTTTTCGCGCGCAAACTCAATTTCGTGAAGGAAACCCACGCTTTTGCGCTTTTTCCAGGCGGCTTCGGAACGATGGACGAGACCTTCGAAATCCTAACTCTAATGCAGACCGGCAAGGCACGGGTTATCCCGATTGTGTTACTCGATCGGCCGGACGGCACTTATTGGGAGACTTGGATGAAGTTTTTGACCGAGCATCTCTTCAAACTCGGTTTGATTTCATCGGAAGATTTCTCCTTCTTTAAGATCGTGCACGATGTCGATGAAGCGGTGCGCGAGATCCTCCAGTTCTACAAAATCTATCATTCCGCGCGTTGGGTAGGGGAACAATTGGTTTTGCGCATTTGCCAACCGTTATCGAAAAGCGCGGTCGCCGACCTGAACAAAAATTTCTCGGACCTCATTCGTGAGGGCGCGATCGTTCAAGGCAGCGCGTTGCGGCAGGAAAAGAATGAACCGGAGATCTGGAACCTTCCGCGACTGATCCTGACGCCTTATCGAAACAACTTCGGTCGCCTTCGCCAATTGATCGACGCGATTAATCTCGCGTCACTCGGGTAAAATCGGCTCGGGATTTGCAATCGGTGTAAGGGTCTCTGTCACGTCGCGCTTGGCAACGCGACTGCGGCGCTTTCTGTTCGCTTCGACCAGGGCAAGATCGACATCGAGCTTCGCGCGCATCATTCGATCGAAACAGAAATGCTCTCGCGCGTAACGGAGGCCGTTAGCGGCGCAGCGCTCCGCCAGACTTGGGTCCGAAAGAAAGAGCAGGATCGCCGTGGCCAACGCGTTGCTGTCGTTCGGTTGAACGATCAATCCGTTTTCACCGTGGACGATGATTTCCGGAACGTCGCCGACTCGCGTGGCCACAACCGGGCGACCACTGGCGAACGCCTCGCGCAAGACAATCGGCGACGCTTCGGTATGGCGCGACGCGATCACGACCATATTCGCGGCCGCAAGAATGTCAGGAATGTCCCAACGATATCCCATCATCAGCACGTTTCCGTTCAGCCCGGCGCGATCAATCGCCTTTCGAACCCATTTCTCGCGGCTCCGGCCGCCAGTTGCTTCGCCGACGAAAACAAAATGCGCGTCCTTACGCTGGTGACGCACGATTCGCGCCGCTTCCACTAAATTGAACTGTCCTTTATCGGGCCGAATCATTCCGATGTTCGCGATGATCGGTGTTTCCGCCGAAAGCCCGACTTCGCGCCGGAATTTCATCGGATCGCGTTTCGGCGAGAATTTCTCGAGATCGACCGCCGATCCGATCACTTCGATTTTTTCGGGCGCGATTCCGTATTGCTCGATGAATTCCTTTTTGATCACCTGCGCGTCGGCGACAATTTTCGCGCAACCGTGCCGGTAAATGAACGCGCGGTTCTTTTGGCCGAGCGGATCGGTGATGCAGCGGGCGCGCGTCACCGGCCAACCGCAAAGAAAGAGCGGCAGACAGAGCCAGTGGTCTTTGGAGCTGTAGCTTTTGATCAGGTCAACGCGATTGCGGCGGCTGAAAAGCCAGATGCGCAACGAAACAAGCGGATTGATCCGATGCTTAAGCAACATCGGAATTACGGGGGTGCCTAGCTCGCGCGCTTTGGTGAGTACTTCGCTGGTCGGGTCGCAAATGAGCCAGGCGCGGTGGCCATTTGCATTCAGCCAATTGATCTCAAGACAGGTGCGATATTCCTGTCCGCCCCAACTGCCACTGCTCTCAAGATGAAGTAAATTCACGCGGGTTTATCTACCTTTTCGCCAGTTTGACTGACTTCTCCGCGTTTTTCGAGAATATAATCGTGGATCGTATTGACTGTCCGAAGGGCCTTGCCGGCCACCTCTGAGTTCGGCACGCCCACGCCGAAG
>Ga0070697_100002572_pt1 | contig 13956 bp, 10 predicted proteins | sample KBSK1501metaG_FD_65475 | JGI IMG/M metagenome (GOLD analysis project Ga0070697, IMG submission 65475) | Corn, switchgrass and miscanthus rhizosphere microbial communities from Kellogg Biological Station, Michigan, USA - KBS K1-50-1 metaG | ecosystem: Host-associated > Plants > Roots >...
CAGCAGATCGGCACCGATCTTTTCGGCGTCGTTCAAGTCCTCGAGGCCTTCGACAGCGCGGGCCGCCCGAACGAGCGCGACGCCGCCGCCAGCAACGTAGCCCTCCTCGACCGCCGCGCGCGTCGCGGCAAGGGCGTCCTCGTAGCGCATCTTGCGCTCTTTCATCTCCGGTTCGGTCTGTGCGCCGACGCGGATCACTGCCACGCCGCCCGACAGCTTGGCGAGGCGCTCCTGGAGCTTTTCCTTGTCGTAGTCCGAAGTGGTCTCTTCGACCTGCACGCGGATCTGCTTGATGCGCCCCTCGATGTCGCCGGGTTTGCCGGCGCCTTCGACGATGGTGGTGTTGTCCTTGTCAATGGTCACTTTCTTGGCGCGGCCCAGGTCCTGTAGCTGGATGTTCTCGAGCTTCAAGCCCAGGTCCTCGGTGATGGCCTTGCCGCCGGTGAGGATGGCGATATCCTGCAGCATCGCCTTGCGACGATCGCCGAAACCGGGCGCCTTTACGGCGACGGCTTGCAGCGTGCCGCGGAGCTTGTTGACCACCAGGGTGGCCAGGGCTTCGCCTTCCACGTCCTCAGCGATGATGAGCAGCGGACGGCCGGACTTGGCTACCTGCTCCAGCAACGGCAGCAGGTCCTTCATGGTGCTGATCTTCTTTTCATAGATCAGGATATAGGGATCCTCGAGCACGGCTTCCATGCGCTCGGGGTCAGTGACGAAGTAAGGCGACAGATAGCCGCGGTCGAACTGCATACCTTCGACCACTTCCAGCTGCGTCTCCATGGTGCGGGACTCTTCCACGGTAATCACGCCATCTTTGCCCACCTTCTTCATGGCTTCGGCAATGATGCGACCGATGGTCTCGTCGTTGTTGGCGCTGATGGTGCCTACCTGGGCGATCATCTCGCCGGTGACCGGCTTCGAGAGCTGGTCGAGCGCGCCCTTGTTGCGGTTGCCGTCTTTGTCCAGGGTGCCGCAGACGGTCGAAATGGCTTTCTCGATGCCGCGCTTGAGCGCCATGGGATTGGCGCCGGCAGCAACCGTGCGCACGCCTTCGCGATAAATCGCCTGGGCGAGCACGGTGGCGGTGGTGGTGCCGTCGCCGGCTACGTCAGAGGTCTTGCTGGCGACTTCGCGCACCATCTGCGCGCCCATGTTCTCCAAGGAATCCTTCAGTTCGATTTCCTTGGCCACGGTGACGCCGTCCTTGGTAATGGTCGGCGAGCCGAACTTCTTTTCGATTACGACGTTGCGCCCCTTGGGGCCCAGCGTCACCTTTACGGCGTCAGCCAGTACGTTAACGCCGCGAAGAATCGCCTGCCGCGACTCTTCTCCGTGCACAATTTGCTTTGCCATTCTTGAACTCTCCTTTGTCGCTGTTTTCGTGTGAGCACGACTTCAGCCGTGCCGGAAACAACCGGTTTACATCGAGGAACAGGCCCGACCTACCGCCAATTACCGGCGGCCAGCCGTGGCTTTCTCGCGCTCTGCCGGGCGGCGTGAACCTTCCAGAATGCCCAGCACTTCGTCTTCGCGCATGATGATCAACTCTTCGCCGTCCAGCTTGATCTCCGTTCCGGAGTACTTGCCGAACAGGATGCGGTCGCCCTCTTTTACGTCGAGCGGGCGAACTTTGCCTTCCTCGTTTACCTTGCCTTTGCCAACGGCGATAACCTCGCCCTCCTGCGGCTTTTCTTTCGCCGTGTCGGGGATGATGATGCCGCCGCGAACTGACTCCTGCTCCTCTACTCGCCGGATGAGAACCCGGTCATGCAGTGGAGTAAGTTTGGTTGCCATGTAATGTCGCTCCTTTCAGAATTGAAGAAATTTGAATGTCTGCGAATGGGAAACAAAACGATTGGGATTGCGTGAAATCAACCTTGCTGGAACCTGCTAAGCACATCAAAAATAGCTACTTAAACAACAGTGTTAGCAGTCGCTAACAACGAGTGCCAATTGTAAGGCAAGGGCTAAGAGAAGTCAATACGGCGAGAGAGCCACCGTCGGTTCGCTCTCCGCCCATGCACCTTAAGTGGTGCACAGCGGTGCGCGAAGTGGCAAGAAATGACGATCAGCCGAAATTCCATGCCGCGAGAGAGAAGCGGTAAAATACCCGTACAGTTTGGAACAGAGTTATGCGCCGACATGTACTTCCGATCACCCTCGTCCTGCTTAGCCTCGCGGGCCAGCTAGTTGCCGACAAGAAACCTTACTCCAGCCTTAAGTTCACCGTGCTGAAGAGCGCATCCGGTAAACCCGTGCGCAATGCCAGCATCGTGCTGCACCCGGTGGACAAGAAAGGGAAGCAGGAGAAGGGCGGCTTGCAGTTAAAAACTGATGCCGAGGGACGCACCGGCATTGAGGGCATTCCTTACGGCAAACTACGCATTCAGGTGCTCTCGCCCGGATACCAGACCTTCGGCGGAGATTACGATATCGACCAGCCGCTTGAAGAGATCGTCATCAAGCTTGAGCGGCCGCAAGAGCAGTACTCCATCTACAAATAATTCCTCATAGGAAACCGACTACGAACCGGCGGGCAGCCACAGCTCGGTCGAGTCCACTTGGTCGGCAGAGCGCACGATGTAGGGTGTAATCACCATCAGGATTTCGTCTTCCACTTTGCTTTTGTTTTCATTGCTGAGCGCCCGTCCAAAAATCGGCACCGCTCCCAAACCTACGGGCCCGCTGAGCGAGCGCTGTTCGGTGTGCGAGAGCATTCCCGCCAATACCGCGGGCTCGCCCTCCCGCAGCCGCACCACCGCGGTGAGCTGGCGGGTAGATATCACCGGAATCCCATTGAGCGAGGTGCCAGTAAGCGAGCGCAGGTTAAGGTCGAGGTTCAGGGTGATTTCCGGCAAGAAGCCGGCCTCGGTTCTGGATTCTGGTGACTCATGCACCTGGGGAGTGGCCTTCAGCGTAATGCCCAGATCTTCGTAAGTGAAGGAAGGGAAGGGCGCGATGAAGGTTTGATTCTTCAGCAGGTCGTTAATGGCGGGCGTGTTCACCAGCGGAGAGAAAGTGCCGTTGAGCACCGGGAAGCGGTCGCCCACGCGGAAGGTTGCCGCATTACCCTCAGCCGCCCGCAGCGTCATGTGCTCGAGCGAGGAGACTTTTGATTTATCGAGTGAAGCACTGATGGTTAACGGCGGAACGGTAACGCCGAAGAGTGTTAGACCACCGCCGAACGCAAAGAACGATTGCGAGAGCAGCGGGTTCGACTGCTGGTTTTGAAGCTGTGCCAACAGCGCGGAAATGGCGGCGGTGTTCGCCTGATTCAGCCCGCCGTTCGCAATCAAGTCGTTGATGAGCTGTTGAACGTCGGGCTGCTGCACCAACTGCAAGGCGGACGCCGGAATGTTGAAGGCCTGAAACTGCAACGGCAGGCCGATGCCGAGCGTCTGCATCATCGATTCATTTACCTGGTATACGCGCAAGTCGAGCATGACCTGCGGGCGTCCGCTGCCGAAATGGTTCAGCCAGATCGTTGCCGCATCCAGGATCCGCTTGGGCGCCCGCACCGTAAGGGTGGACTTTCCGGCATTGGGCACGAGATGGCGGATCTCGAACAGGCCACGCAGCACGGAAACCACCTCATTCATCTCCTGGGGTGTGGCCACGTCGGGAAGGTAAAAGGTCCGCAATGACATGCGGTCAAACTGGCGGTGGTTCTCGGCGGTATCTTGCGCCACGAAAATCTGCGCTTCCGACAACGGCGACCACATCGCCTTGGCAAAACGGCCAGCTAAGGATATGGCTTCCAGAAAATCGACGTTGTCAGCGTCAAAGTTCACGGGACGCGCGTTGAAGTTGTCATCGAAGATGGCGCTCAGGCCGAAGCTACGCGCCACCTGCTCCATCAATCCACGACTGTCGCCGCGATAATGGATGCTCTGGCGTCCTGGGCGGGGCTGCACCACAATCTCATCCGACGCCTCCACGATTTGCAGCAGGCGGCTGGGCTGCGCTTCGGGTTCGCTGAACGCCTGCCGCATGCGTTCGAGCGCGAATTGGTTAGAAGGGTCGAGTTGGCTGGCTGCGCGGAACTCGCCCAATGCGTGGATACGGTCGTTCTGAAGCAGCGCTTGATTGCCGTCTTCAACATGCCGCTGCACCAGTTTCTGACGGGCGACTTCGCGCGCGGTTAGATACTCCACGTTGCTGGGATCGAGCTCTGCGGCTTCACTAAATTTCTGGAAAGCGGCGTCGGTTTTGTTCTGCTTTTCTAGTTTTATCCCCTGCTCAAATGCCTTTCGCGCACCCTTGGCTTCTTGTTCTGAGGAAGCGGAAGCTGCCCAGGCAGGGATGGCCGCTGCGAGCATCAGCGCGATGAGGATACGCATGCGAGGTGTCAGATTTTACCAGTCAGGAGCTTGGTCCGCTGCCGTTATTGCAAGAACGTCCACCGAAAGCTAACCCGCTCGCAACAGCTCACTACAGGATGGAACGCAGACTTGTGGGAAACTTGCGAGCAATTCGGCGAAATCATAGGTACCGCTAGCCACCGCAATTACAGGCGCGCCGAGGGCCTGGGCAGCCCCGATGTCAGCCGGCGTGTCGCCAACAAAACAGCAGTGCTGAGGAGGCAATGAAGGCCGTCCAGCTTGATGAGGGCCTGCCGCGCAGAGCGCTTGCGCGCGAGCAAGACCGTGGCGAAAGATCTCGACTCGCCCTTCGGCTTGATCGCTGAAGGAGCCAAACGCGAAAAACTCTCGCAGCCCGGCCGCGTTAAGTTTTTTCCATGCGATACTCTCCAGGTTCCCCGAGACAACACCCAGCAGCTTCCCGCCTGCGCGCAGCTTCTCCAGAAGTTCGCGAATCGCAGGACAGAGTTCGCAACGCATACCGTCGCAATTGCGCTCGACTTCTGCACGCATGATCGCCAGCGCCCGCGGCAGCTCGCGCGCAAAATCCTGCGCTTTGACCTGGTGCTGCTCGGCCACGGCGCGCAGAATGCCGATATCGGTGTTGCCGTGTACGGGAACGGTATCGAGCAGCGACTCGATGCCAAACACCTGGCGCAGAGCTTGGCGGAAGGCGTTCCAGTGAACGCCATCGTGGGTGTTCAGCAGGGTGCCATCAATATCAAACAGGTAGGCATAGGCGGCAAAGGGATCAAAGCCCGGTTCGATGAACAAATCGCGGGTCTGCGGTGTCGGCTGCACTGCACAATTTAGATGCGAACCAGGGTAGGATCGCGCGGCATTTGAGGCTCAGGCCGCCTTCAAAAAAATCCGCTCAATGGCCGAGGCCCGCCCAGTGCTCGCGTCGCACTCGATCAAGGCTGCCGAAAATCGCGGGTCTTCCTTGGCCGGTTCGAACCTGACCGGCAAGCTGGTAAGGAATCGCTGCAGGATGAGTTGCTTTTCTACCCCAATGACGCTGTCGTACGGGCCGGTCATGCCGACGTCGGTCATGTACGCCGTGCCTTTGGGCAACACTCGCTCGTCGGCGGTGGGTACGTGGGTATGCGTGCCCAGCACCGCGGTCACGCGGCCATCCAGATACCATCCCATCGCGATTTTTTCCGAGGTGGCCTCGGCGTGCAAATCGACGAGAATGAGTTTGGATTTAATGCTGGCGAGCAGTGAGTCAGCCGCACGAAACGGATCGTCGTTATTGGCCATGAACACGCGGCCTTGAAGGTTCAGCACCGCAAAGTCGGCGCCGGAACGGGAGCGGCCTTCGAAGAAACCAAACCCGGGCGTGCCGGCAGCGTAGTTGGCAGGACGCAACACCCGGCGTGCCACCGCGTTGGGATTCCCGTTGGCGCGCTCGAAGAACTCGATGATCTCTCGCTTATCCCAAACGTGATTGCCGGTGGTGATGACCTCGATGCCGTAGCCCAGCAGCTCTTCCACTATGGGCGGCGTGATGCCAAAGCCGGCGGCGGCATTCTCCCCGTTGGCAATCACCAGATCGATCTTGCGCTCTGCGACCAGGCCCGGCAGGCGGTCGCGGACGATGTTACGGCCCGGGCGCCCAAAAATGTCGCCGATGAAGAGAATGCGCATGGAGTAACAGTTTAATTCACCACTGAGACACGGAGGAGATTGGAGTTTGCATTGTTTTTAACATCCCGAACGAAGTGAGGGATCCGCTCTCGGAATGTGAACAGTAGATCCTTTGCTGGTGACTGGAAATCACGGCACCAGCTCTGCTGTCTTGAGAAACTCGTAGTCTCCCCGTGCCGAGACCTGAAGGTTGCGCACGCGCTGCGAGTGCACCAGCACATTGTCCAGATACCACAGGTTGATGTAAGGCAACTCTTCCGCGACGATGCGCTGGATTTCGTCGTACAGCGCCTTGCGTTTTTGTTGATGGATCTCGCGCCGCGCCTGCTCGATCAGCGCATCCACCCGGGGATTCGAGTAATAGCTGCGGTTGGCTCTTTTGGGAGGAATGCTGGCGGAGTGGAACACGTGCTCGAAGATGTCTGGATCTTCGTTGCCGCCGATCCAGCGGAGGGAATAGAGCTGGAAGGCCCCCTTGATTACGTCGGAGTAGAACGTGGCGAACTCGAATGTGCGGATATCGAGGGCGATGCCAACGTCGCGCAATTGCTGCTGCAAGACGGCCGCCAGCAGCCGCGTGGTCTCCTCAGTTGAGGTCTTCATGGTGAGATGAAAGCGGACGCCGTCTGCCGCCGGTTTGTAGCCGGCTGCATCGAGTAGCTGGCGGGCACGCTCGGGGTCGTGCTCGTAGCGCGGTACTTGGTCGTTGTAGGCCCAGTGCTCGGGTGGCAAAACACTCGCTGCCGGCCGCGCCTGATCATGCCACAGGTAATGAATCAGCGGTCCGCGGTCGAGGGCGTAGGCGAGCGCCTGTCGCACGCGCACGTCCTTCAAAATGGGGTCGCGCAGGTTAAAAGCAAGATAGGTGTAGATGGTACCCGGGGAACGCATTACCGCTAGCTCGCGGCGGCTCTCAATGGTGGCAATCATGTCGGCCGAAAGCGCGTTGATGGCGGTATCAGCCGAGCCTTTGCGCAGCTCGAGAGCGCGCGTGGTTGTATCCGGCACCACCGCAAAACGAACCCGGGCGAGGCGCGGCGGCTCGCCCCAGTAATCAGGATTACGCTCGATAACGACTTCCTTGTCTTGCTGCATGCTCACGAAGCGAAATGGACCAGAGCCTACGGGATTGCGGTTGAACTCAGCGCCGCTGCCATAAGGCACGATGCCGACGTTGCCTCCGGCAAGATTCCACAGCAGCGGCGAATACGGTTCTTTCAAGTGGAAAATCACGGTCCGGTCATCAGGCACATCAACGCGATCCACCAGGCGATAGGTGCTGGCTTTTGCTGAGCGAACGGAACCGTTCAACAGGGAATCGAAGGTCCACTTCACGTCGCGCGAAGTCAGCGGGCGGCCATCGTGGAAGCGAACGCCGTGCCGCAGATGAAAAACATAGGTAAGCGCATCGGGGATTTCCCAGCGCTCGGCCAGCGCGGGCTGCAGATTGAAGTGCTGGTCGCGGCGCAACAAACCGTCAAACAACAGCATGCAGATGCGTTCCGATTGGGCGTCGGTGCCAATGCGAGGATCGAGGTTCGCTGGACTGCTCTCGATAATCATCACCAGAGTGTTGGGATCGGCGGGGCGCGAGCAGGAGAGGGCTGTTGACAACGCGAACAGAACAAGCAGTTTCGCTAATCGGATGATCGCGTGATCGGGTGATCGGGTCATTTTCTTTTTCCGCGCTTTCAAATTGTCATCCCGAGCGCAGCTAGGGATCTGCAGTTTCTATTTTGGCGGATAGGAAATCTTGCCCAGCACCGCTGCCCGCTTCGCTCCCGTGGCGGATGGAATATTCCCCGGCTGCTGATGCCAGGTCTGATAAGCCAAAACCGCGAAGGCGACGGCTTCTTTGGCCTCCGAGGGCAGGCCGAGAGTCTCAGTTGTCCGCACCGTTATGGCCAATTTTCGCGTGCGCTCACCCAGCATCCGCATCAGCGTGCGATTGCGGCTGCCGCCCCCGGAGACGATTAACTCCCAGTTTCGAGCTTCCAGTTTCGAGTTTCGAGAGATCACAAACTTTGCGATCGAATCTGCAATAGCGGCTGCGGTCAGCGCGGTGGCGGTGGCGACAATGTCCTCTTTTTTAACAGCCCGGCCTGACCAGCCCTTAAAGTAACCCATGAAGTCTTGGACAAATTCGCGGCCAAACTCTTCGCGTCCCGCGGTACGGGGGGGCGGCTGGCGGAAGAAGCTCGTCCCCAGCAGCCGGTTCACCAGGGTTTGGTTCACGCGTCCGCGAGCCGCGATCGCGCCATTGCGGTCGTAGGGCTTGCCAAAGAGCTGTTCCGTGAGCGCATCGATCACCATGTTTCCCGGGCCGGTATCGAAGGCAATCACTTTCTCCGCAGAGGCAGCCGGGGGAATGGCGGTCAGATTGGCAATGCCGCCGATGTTCTGCGCGATGCGTCCCAGTTTTCGGTGTCGAAATAAGAGGTAGTCGAGGAAGGGAACTAACGGCGCTCCTTTACCGCCGGCTGCCATGTCAGCAGGGCGAAAATCCGATACCACCGGAGTACCCACGCGGGCTGCGATCACCGCACCTTCGCCGCTCTGCCAGGTACAGGCCACTTTGCCGCCTAGGAACTGCTGTTGCTCTCCCTGGTGATACAAGGTTTGTCCGTGGCAGCCGACCAGCTCAATCTTCACTCCGGCGGCTCGCCGCGTCTTGAGAACCGCATCGGCATAGAGTTTCCCCAGCCTGAAATTCAAGCGCGACAGCTCCGCTACTGAGGCTGTTTTCGCATTCATCGATCGCAATATGACCCGCCGGACGTCCGCGGGATATCGATAGTGGGCATGTCGCAGGAGTTTGAATTGAGTATTGAAGCCGCGCCCCTGAATGCGGACAAGGGCAACATCAATGCCATCGGCGGAGGTGCCGCTCATTACGCCGGCGACAATCATCGGGCGGCGGTAGTCATTGAGTGTTGATCGGCGCTGGGCGCGGCACGCCCGACCTGTTCGGCAAATCGCTGAAGGCGTTTGCGAAGCTTGCTGATCACGGACGAACTTGGCGGCGAGACTGAACGCACCGCGATCTCGCGCGATTTTTTCTTGAAGGCCAGCACGCGGCGGGCTGCCTTTTCGACCAGGCTGGCAAAGGCCGGGTCGCGCTCTGCCTGTTGCAGCACCGCATGGTACGAGCGCCACACGTGCTCTTCGTTGCGACAGACCAGGAAAATATCCGCGCCGGCGCGCACTGTCTCTACGGCGGCGTGTTCGACAGACCCGGCGGCAAGCACGCCCGCCATGTCCAGGTCGTCAGAGATGACCAGCCCGCGATATTTGATCTGCTCTCGCAAGACATCCCCGATCCACTTGCGAGAGAGTGACGCCGGCAGACCGTCGCCATTCACCTCAGGAAACGCCGCATGCGCCACCATGACAAACGGAATCTGCGCGCGCAATTTACGATAAGGGAGCAGGTCTTCTTGCCACAATCGCTCCCATGGCTTCCGGATGACGGGGAGTTCATGATGCGAATCCAGATTCGCCTCGCCCAGGCCGGGGAAATGCTTGCCGCAGCCGAGCACGCGCGCCTGACGCAATCCCGCCAGAAACTCTCGCGCGTAGACGGCGACTTGTTCGGCGTTGCTGGAGACGGTGCGCGAGGTCAGGACGGGCCGCGACGGCGGTAGAGCCAAGTCGAGCACGGGCGCGAAGTCAATGTTGAGCCCCAGGGCACGTACTTCATCTCCGATTAGGCGTCCGTGCGTGCGGTAAAACTGCTTGTTGCCGGTTTTGAAAACGTCGGCCGCGGAGGGAGCGGGCGCAATCACCGTTTTCAGCCGGTCGACGGTACCGCCTTCCATATCCACGCACAGAAACAGCGGAGAGGCGGACAGCGCCTGGCAGGCCTTTAGCAGCGCGTGGGTCTGCTGCGGCTCGGCGATGTTGCGGGCAAACAGGATTACGCCGCCCGGCTGAAGAGTGGAGACGCAGGTTTTCACTTTCGGGGTCAGCTCGGTGCCCTCGAAACCGAGGATGAGCAGCTGGCCGACGGCGGCTCGCAGGTCTTTTTTGGCAGGCATTAAAGGCTTTTTATCACGGAGTGGGCGAGCTACAGAACAGTTTCCGGCCAACTAATTTTAATCGTCTTCACCGACCTGCTTCTTCAGCTCGCTCAGCAAATTGAGCGCTTCGATAGGCGTCACCCGGTTTGGGTCCACGTTCTTCAACTGTTCCACTATCTTTTGCGAAAGCGGCGTAAAGATCGTGAGCTGGAGTTTCTCCTGGCCGGCTGCTTTTCCGTGATTGCCGGCAACCAGGTGTGAGCCTACTTCCTGCTCCGCACTTTCATGTTCGGCGAGCACTTCGCGGGCACGAGCGATCACCGCAGCCGGCAGACCGGCGAGTTTCGCGACTTCAATCCCGTAACTGCGGCTGGCGGCGCCAGGCTCCACTTTCCGCAGAAACACTATTCCTGCAGGGCTATCTTTCACCGTGACATGAAAATTCTTGACGCCCGGAAGTCGCTCGGCCAGCTGAGTCAGTTCGTGGTAGTGGGTCGCAAACAACGTCTTGGCGCGGACGTGAGCGTGAATGTGTTCCACCGTGGCCCAGGCAATGGCGAGTCCGTCATAGGTTGCAGTGCCGCGGCCAATTTCATCCAGCAGGATGAGCGAACGCTCGGTTGCAGTGTTGAGGATGGCGGCGGTCTCGGTCATCTCCACCATGAACGTCGAACGTCCACGCGCCAGATTGTCGCTGGCGCCGATGCGGGTAAAAATACGATCCACGATACTGAGCCGCGTGGCTTGGGCCGGCACAAACGATCCCATCTGTGCCATCAGCACAATCAGCGCCGTCTGCCGCAGATAGGTGCTCTTACCGCCCATGTTGGGGCCGGTAAGGATGAGCACGCTCTGCCGGTCGCGGTTTAGGTAGACGTCATTGGGCACGAACCGTCCGGCACCGCCTAACGCGGCCTCCAGTTGCTCGATGACCGGATGGCGCCCGTGAATGATTTCCAGCTCCGAGCCCTTCTCCTCCAGGCTTGGCCGGCTATAGGCCCGTGCTGCGGCAAGGTGCGCGAAGCAGGCGAGCACGTCAAGTTCGGCAATGGCCAGGGCGGTCTGGCGTATGCGCTTCGCCTGCGCGGCGATGAATGAGCGCAGCTCGGCAAAGATTCGCCGCTCGAGCTCCACGATTTTTTCCTGGGCATCGAGCACTTTGGCTTCGTACTGCTTCAGCTCGGGCGTGGTGAAGCGCTCAGCGTTGACCAGGGTCTGCTTGCGCTCGTAGTCTCCCGGCGCCAGGTGCAGGTTGGGCTTGGTGATTTCGATGTAGTAGCCAAAAACCGAATTGAATTTCACCTTCAGTGACGAAATTCCGGTGCGGCCGCGCTCGCGTTCCTCAATCTGCGCGATGTACTGCCGCGAGTTGCGGCTGAGGTCGCGGAGCTCGTCAAGCGCTTGGTCAATGCCTTCGCGGATCACGCCACCATCAGCGAAGGTCAGCGGTGGGGCTTCCGTTACGGTGGATTCGATTCGCCGGCGGACGTCGGCAAGCTCGTCGAGAGCTGCGTACAAGCTGGCCAGACGTTCGGAAGCAACTCGCGTAGGAGCGTTGCTCCCGCCCTCTGCCTTGGTAAACTGCGCCACAGCTTGGCGCACTTCAGGAAGCTTCGCCAGCGATGCCGCCAGCGCCAGCAAGTCGCGCGGAGTCGCCGCCTCCAGAGTCACGCGGCTCAATAAGCGCTCGATGTCGAGAATGCCGCTCATGGCGCGCCGCAGTTCTTCACGCGCCATCATGTGCTCCACTTGGGCTTGGACTGCATCCAGGCGGAGAGCTATTTCGCGGAGCTCTACGCTGGGGCGCAGAATCCAACTGCGCAGCAGCCGCTTGCCCATAGGCGTTTGGGTGGCGTCGAGCGAACGAAACAGCGTCACTTCGCCGGATGCGGTAAACAGCGGCTCAATCAGTTCCAGATTGCGGACGGTCACGGCGTCAAGCACCAGGCAGCTCTGGCGCTCGTAGTAGCCGATGCGATCAATGTGCTCCAGCGTGCCGCGTTGCGTGCTGCGGATGTAGTACAAGATCGCGCCTGCGGCCGATGCCGCCGCCGAGCGATCGGCAAGTCCAAAGCCTTCGAGCGAGAGCACTCCGAAATGGTTCTCGACCAGCGGGATGGCGTGGTCGCGCGCAAACACCCAGTCATCAATCGGAGTGGAGGCCATCGAACCGGTTTCGAGTTCCAGATGGCGGGCTCCCGCATCGAACAACGGCGCACTCGAGCTGTAAAGCAGCTCGCGTGCACGCAGTTGCTGGAGTTCCTCCCAAACCCGGCGTTCGGCGTCGGCGCCAGAAAACTCTGTAGCCCGGAAATCCCCAGTCGAAAGGTCGAGGGCGGCAAAGCCTACCGTGTCTCCGACACGCGAGACTGCCGCCAGAAAATTGTTTTCTTCTGCGCCAAGGGAAGCGTCCGCCGCAGTGCCGGGCGTGACCACTCGCGTAACTTCACGGCGCACCAGCTTTTTGGCGAGCCGCGCGTCTTCCATCTGGTCGCAGATGGCGACTTTGAATCCTTTGCGGATCAGTTTCGAAATGTAATTCTCGGCGGCGTGGTAGGGAACACCGCACATGGGGACGGCAATGCCTTTTTCCTTGTTGCGCGAGGTGAGCGTGATCTGTAGCTCGCGCGCGGCCACCACCGCGTCCTCAAAAAAGAGCTCATAAAAATCACCCAGGCGAAAGAACAGCAGCGCGCTGGGGTGCTCCTTCTTCACGGCGGCGTATTGCCGCATCAAGGGGGTGGAGGGATCGGCCACTGCGGAAGTTAGTTTCAAGTTTCTGGCCCGCAGTTTCAAGTGCAAAGTGTTGACCGGTGATGCTGGTATGCTAGCGTGTTTCGATCATGGAACTGCGCAAAGACCCGATTACCCGCTCATGGGTCATCACCGGCGACGATGGCGGCGGCGACCGCATCGAGAGTGCCGCCTGCCCGTATTGCTCCGAGCAGCGGCGCTATCAGTTAATTTCCTCGCTGCCGGGGGAAATGTGGTCAGCCGCGGCAGTAGTCCACCCCAGCCCCATGTACCGCATTGAAGGCGAGCCCAAGCGGCAGGGCGATGGCCTTTACGACAAGATGCAGCCGGTAGGCGCACACGAGGTGCTGCTGGAAAACTCGCAACACGATCGCCACCTTTGGCAGGCAGACGATCAGGAGATCGCGATTTTTCTCGGGCTGGCTGCGCAGCGCATTACCGACCTGAAGCGCGACCGCCGCTTCAAATACATCACCGTCTTCAAGAACCAGGGCGCTGCCGCAGGCCAGGAACTCGAGCATCCTCATTCCCAGTTGACGGCTTCGACCTTCGTTCCGCGACGGGTGCTTTACGAACTTCGTTCCTGCCGCGAACACTATTCGCGCAAGGAACGCTGTGTATTCTGCGACATCCTGCAGCAGGAACTGAATCAGCAGTTGCGGATCGTGGAAGCCAGTGCCGAATGGGTTGCAACTTGCCCTTATGCCGCGCGCGTCCCGTACGAGACCTGGATCATGCCGCGTGATCACGAAGCTTCGTTTGAGCGCAGCGTGCTGGCGCGTCCGGCGAACGTTCGCGGGCTGGCCCAGATGTTGCGGCGGACGCTGCAGCGGGTGCGTTCCATAACTCCCGACTTCCACATGGTGCTGCATACCACCCCTAACACCCAGCGCCGCTCCGAATTCCAGGACTATTGGCGCACCATCGACGACGACTATCACTGGCACTTCGAGATTCTGCCGATCATCGGCAGTCGCGCCAAGTCGTACACGCTGAAGGAGACCTACTTCACCCCTATTAGTCCTGAGCATGCCGCGGCCAGGCTGCGGGAGGCGCCGGTGGGCGGCTAATGCGCCTTAATCGCTGGGTTCTACTCTCATGCTGAATTCGACACGTTTGTTCTGCCTGCTCATGGTTTTGTGCGCGGCGCAGCTTGCCTGCGCGCAGCC
>Ga0070697_100002575_pt1 | contig 13951 bp, 8 predicted proteins | sample KBSK1501metaG_FD_65475 | JGI IMG/M metagenome (GOLD analysis project Ga0070697, IMG submission 65475) | Corn, switchgrass and miscanthus rhizosphere microbial communities from Kellogg Biological Station, Michigan, USA - KBS K1-50-1 metaG | ecosystem: Host-associated > Plants > Roots >...
CTGCCCGGACTGCGGGTCGGTGTAGGTCTGCCAGGAGCCGGCCATCGGCCACTGGCCCTGCCAGGAGAAGTCGGGGTCGGTGGACTGGCAGTCGGTAAACGGGGCCGGCGGCGGCAGCTCGCGCCAGCTCCGCCACCACACGTTGCCCGGCATCTGGCGCAGGCCCATGCCGATGTAGGCGGAGATCCGCGGGTCGCTGTACAACGCGCCGTTGTGGTAGTAGTGCGTCCAGTTGCCGCCCGCATCCGGCGGCAGCCCGACGTAGTACCCGCCGAACATCTGGCCGGTCGGCTGGTTCCCGGTGACGGCCGGGTTGACGTTGCAGTGCGTCTCGGCCCGGTTGTCGTAGAAGAGGCCGAAGTTCATCGGCGCGATCAGCCCGTCCACCAGGTGACCGAGCTCGGGCATGGCCTGCCGGACCACGATCAGCCCCGAGGCGTACCAGCCGTTGTCCACGTTGGAGATGAAGAAGCAGTTGTCGAAGGCCGGGTTGGTCTCGGTGCAGTCACCCTGGCCGGGATTTTTCAGCACGTTGCCGTTGGTGGTGTCGTACCACTGGTACAGGAAGCCGTGGTCTCGCTTCAGATGCGATACCCCGGTGAGGGTGGCCTGGATCCTGGCCCGGGCCTGCGGCTCGCTGACCAGGCCGAGGTCCCGGGCCGCGACCAGGGCCCACAGGTAGACCCCGATGTTGGCGGCCGAGGTGTACCGGCCGAAGCCGGTCGGGGTGGCCGAACCCCCGGCGAACGTGATGTTGTCCATCGGCAGGCCGGTCGCCTGGTCGACGTCCGCGCCGTAGAACTTCCAGGTGTCCCGCGCGATGGCGAGCAGGCTCGCCCGCTGCGACGAGCTCAGCCCGCCGTACGGGCTGACCTGGTTCCCGGCCGCGCGGGCCGGAGCCGGGACCAGCAGCGCGATCACCACGGCGACAACAGCCCACCAGTATCTCCGGGCTCTGCTCATCGGTAGCCTCCTTGTCCGCCCCCCTTGGTTTGCCTGCTGCAGCCACCTCCTGCAGCCACCTATTGGGGGCAGCCGCAGCTGCCCCCGAGCTCGAGCCGGACGGGCAGTTCCACCGTCCGCCGCGGCAGCGTCAACTGAGCCGGGCCGGCCCCGCCGATGCGGTCCTTGAGCATCGTCACGGCGGTGTCGCCGAGCGCCGCCATCGGCTGGACCACGGTGGTCAGGCTGGGCCGCAGGTGACGGCCGAGCCGGATGCCGTCGAACCCGGTCACCGCCACGTCGCCGGGGACGCTCAGGTCCGCGTGCTGCAGCGCCGCCATGACCCCGATCGCGGTCTGGTCGTTGGCGCAGACCAGGGCGCGTGGCACCCGCCCGTCGGCGAGGATCCGCTCGGCGACCCGCCGTCCGCCGGTGGTGGTGAAGTCGCCGTAGTAAACCCGCGTCTCGGGCTGCCCGGCGGTGGCCCGCCGGAATCCGTCTAGCCTGCGGGCCGAGTCCGGTGAGTCGGGCGGGCCCGCGATGAAGCAGATGCCGGGGTAGCCGTGCACGCCCGCCAGGTGCGCCGTCACCTGGTACGCCCCGGTCTCGTTGGCCACGGCCAGGTGGTCGATGGCCCGGTCCGGCCTGCCCCCGCCTTCCTCGGTGGCCAGCAGCACGACCGGGATGCGCGTCGCGACGTGCTCGATCATGGCCAGCGGCGCGGTGCGGGCCAGCACCACCAGACCGTCGCACCGGCCCGCGATGCTCAGTACCATGCCGCTGTCGTCGCGGTGGTGGCTGGCCGCGATGAGCACCGCGTACCCGCTGCGCCGGGCGGCCCGCTCCATGCCCCGGATCACTTCGTCGTACCAGTACGCCTCGTCGCCGTCTTCGGTGTCCAGGTCGGGGAAGCACAGCCCGAGCACGCCAGTGCGCCGCGCGGCTAGGTCCCGGGCCGCCCCGCTCGGCACGTAGCCGAGCTCGGTGACCGCGGTGAGTACCTTGTCCCTGGTCCGGGGGAGCACGCGCTCGTACCCCGCCAGCACTCGCGACACCGTGGCCGTCGACACCCCCGCGAGCTGCGCCACCTCATAGACGCTCGGCTTGTCTCGCACCCGGAGGCATCCCTTCGTGTATGCGCATACATGCGCGCATACACGATTATCTTCCGACACCCGGCCCGGCCGAAGCCCGCCCCCGTTCCCGTTATCAATTCGTTATAAAGCCGGGACCGGCCGGGGTCTCTTCCGGCGCCGGCCGGGTGGATAGATCGTCGTGGCCGGGGAAGGCGAATGCCGACGTGTTCCCCTGGGAGGCTGGGCATGACCGAGGATGATGGCAGGCGGCGTCTGGAGCTCGTCCGGACCGCCCAGCAGCAGCGGATCGCGGCGCTGACCGACCTGGGCGGCCGCAACACGCTGCTGTACTACAAGGACCGGCGGGCGGCCACGCTCGACCTGGCGCAGGCCGACCCGGACGCCCTCGACCGCTTCACCGAACGCGGCTCGACGAGGCTGACCAGGCTGTTCAAGGACGCCGACCTGCGCGCCGACGCGATCAGGCGAGTCCAGGCCATCCACCGCAAGGCCCGTGAGCTGTTCGAGGAGCGCGGCATCCGGGCCGGCTACCTCGCCACCGGGATGGCCCGCTGGGACGAGCTGTTCCTCGAGCCCGCCGCGCCGGTCCTGCTCCGCGGGCTCACCATCGCGCCCACCCGGGCCAGGTACGACGATTTCGAGCTGACCCTGGACGACGAGGAAGAGGTCAACCCGGTACTGGTGCACAAGCTCGCCAGCGTGTTCGGCGCCGAGCTGAGCGGGCTGACCCCGCAGGACGCGGCCGAACGGCTGGAGGCGGCCGCGGCGGCGGCCGAGGTCCCAGGGTTCGAGATCATCGCCCGGCGGGTGATCGGCACCTTCACCTACGCCAAGCTGCCCATGGTCAGGGACATGGAAGCAGCCGGGGACCTGCTGGCGGAGAGCGACCTGGTAGCGGCGGTCGCCGGCGACCCCGAGGCGCAGTGGCTGGTCGCGGCCGAGCACCCGGCGCGCGAGGATTCCGACGCGCCGGAGGACGACTACTCGGTGCTGGACGCCGACTCCTCGCAGCGGCACGCCATCGACACCGTGCTGGCCGGCCAGAGCCTGGTGATCCACGGGCCGCCCGGCACCGGCAAGAGCCAGACCATCGCCAACCTGATCGCGGCGCTGGTCGCGCACGGCCGCAAGGTGCTGTTCGTGGCGGAGAAGCGTGCCGCCATCGACGCCGTGCTGTCCCGGCTCAAGGGCGTCGAGCTCGGCGACATGGTGCTCGACATCCACGAGGGGACCAGGGACCGGCAACGGATCGCCCGTGATCTCGGCGCGACGCTCGACCTGGCCACCCACGCCGCGCCGCCGGACGCCGGGCGGCTGCACCGCCGCCTGGCCGACCGGGTGCAGCGGCTCAGCAAGCACGTCAGCGCGCTGCACGAAGTGCACCAGCCGTGGGGCCTGACGCCGTTCGGGGTCCAGGCCGCGCTGCTCGGCATCCCGGCGGCGGCCCGCACGCCGGCCCGGCTGCCTGCCCCGGAGCGGCTCGACGCCGAGGCCGCCGAGGTCGTCCGCGACGAGCTCAGGGAGTTCGCCCACCTCGGCGGGTTCACCCTGCGGCCGTACAGCACGCCGTGGTACGGCGCGCTGATCCGCACCGCCGCCGACGCGCACCAGGCCCGCGAGCTGGTCGCCACGCTGGATTCCGAGACGCTGCCGATGTTCGCGCACAAGGTCGAGGCGGCCCGGGCCGGGCTGCGGCGCCGCGAGGACTACGCCGCGCAGGCCGGCCTGATGCGCCTGTTCGCCGGCATCGAGCAGACGCTGCGCACCTTCGACCCGGCCGTCTACGCCAGTTCGCCGGGGTCGCTCGCCGCCGCCACCGGCGACGGGGCCGGGCTTGGCCTGCTCGAACGCCGGCGGCTGCGCGCCCAGGCCAGGTCGCTGTGGACCGGGCAGCAGCCCTCCGGGGAGAAGCCCACCTGGGAGGAATTGCACGCCGCCCTCGACGCGGCCGTCGGCCAGCTGGCGCAGTGGGAGGAGCTCAGCGAGGCCGAACCGGGCCCGCCGCGGCTGCCCTCCGGCTACCCGCAGCTGACCCGGCTGTACGCGGAAACCGAACGCCAGCTCGCCGCGCTGCGCGCGTTCGTCCCGGCCCTGCCCGAGCCCGGCGGCGCCGGGAATGGGGAGCGCCCGGTCGAGCGGATGGTCCGGGCCCTGGCCGCGGACCAGGACACGCCGTGGCAGCTGCCCCGGCTGTACGGCCTGGCGTTGCGGTTCGACCGGATGGGGCTGCGCCCGCTGCTGGACGAGCTGGCCCGCAAGGAGGCCGACGGCGACCTGGCCGCGGCGGCCTTTGACCACGCCTGGTACTCCTCGATCCTGGATGAGATCAGGGTCCGTGACCCCAGGTACGCGGCCGAGCGTGGCGGCGCGCTGGACGAGATCGCCGACGATTTCCGGCACCGGGACCTGGAGCACCTGGCCGCGAACCGGTCCCGGGTCCGGCAGACCTGGGCGGAGACGACGCGTGACGCCGAGGACCGGCACCCGCTTCAGGCCCGGGTCATCCGCAAGCAGGCCGCGCTGCGCCGCGGCCACCTGCCGCTGCGGCGGCTGCTCGACCAGGCGGCCGACGTGCTGTTCGCGGTCAAGCCGTGCTGGGCGATGTCGCCGCTGATGGTGAGCCAGGTGCTGCCCGCCGCCCGGCTGTTCGACGTGGTGATCTTCGACGAGGCCAGCCAGATCGTGCCCGCCGACGCGATCCCCTCGGTCATCAGGGCGCACCAGGTGGTGGTGGCCGGGGACGACCACCAGCTGCCGCCGACCAGCTTCTTCCGGCAGTTCAGCGACGCGGACCCGGAGGACGACGACGAGGAGACGGTGTCGTTCGGGGCCGGCTTCGAGTCGGTGCTCGACGCGCTCAGGCCGCTGCTGCCGACGGCCCCGCTGAACTGGCACTACCGCAGCCGCGACGAACGGCTGGTGGCGTTCTCCAACGAGCGCATCTACGGCGGCGCGCTGACCACCTTCCCCGGCGTGCTCCGCGACGACTGCCTGCAGCACGTGGTGGTCAAGCAGGATGGCCGCCCCGGCCAGGAGACCTCGGTCGCGGCCGAGGTGGACCAGGTGGTGGAGCTGGTCCTGGAACACGCCAGGACCCGCCCGCAGGAGTCGCTGGGCGTGATCGCGCTCGGGGTCAGGCACGCCGAGCGGATCGACCTGGCGCTGCGCTCGGCGCTGGAATCGGCCGGGCCGGACGTCGAGGCGTTCTTCGCCGACGACGCGGCCGAACCCTTCTTCGTCAAGAACCTCGAACGTGTCCAGGGTGACGAGCGGGACGCGATCATCTTGTCCATCGGCTACGGCAAGCACCCGGACGGCCGGATGCGGTACCAGTGGGGGCCGCTGCTGCGCGACGGCGGCGAGCGCCGGCTGAACGTCGCCGCCACCCGGGCCAAGCACCGGCTCACCGTGGTCAGCTCCTTCTCCAGTCACGACGTCGACCCCGATCGGCTGACCAAGGCGGGCGCGCGGCTGCTAGCCGAGTACCTCGAGTACGCCGGGGCCGGCGGGACCCCCATGGCCGCCGCCGGCGCCGGGACCGCCAATCCGTTCGAGGCCTCCGTGCGCTCGCGGCTGGCTGAGTACGGCATCACCGTCGTCCCGCAGTACGGTGTCGGCGGCTACCGCGTCGACTTCGCTGCCGCGCATCCCGACGACCCGTCCCGGATGATCCTGGCGGTGGAGGCCGACGGGGCGTCCTACCGCGACTCGGGCAGCGTCCGCGACCGGGACCGGCTGCGCAAGGAGCACCTGGAGCGGCTCGGCTGGCGTTTCCACCGGCTCTGGTCCACCAACTGGTTCCACGACCCCGACGCCGAGGTGGCCAAGCTCCGCCAGGCCTACGACCAGGCCGTCGCCGCCTCGCCCCCGCCCGACCCCGACCCCGGCCCCGAGGCCGCCATGCCTGCCGAGCCTCCCGCGGTCCCAGGAAACGCCGTCGCTATCCGGTCGTCCGCGGAGCCCGACACGCGGTTAAATGCTTACTAGCACCCGTGTCAGGCTAGGCGGACTGGATGGCCTCGACCCCATACCGATATACGAGCCCGTACGATCCCGCCCGGGAAGACGACGGCTTGTTCGGCCCCGGGTCGGTGACCTGGCGGATCATGAACAGCCGGATCATGTGGGTGGCGGTCCTGCGCGCGCTGTACCTGCAGGCGCTGCACCCGCGGGTGATACGCGGCACGCTGCAGAACGCCACCACCATCACCGAGCCGGCCGATGCCTGGGCCAGGCTGAGGCGGACCAGGACCTTCATCGAGACGCGCACGTTCGGGACGACGGCCGAGGCCGAACTCGCCGGACGCCGCGTGCGCACGATCCACCAGGCGCTCACCGGAACCGACCCCGACGGCACCCGGTACCGGGTGGACGACCCCGAACTGCTGCTGTGGGTGCACTGCGGCGAGGTCGCCTCCTGCGCCGACATAGCCCGGCGCAGCCGGCTGCCGTTCTCCGCCGCCGATCTCGACTCCTTCGTCGCCGAGCAGCGCACCAGCGCGGAGCTCATCGGCATCGACCGCAGCGCAGCGCCGGCCTCGATGGCCGAACTCGACCGCTACTACGAGCGGATCAGGCCGAGGCTGTACGCGTGCGACGAGGCGAGACGAGCGCTGTGGCTGACCGTGCATCCACCGGTTCCCGACGGCAACCGCGGGCTGAAGCTCGGCCTGCCGCCGGTCGCCGTCTTGGCGTTCTCCACCCTGCCGGGCTGGGCCCGGCGGATGTACGGCGGGCCCGGCGGGCCGCTCAGCGACATGGCGGCGACCGCCGGGCTCCGCGCCACGCGCCTGGCGCTCAGCCAGCAGTGGCTGTTCCGCGGCGCCATGCGGGCCATCCACCGCGCCGAAACGGCGGGCTCCCAGGCCGGCCGGGCCCGCCCGCGGGTTACCGTAGATAGCGACTGACCTGCGCTGGAGGTGGACACATGACAAACCGGGCGCTGCTCGTCGTGGACATGCAGAACGGCTTCTGCCATCCGGTGACGGCTACGACATCGGCCTGGACCTTACCCCGGTCACAGCCTGAGCCAGCGGACACCCTGGCGCTGCACCCTATCGCTGGGGCTCGACGACCACCTTCAGTCCGGTGCGCCGGGCCCCGGCCGCGAACGCCTCCCGGACCTCGCCGAGGCCGTACCGGCTCGTCACCACCGAACCGAGATCCACCACCCCGCGCTCGGCCAGGCTGATCGCCCGTGGGTACACCTCGTTCATCCGCCGCACCATCGCGATCGTCAGCCCCTTGCGCCGCGCGAGTGATGCGCCGAACCTGATGGAGTCATCGCCCGGGATACCGGCCAGCACCACCCGCCCGCCGGGCCGCACCGAGGCCATGGCCAGCCCGACCGCCTCGTCGTTCCCCGCCGCCTCGAACGCCACGTCCACCCCCGCGTCGTCCAGGACAGCATCGGCGCCGGCCACCTGGTCCGCTCCCAGCCGCGCGGCCGCCTCCCGCCGGTGCGCCAGCGGCTCGACCGCCAGCACCGAACGCGCGCCCGCCGCCTTCAGCACACCGATCAGCAGCAGCCCGATCGGCCCGCAGCCGATCACCGAGGCCGTCCCGGCGAACGGCAGGTGTCCCAGGTCGGCGGAGTGGATCGCCACCCCCAGCGGCTCCAGCATGGCACCGTCCGCGTCGGACACCCGGTCGGGCAGCGGGTGCAGCAACGCAGAAGGCCAGGCCATGACCTCGCGCAGCATGCCGTCGGTCTCGCCGTGGCCGGAGAACTTGATCCGGTAGCACAGGTTCCGGTAGCCGGCCCGGCAGGCCCGGCACATCTCGTCCGGGATCGCCGGGTCAATCGCCACCCGCTCGCCGCGCCGCGGGCCATCGGCGATCACCCCGGCGCCTTCGTGGCCGAGCACGAGCGGGTGGGTGAGCTTGGCGTCGCCGATCGCGCCCTCGTCCCACCAGTGCAGGTCAGAGCCGCAGATGCCGACCGCGGTGACCCGCACCAGGCTCATACCTGGCCCGACCCTTTGAGCATCCGGCTCGGGCTCGTCCGCCACCCGCAGGTCGCCCACCGCGTGCAATCTCGCCGCGCGCACCCGTTCCTCCTCTCGCCGCCGTCATGTCATTTTTATCCCGAACGGGTGCCTATACCGTTTCCGCGCCGTCTCCGCGCCCGGGCGGGTTGATAAGACGGCGAAACCAGTGATCCCCGGCAGCAGCCGGGGATCACTGGCTCGTTTGGAGCGGACTGCAGGGTTGCCCGCCCCTTACGCTGCCCTGTTATGCGGCGGGCTATGCGGCGGGGCTATGCGGCGGGGCCGCTGCCCAGGGTCACGGTCGCCGTCTGCGACTGCCCGGACTGGTCCAGCCAGCTGACCGAGATCTTGTCGCCGGGGTGGTACTTGACCAGGGCCTGCTGGATGTCGCTGGTCGAGGAGACCGTCTGGCCGGCCACCGAGGTGATCGTGTCGCCCGCGGTCAGGCCGGCGCTGGCCGCCGCGGAGCCGGACAGGGCGCCGGCGATGGTCACGCCGTTGCTGGTGCCGCTGCCGTTGCTGCCGCTGCCGTTGCCCTGGCCGCCGAAGCCGCCGGAGCCGCCGGAGCCATTGGAGCCGCTGCCTGAGCTGCTGCCGTCGGTCTCGATGCCGAGGAAGGCGGTGGCGCCGATGTGAACGGTGGACGAGCTCTGGCCGGCCTCGATCTGCTTGGCGATGGACTCCGCCTTGTCGATCGGGATGGCGTAAGCCTGGGCGGTGGACTGGCCGGACTGGGACTGGAACTGGGTGCCGCTGGAGGCCGCGGTGTTCATGCCGATCACCTGGCCGAAGGAGTTGACCAGCGCGCCGCCCGAGTCACCCGGCTGGATGTCCGCATTGGTCTCGATCAGCCCGGTCAGCTGCTCGCTGTTGACGCCGGACCCCTCGTCCGAGGCGGTGATGGACTGGTTGAGCGCGGTGACCGCGCCGGTGGCGACCGACGGGGTGCCGCCCTTGCCGCCCGCGTTGCCCAGCGCGGTCACGGCGTCGCCGGCCTGCACGCTGGAGGAGTCGCCCAGGTTGGCGGTGGTGAGGCCGGACGCGTTCTGCAGCTGGATCACCGCGACGTCCCGGCTCGCGTCGTAGCCGACCACCTTGGCCGTGTAGGTGCGCCCGTTGCCCACGTCGGTGACCTTGATCGAGGTGGCGCCCCGGATCACGTGGTTGTTGGTGAGCACCTCGCCGTTGGATGTCAGCACGATGCCGGTGCCCGCCGCGGTCGCGCCCTGGTCGCCCTCGGTTGACACGACGTCGACCAGCGCGGGGTCCACCCGCTGTGCGATCTGGCTGGCGGACAACGGCGTCCTGGAGGCGGCGGTCATCGTGCTCGCCGTCGCCCCGTGCATGCTGCCGATCAACCCGCCCGCGGCGGCCCCCGCGGCCAGCGCGACCGCGCCGGTGGCGATCAGGCCGCGCTTGTGGTTCCGCCGCGGTGGCGGCGGCGGCTCACTGGCATAACCGGCCCAGCCGTAGCCGCCACCCGGGTAGCCGCCACCCGGGTAGCCGGCTCCGCCGGCGAAACCAGGTCCGGCCAGATGACCCTGCCCCTGCTCCGGATTGTTAGGCTCGTAGGTCTGGCTCATGGGTGTTGCCCTCAACTCACTGCCGCGGTGCGGCTACGTCTTTTCGTTACGTTTTGAGAATCGGTTCCGCACCTTGAGGCGAGCCGAGGTTAAGCGCCCGTGAAGCCGTAAGTTGGCTGAAGACTTGCTGAAGACGTTCAGGTTCACCGGTTCCGGGTCCGCGCCTTCCAGTTCCTGCTCCTCATCCCTGATGCCGAGCCACTCCCGCAGCGCCAGCCCCACCAGGGCCGGCACCAGGTCGCGGGACCGCCGGACCAGCCACGCCGTGCCCTTGGTGGCCATCCAGCCCACCTCGGCCAGCCTGCTCGGCGGCGGGCTGGACGGCTCGGGGTCGGGGCCAGGGCCGACCGGGAACCCGGACCCGGCCAGCAGCGCGTGGAAGCGGCAGGCGATGAGGCGATGGCCGCGTTCGTTCGGATGCAGCCGGTCGACGCTCCAGTAGCGCCGCTCGTAGGTGGCGGGATCGCAGGCGGCGTCCAGGTGCACCGTCCTGTGCCGCCGCGCCACCTCGTCCACGACCGCGTTCACCGCGCGCATCCGCCGGGCCAGCGGACGGGCCAGCGCACCCGGCAACCCGAACATCTGCCCCGGGTCTGGCAGCCGCATGGTGAGCACCTCGGCGCCCGCCGCGCGCAGCGCAGCCACCGTACGGCCGACAGACACGCCGGTCCGTTCGGGATCAAAGTCGCCGCGGAGCGTGTCGTTGATGCCGACCACGACGCTGGCCACGTCCGGCCGCAGGGCCGTGGCGACGGGCAGCTGATCGTGCTCTACGTCGCCGGCCAGCGCGCCCAGCGTGGCCAGGTTGTGCAGCTCGGGCTGGGGTAGCGCGCCGGCCAGCAGCGCGGCCCAGCCGCGCCAGCCGCCCCCGGGCGCCGGGTCTCCCATGCCCACCGTGATCGAGTCGCCCAGCGCCGCGAACCGCGTCATGCCGCTTGCCTCCGATCCAGGGCCCCGTGAACGGCCAGGAAGCCGTGCACGGCCGTGCCCCAGTCGTACCGCTCCGCGCGTGCCCGGGCCGTGGCCCGCCGGGCCCGTTCCGGCCGGGCCAGCATGGCCCGCACGCCGGCCGCGAGATCCTCGCCCGGCACGCTGGCCCCGGCCTCGCCCACGACCTCGGGCAGCGCGGACTCGGCGCTCACCACCACCGGGGTCCCGCAGGCCAGCGCCTCCAGGGCGGCCAGCCCGAAGGTCTCCGCCGGGCCGGGGGCGATGGCCACGTCGGCACTGGCCAGGAGCGCGGCCAGGTCGGCGCGGCCGCGCAGGAAGCCGGCGAAGGTGACCGGCAGCCCGGCGCGCGCGGCCCGGCGGGCCAGGCGCGCCCGCAGCGGGCCTTCGCCCGCCACCACCAGCCGGACCGGCATCCCCGCGGCGCGCAGGGTGGCCAGCGTGGTCAGCGAGCGCTGCGGTCTCTTCTCCGCCGAGAGCCGGCCGCAGTGCACCAGCAGGATCTGGCCCTCGCCGACGTACCAGGTCCTGACCTGCCCGGACCTTTCGACCCCGGGCCTGAACGTGCCCAGGTCCACGCCGAGCGGAACGCGGACCAGGTTGCCCGCGCCGATCCGCTCGAACTCGGCCGCCGCCCAGCTGGTGGTGCAGATGACCCGGTGGTAGGCCCGGGCGGTGCGCCGGTTGAGCCAGTCGGCGGCGGCGCGGGACAGCGCCGCTTTCGGCCGGGCCGGCCCTCTGGTCAGCTTCAGCAGGGCCGTGACGCTCTCGTGTGACACCATCACCGCGGGCACGCCGTGCTCGCGAGCCCACGCGCCGGTCCAGCGCAGCGTGGTCCGGTCCGATACCTCCAGGGCGTCCGGTCGCAGCGCCGCCAGCAGGCGGGCCAGCCGCCGCCTGCGCCACAGCACCCGGTACCCGCCGGTGAACGGCAGCCGTGGCGCCCGCAGCGTGATCACCCGGCCCTGTGCGGTGAGCTCGTCGCCGTCCCGCTCGCCCGGGATGACCAGCACAGGCTCGTGCCCCGCGGCGAGGTAGCCCGCGCCAAGTTCGGCCAGCGAGGTGCGCAGCCCGCCGGAGTTCGGCGCGACGAAGTTGGCCAGCCGGACGATCCTCACAGCGTGACCTTGGCGGGTTTCTTAGCTCCCTTGCCCCCCATGGACCGCAGCACCGCGGCGTAATGGCCGGTCAGCTCCTCGGTCAGCGCGGGCCAGGTGCGGCCGAGGACCCTGCGCCGCCCGGCCGCGCCGAACGCCTCGCGCGCCGCCGGGTCGGCGGCCAGCCGGGCCACCGCGGCGGTGAACGCGGCGGGATCCGACGGCGGCACCAGGTATCCAGTTCCCCCGTCCTTGACCAGGTCGAGCGGTCCTCCGGCGGCCGGGGCGACGACCGGCAGTCCGCTCGCCGCCGCCTCCTGCAGCGTCTGCCCGAACGTCTCGTATGGACCGCTGTGCACGAACACGTCGAGGCTGGCGTAGATGGCCGCGAGGTCCTCGCCCCGGCGCTCGCCCAGGAAGACCGCGCCGGGCAGTTGCTGGCGCAGCGCGGCCTCGGCCGGTCCCGCTCCCACGATGACCAGCCGGACCCCGTCCAGCGCGGCGATCCCGGCCAGCAGGTCAACCCGCTTCTCGGTGGCCAGGCGGCCCACGTACCCCGCGATCACCTCACCGCCCGGCGCCAGCTCGGCCCGGATCCGCGGGCTGCGCTTGGCCGGGTGGAAGCGCCGCGTGTCCACGCCGCGGCCCCACAGCCAGACGTTCTCGATGCCCTGGCCGAGCAGCCCGGTCGCAGTGACCGTGGACGGCGCCAGCGTGCGCGCGGCGCCATTGTGAATGCCGCGCAGCCACCGCCAGGCGAACGCCTCGCCGGCCCGGCCGAGGCGGTACGCCCGGGCGTAGGACGGCAGGTCGGTCTGGTACACCGCGACCGTGGGCAGGCCGAGCCGCCGGGCCACGGCGGCGCCGTGCGCCCCCAGGACGACCGGGCTGGCCAGGTGGACTAGCTCGGCCCGGTGCCGGATGAGCGCGGCCCGGACCCGGCGGCCGGGCAGCCCGAGCCGGAAGCCCGGATAGCCGGGCAGCGGGACCGCGGGCACCCGCACCACGGGGAACGGGTACGAGGTCTTCTCGTCTCGCTTCGCCCGCTGCGGCCGGGGGGCGATGACGAGCGGGTGGTGGCCATAGTCGGTGAGGAGTTCGGCGACGCGCAGGACGCAGTGCGCGACGCCGTTGACGTCGGGCGGGAAGGACTCGGTGATGATCGCGACCCTCATGGTCACACGGTGCGACATCAACCGATCGGGGCGTCGCAGGCGCCGTGACATCCAGGCGAAACTTCCGTGACTTCTTAGCTTTGAAACAATTGCGCCATGAATCCCACCTGGATCGTGCGTCTTGACGCCCCCGGAGACGGCCCGCGGCTGGCCGTCAAGGACTGCATCGACGTCGAGGGCCTGCCCACCACGGCCGGCTGCCAGGCGATCGCGGAGCAGGCGAGCCCGGCGCCCGCTGACGCGCCGGTGGTGGCGGCGGCCCGGCGGGCCGGGGCGCGGATCGTCGGCAAGACCAACCTGACCGAGCTGTGCTGGTCGGCCAGCGGGGTGAATCCCTGGTCCGGCACGCCGGTCAACCCGCTGGATCCGGGACGCCTGCCCGGCGGGTCGTCGAGCGGCTCGGCGGTGGCCGTGGCGGCGGGGGAGGCGGACGTGGCCCTCGGCACCGACACCGGGGGTTCGGTGCGGATCCCCGCGGCTTGCTGCGGGATCGCCGGCCTGAAGACCACTTGGGGCCGGGTGCCGCTGGACGGCGTGTACCCGCTGGCCCCGTCCATGGACACGGTGGGCCCGCTCGGCGCCGACGTGGCCGCGGTGGAACTGGGCATGCGGCTGATCGATTCCGGCTTCGCGGGCGCGTCCGCCGAGGCGCCCGCCCGGGTCGGGCGGATCCGGCCGTCGCCCGACCTCGGCGTGGATCCCGCGACCGACGCGGCGGTCGACGCCGCCCTGGCCGGGGTGCAGGTCACCGACGTCACCGGGTTCGACTTCCGGGCTGTCAACGAAGCCGGGAACGTGTCCATCGACGTGGAGGCCTACCAGGCGAACGCGTACCTGCTCCCGCGGCTGGACCAGCTCGCCCCGCACAACAGGCGCAGCATGACCGAGGCGGCCCAGATCACCGCCGGGGAAGCAGATGAGGCGGCCAGGGTCCGGCAGGAACTGCGTGACTGGTTCAACGCAGCGCTGGACCGCCATCCGGTCCTGGCCCTGCCGACGCTGGTGGGCGCGCCGCCGCTGCTCGGCGAGCCCGGCATGTCGCTCACCGTGCTGACCATGCCCGCCAACCTGGCCGGCCTGCCCGCGCTGTCCCTGCCCGTGCCGGGCGGTCCCGCCGGC
>Ga0070697_100002576_pt1 | contig 13946 bp, 14 predicted proteins | sample KBSK1501metaG_FD_65475 | JGI IMG/M metagenome (GOLD analysis project Ga0070697, IMG submission 65475) | Corn, switchgrass and miscanthus rhizosphere microbial communities from Kellogg Biological Station, Michigan, USA - KBS K1-50-1 metaG | ecosystem: Host-associated > Plants > Roots >...
GAGAAGTGGAAAAAAGGTGATCCCCGTTATCGAGAAGGCGATGATTATCCAGTAGTAAACGTCACTTGGTATGATGTACAAGAGTTTCTGACGAAGCTGAGTACAATAGACAACGAGAACTCGTATTATCTGCCATCTGAGGAAGAGTGGGAGTATGCAGCTCGTGCAGGAACAAGTACTCTATTTAGCTTCGGTGATGAACCACGTGACTTGCGTTCGTATGGATGGTACAGGGATATGACTCAAGGAGGCGAGGAATATGCTCATCCGGTAGGTACAAAGAAGCCAAACCCATGGGACTTGTACGATATACACGGAAATGTGTGGGAGTGGACGGATAGCTGGTATTACGGTTCCTATGCAGCTAAACCTATACTCACCCCGATTGAGAAAGTGCTTCGGGGTGGTGCCTGGGACTATCCGCCATTCGGGGCGCGTTCGTCGTTTCGTCAGCATCTCCTTCCAACCAGGACAGATGCAACAGTTGGCTTTCGACTAATAATGAGCAGGTCCTAACCGTAAAGGGAACTGTAAATTGCATTGTGGGCGAACAAGATAGGATAAATGAACAGAGGAGGTAAAGCTAGACGTGCTAGGCTCAGGCGCAAGCTATATCGGATATGAATTCAACGAGAATTGCGCGCATTTACACTAATTGTGTAAACAGGATGACATTGTATCGCCACCATCCACATGGCAAATTCAGGATCGGCAGGTGCGCCAGGGCTCCATTGTCCTTCAGCTACAAGAAAATCTTGTACCTGCTTCACATCCAGTGTTCGCAGTACACTATCTAATCGTTGTCGGAAACTAGCATAATCGGCCATCGGTCATTTCCCCCTATCCTTCATGAGCGAGGAGCGTATTGCTACATATGCTTTGCCAGAAAGGTTGGTTCTTACGCAACCGCGCTGATGAGAGATGTGATAAAACAAAGAGAATTGTTACTTAATACTACAGCCGCACTTATGCAGCCAAGCGAGCTGCTCGTCGTTTGATATGGAACTGTTTGGCCCTGGCTTGATGTCGTCTGCGCCAGCGGGACCAGGAGAGAACTCCTTCTGGCGTCGTAGGAGTTTGCCACACCAGCCGCCAGAGCAATCGGCGCACCTCGGGGACCGTCAAAGGGAGGAGCTGAGCGGCTTCGTGCTCCTGAACTTGGGCCCCCTTTTTTGCCCTGCCACTTTGACCACAGTCAAAAATGCCAGAGCAAACATCGCCAGGGTGATATGCCGATACCAGCCCTGCCAATGCCGCACTTCATAGTCATCCAATCCGACTTGCTGTTTGGCCAACTCAAAGGCTTCTTCCACCTGCCACCGACTGCCTGCCGCCCGCACCACCTGCTCCAGGGTGACTGACTCTGGAGCAAAGACGAAGTAATAGGCGATCTTGGTGGGATCGGACAAACTGCGCCGGGCCAGCAGCCACTGCTTCCACCCCGGCTCTGTCCACCGGAAATCGAGCGACTGCCAGGCCCAATCGTAGTAGCGCGGCCCTTGACTGCCTTCTCCTGCCGACAAACGCTGCCACCTGGAAGCCTCCCAACTGGCCACGACCTCATCGGCACGGTGGGTGAGTCCAATACGCTGGTTCATTGGCACGGCCAACACATAGGGCTGCAGGCGCTCTTCGAGCCAGCTGCGCAGTTTGTAGTCCCCGCCATAGACCGTATCGCCCGTCACCCAGGCGGCCTTCACTCCGTGGGCAAAGGCACGCGCGAGCATCTCTTTGGCCAGCGTCGGCTTCTTAATCGTCTTGCGCCGCTCCTCTGGCACCTCTGCCTCTTTGCACCGCTCTGGGTCCTTCTCCCAGTCAGCATGTAGATACAGTTCCCGGTCGAGCAAGACCGCGCCAGACCGAATGGCATAGGCCAGGAAAACTCCGATCTGACTATTGGCAATCTTGCCGACCGTTCCCGTGTATTGGGCTGCCACGCCCGCTGACTTCGTGCCTTTCTTGACAAAGCCCGTCTCATCAACCACCAGCACCGCTTGCGGGTCGGCCAGGTGCATCAGGATGTACGCTTGCAAGTCATCGCGCACTTGATCAGCATCCCAGTGCGCTGTGTTGAGCAAGCGTTGCATCCCATCTGGCGTCGCTTCTCCCGCCAATTCCGCTAACTGCCACCCGTTTTTTCGCTCGGTGATGCTTACTAAGCCACGAATATAGGCCATCGCCCGTTGACGTGGCTCAGCACGCTCAAAGTACGGGGCTAAACGGTCTTGCACTTCTTCTAACCGATCTGCCCAGCTGCGCAGATCTTCGATTGAGGGAAACACTTCCATCTCTTCCTCCTTCTCCTTGTTTCCCTTTCATTATACCACATAAGTGCGGCTGTAGTATTAAAGCTTATCCGAAAACCGCTATCTTGGCGAAGATCAGTTGAGCACAGGCTAAATGAAGGAAAGCGAGATAATTCTCCACCTTCTTTTCCCAACGAACCAACAGACGACGCGAGCGATTGATCCAGGCATGGCTCCGTTCCACTACCCAACGGCGAGCACGATAGCCAGGGATAATCTCTTTGTCTCGTTTCTCTTCCCCTCGACTGCGGACGTGCGGTTGGTAATGACGCGCCAGCAGTTCTTGATAGACCGGAGTGGAGTCGTAGGCGGCGTCCAGGCAGAGATGCTGTGGCTGCTCTTCTGTGGGCTCGGGGCGACTGATCACCAGTCCGTCGAGGGTGGCACTGAGCAAGCGCACATCATGACGATTGGCTCCCGCCACCACCAGAGCCAGAGGAATTCCCGCTCCATCGGTCAAGAGGCTGCGCTTGGTCCCGTTTTTGCCGCGATCGGTCGGGTTGGCTCCGGTCGCGGTGCCGGCGAAAGGGGCTTTGGTCATGACTCCGTCCAGCGCTTGCCACTCCCATTGGATCCCTTGCAGGTCATCGTATTCAAGCAACCCTGCTTGCCACAAGGCTTTGAAGAAGCCTGCCTGTTCCCAGTGTTGAAAGCGATCATGGACGGTCGAGCTGGCTCCCAGTTCGCGCGGTAACGCATTCCACTGGATTCCTGTTCGCAGCACATACACGATAGCTTCAAAAGCTCGCCGATCCTCCAGGCGTGGGCGTCCTCCTTTCGCATGTGATGGTGCCGGTGGAATGAACGGCCGGACCTGCTCCCAGAATTCATCAGTGACTTCCCATGGTCGTGTTCTTGGCATTGGTTCCTCTTGTCAGTTTTCTTTTCATCCTACCACACGCTCACCGGTTTTCGGATAAGTTTTTAATATGATTGTAGGTGCATCTGGCTGAGGCTGAGGCCACCGCCCGGCGCGAAGGACTGCAACCCGAACTGGCCCGCACACTCTCTGAGCAAGCCAACCTCGAAGTGGCACGCGGAGGTCAAGGGAGTACCACACGTGCTCAGCAACGGCTTCAGCAGGCACTTGCCCTCTTCGAGGCGTTAGGCATGTCCGATTCAACATGCCGTGTTCGCAGACGGTTACGCATCCTTGCGCATCAGTCTCGTGAGCCGCTCTCCCCAGCGCTCCCAGCCAACCTGACCCAGCGCGAGGTCGCGGTGCTCCAGCTCGTTGCCCAGGGGAGGAGCAATGGTCAGATCGCCCAGGCATTGGGACTGAGTGAGAAGACCGTGACCAATCACCTCACCCATATCTTCAACAAGACAACCTGTGACAACCGGGCTGCCGCCACCGCCTTTGCGATCCGGCACGGCCTGGCGTAATCTCCTCATCGCTGCACCAGCCTTCGCGACATATAGGGCATTTCTCCCATATCGGGTGATCTCTTCCACCATTTGACAACGCTTTTCAAAAATGGGAGGTTCCTCCGATGTCAGAACGGATGAGAGCGGCTATACTGCTGTTATGAAGGACAGGCGATGTGCGCTCAGGAGCCTTCAGGAGTCAGAGCGCGTTCCCGGCAGAGCAAAGGAGAGCGGAGATGTTCGTGACCGTTTCCACCTACAGAGCGAAGGCGGGTGAAGAGGATGCGATTATTGCTCTGCACGAGGACTGGCAGCGCCATCAGCAATCCCAGGCGAAGGGCTACCTTTCCGGGGAACTGCTCAGGAGTGTCAATGATGCTGGCCAGTTCATCGCCATTCTGCGTTTTGCCAGTCAGGAGTCCGCAAGAGCACTGGCGAATGATCCCGAGCGGAAAGCATGGCACCAGCGCTTGGTGAGTCTCAGCGAGCACCTGCCAGCGCTGACTGAGTACACCAGCGAATGGTCACAGACAACATAGTTTCGTTCAGGTATCGCAATGGACCGATGCATAGGAGTGTCGTGCTGTACTCGACGTGCGAGGGGACCATCGTACCTTCATCACGAACATGTATCGCAGTTGTTCGGCTTGGAGAGGTGATTGTAGCGATCTCATGAACGAGCAAAGCCCGAGTCCAAGCGTCTATCATACATAACTCCCTGGACTTCAGAGCGTACATAGAACTCAGCAGTTCGGTGGCAAAAAATTTGAGATACTGAAAAGGGATATGATTTTTGAAGTATGAGGAGCAAATCCTATGAAAAACGGTGCCTCTTCTTCATTTTCTATCTGAGAACGCAGCTAAAACCTTCCACTTGTGAGTCCTTCAAATTTTTTGCAACCGAACCTGTATACGTCCCTTAATGGGAGCAAGCCGTTCGTGTGTTTGTACACGCATAGAGAAGAGCAAATGTCGATGTGATAGCCAATGTCACAACGAAAAGGAGAAGGACATCATGGCAGCAAACCCAACACCGTTACCTTCGAGAGTAGGCATAACACTCATCCCGCTCTTTGGCCTTATTGCCATTTCACTCGTCGGGCTGCTACTTCCGACTTCCTTCAGGCTATGGATATGGATAGGTTCACTGATACTTCTCGCTTTTTTTGTCATAGTAGTCGGCTACGGTATCACAGGCAGGTGGCTGGGGGTTCTGATTGATAACAGGAGGAAGATTAGTCTCTCCAGGTTTCAGACAGCTCTCTGGAGTGTTCTCATCCTTTCCGCACTTCTAGCTGTAGCTCTCACAAATCTTCCTCTTGTGAGAAATCCAACTGATGCACTCTCTATTAGTATACCACCTGAGTTATTGGCGATCTTAGGTATTAGCATGACTTCTCTAGCCGGTGCTTCCCTGATTCTCAACACCAAAAAGCCAGAACTAGTCGATAGGAACGGAGACGGCACAGACCCATCTGATAGACCTAGCTGGTATGACATGTTCAAGGGAGATGATGTAGCCAACGCTGACTCTGTCGACTTGAGCAAAGTGCAGATGTTCTACTTCACGTTCATCTTAGTCCTCGTCTACGGTGGAGCGCTTGCTGCCATGTTCATGGTAGTAGATCCCAAGCATCCCACCATCATTGCACTTCCCGCTCTGACCCCAAGTATAGTGGGGTTATTGGGTATTAGTCAAGCTGGCTATCTTACCTATAAAGCTATTCCACGCGTTCCGCCCGGAGGAAGCCAACCGGCAGCAGCAAAACCACCGGCAGCCAACCTAGTCCCAGTAGAAACGGTCTCACCAGTTCCATCGGCATCGGTCCAGAATTAGATGAGACTTGATCATAACTGCTCAGGCAGCTTTGAGAAAAGCCTTGAGGAATGCTCGTCCTTGTATTCCGTAAAATGACAATAACCGACAAGGAGATCAAACGATGCAGAACACTTACCAGACACCTGGTGGTATACGCAGCTTCGGTGTGAGCAGGCCAACGCAGTTCACCATTAACACACTTCACGGTACACACCCCAACCAGGTATTTCACCCTTTACCTCCACCAACTGGTCTAGCACCGTATCGCCTCACACTCGAGAGTGTTGTACCGCCGGACAGCATCCAGCAGATTACGAACGCAGGGCGGCTGGTCTTCCATACAACAGGCGACACGGGCGGTGTACAGAATGGAACGCCACAGCGAATCGTTGCTATGCATATGGTCGATGATCTGCATACAACAAACGCCGCCTTCTTCTATCACCTGGGCGACGTGGTCTATTACAACGGCGAAGCCTCACGCTATTACGAGCAATACTACGATCCCTATCTGCATTATGATGCCCCGATTCTGGCCATTCCGGGGAATCACGATGGCGATGCGTTGCCGGGTGGAGACCCTTCACTGGCCGCTTTCGTAGAGAACTTTTGTGCCCAGACACCGCTTATCACACCAGAAGCCGGAGAGGCGCCGCGTCATGCCATGACCCAACCCAACGTCTACTGGACTTTGCAGGCACCGTATGCCACCATTATCGGCCTCTACACGAACGTGCCGGAAGGCGGCCAGCTCGACAACGACCAGGTTGCCTGGTTCCAGGCAGAACTGCAAGTGGCCCCTGAAGAGAAGGCACTCATCGTTGCCATGCACCACCCGATTTATTCCTTTGATACCTTCCATAGCGGAAGTGTCTATATGAGCCGAATCCTCGACGAGGCGATCAGCGTAACCAACCGTGTTCCTGATCTGGTGCTCTCCGGGCATGTCCATAATTATCAGCGCTTCACGCGCCAATTCACCGATGCAGCGGGCCAGCAGCGAGATATTCCGTATATTGTCACCGGTGCTGGTGGCTACTTCCATCTCCACTATGAACAGTCCCTCAATGGCAATCCTATAGCTCCTGGGCATATGGTCCAGGACGGGAATACCGATGTGAAACTAGAGACATACTGCGACAATCGCCACGGCTTTCTGCGCCTGGAAGTCTCGGCAGATGAGATTATGGGTACCTACCTGACCGTACCCCGTCCCCAGGAAATTTGGGGTGACCCGGCAATGCCATTGGATAGCTTTACTCTTCACCTCAAGGCACACCGGCTGGAAAGGCCATTGTAGCGACATAGGCTTATTGGGCACAGTACGAAAGAAGCGAGGTCCAATATGTTAGCTTCTCTAAAGCGGCTAATATATGGATTAATGTGGGCAATTTATGCCGTAAAATCGCATCATACGCGATTGCAGCATAAAATGGCCACGAAAACAGGAGAGGCCATGATCTGCAAGCAACAGGCGAACGGGAAATGAGCAAGACTCAGTCGAATCGTTGTTAACGGAGGTACATGCATGTCAGGTGAAGAACTATCATCTAAAAATGAAGATCTAAGAATAGCATATCAACAAGTATGTAGTAGTCATAACGCAATAGCTGATTTTCGTGCGAAACTACTGGGTTTTCTTCCTCTCGCATCTGGGACAGGAATATTTCTCTTGTTGAATAATAATGTAACGACGAACGGTGTTGCCAAGCAATATATATGGCCAGTAGGAATCTTTGGATTTGTCGTTACGCTTGGATTATTCTTTTATGAGCTCCGTGGAATTCAGCAGTGCAACCGTTTAATAGCAGTTGGAGAGAGGATTGAATATTTGCTGACCATCGATGGGCAGTTCAACCGTCGTATTAACCCTCCCTCCCGCATTATCAGCCATACATTTGCTGCACGAGTGATCTATCCAGCAGTGCTTGCTGCGTGGATATATTTAGCATTGGTCTTCATTCAGGGTTTCAGTAGTAATGGAACCACTTTTCTTCAATGGGTAATTTTGATAGCGGTGCCCCTCTTCGTCTTTCTCGTCAGTCTTGGTGGCTCCTATACAGTGGATCTTAGTGGGAAGTTAGAGAAAGATAGCTTAATAGTCCTCAAGATGCTCGATGTCATCGCTCTGAAAGTGCAAGCGGACTCTACAGCTAAAGCAAAGGTAGAGGAACTTAGGAAAAGTTTGGAAAATCTCTCCCAAGACAATGATATTCTCTCATTAAAGGGCTGACGGGAACTAAGCAAATTGATGAAAAGACTCAAACCTCGCCAGAAGAGATGATACTGTTTTCACAAGGTAGAAGACATGAGCAGGGTTCCTCCAGAGTGGGCTGGGTGATCTCATGTTCTGCCTGGGGCTACTGGGTCTGGTGCAAGCAACAATGGGCAAAGAGGAGGAGGCACGTGCGTACCTGGCACGGGTCGAGGCGCAGCTCGCGCTCCTGCCTGCTGGTATCCTTCCGACGCATCCGCTCTTGATCTGCCTGGCGCTTACAGCCATGACGCCTGGTGATCACGAGCGTGTGACGCGACTCTATCCCTCGCTGCTCGCCTTTGGCGGCCAGTACTACTGGTTCCTGGTGGATTGCATGCTGGGCAGTGGGAGGCAGCAGCCAGGCACCTGGCCGAGGCTTCGGCCATTGCCCGGCACGACCTCCTCACCGCTGCACCAGCCCTCGCGACATATAGGAGATTTCCCCCATATCAGGTGCTCTCTTCCACCATTTGACAACGCTTTTTAGAAATGGGAGGTTCCTCCGATGTCATGGACATGCCAAAGAGTGTATACTTCCGCTGACGAACGAAGAAGCTAGCTATGCGCATCAGGAGGGTTGTCGAAGTGCTCGTTTCTTGTTGAACTCGGCCTGCCTTGCCTGGACGTTTTTTTGAAGGAGGGTTCTCATGCCTTTTTCCCCTGCCAGTTTCGCCAACGTAGAAGTCATGCAAGTCGGCGTGAATGGGCCTGCAGATGCCAACCAATTGTTTATTGTGACTGGAGTAGCCGTCATCAACTTTCATGGACCCATCAAGGACTACAATAGAGACGTTGTCACGTTCCTGGTGCCCCAGGCGGGCGAGGGCAACCCTGCTCCACTGGATATAGGGCCGCATTTTAGAGACGCGATCGCCATTGCCTTCCCTGCTACAATCGATAGCTCTATTGATCGCCCTGTCGGCTGGGGAGTCGACTCCGTAAATACTGTTTTGGATGGGACATCCAATGTCAGGCTGACTGCCAACGTTGCTGTCTTAAACCCTGGTGGACACTTCATACGGATGGGATTTCAGGCGCATATTCTCGCCCGCTTGTGAAAAATCCCTCAGTCGCCTCGAGTGATGTCTTCCGTCATTGGATGCTATGGCAAAAAATGGGAGGTGTTTCTGATGGACGATCAGGCGAGAGTGAGTCTACTTCCATTCATTGGTGAAGATGACGTGTACTTCTGGGTTCTGCGCAATGTGTAGACCCGACTTGAAGTGCTCGTAGAGAAAAGAGGAAGGCAAAGATGTTCGTCACTGTGTCTACCTATCGAGCGAAGGCTGGCGAGGAGGACGCGATCATCGCGCTGTATGAGGATTGGCAGCGTAACCCGCGATCCAAGGCGCAGGGCTATCTCTCGGGAGAGTTACTCAGGAATATCGAAGATCTCCACGAATTCATAGCGATTATGCGTTTCGAGAACCAGACATCTGCGCAAGTGACAGAGAACGACCCCAAACAGGGTGCTTGATTCTATCGTCTGATGAGTTTGACCGAGAGGAAGTCGACACGCACTAATTGCACAAGCGAGTGGCAAGCTTTTTAGCAGATGAAACCTTGCTAGCATCATAGAGCGTGACTTCAGTCTAAACAACGCCTGCAGAGCGCTGAAGTGAAGCACCAGCTACCTTGGAGGAAAAATACATGAGTTTACAAGATTTTGTATTCCCCGCTGACATCCCATGGGGGTTAATTGCCACCAGCCGTAAAGATATGCTGGCTGATCGTAACACCGCATTTCCAAATGCCATGTGGAAGTCATCGCTGGCTGTCTTTGCCTATGATCCCGATCTGACGGACCTGCCCGAGGTTTTTACCGATCGGGCACTAACATTTCTCAAGGTCGTTTGCTCGGTCACGAGCTATACTCCCGCATCGACGCCACTGCCACCACCACCAGATCCGAAGGATTTTGGAGGAAACCAGCAGGCCTACAAGGACGCCCTCGCGGCCTGGAAAAAAGCAGTAGCACAGATACAGCAAACTGAGCAAACATTTCCCTGCTCAGGAGCGATGGTTCAGGTTGCTATCTCCTTGCGAGATGCGGATACAGATAAGACGGATATATCGAGCCTGGCCTATTTTGCCTCTCTTGAACCGCAAAAACGTGAACTTATTGAGGTAGCAACCGAATCGGGAGAGTCAGTCACGCAGTCCAAGACAGCGCTCAATGTTCGTAAAGGCGTAACCTCAACCGATTCTCAAGAGGACAGAGACCTCATCACTGGCAGTGCAAATGTCGGTGCTAGCTATGCAGGCGCGCAGTTGGACGTCGGAATCAAAAGAGAGTTTGGAACGATCAAGAAGAGCGGGACTGATACGGTCAACATGACCAACACTGATACCTCTCGCGAGGCCCGTGAAGGCTCTTCGCATACCACCTCCATTTCACAACTCTATCACCTGCTCAACTCCTATCATCTTGGCACGAACCGGGCCATCTTCTTTCTCCAGCCGCGCCCGCATACGGTGCAACAAAAGGATCGTTTCACCTTTATCAATGGGCCACAGGAGATTGAGGGCATACAAGAGTTTTTCCTGGTGGTCAATCGTCCGAAGACGATGCCACTTGAGAAGTATAGTGTTGACGCACTTCTCCATACGGCTCACCTGGAGCCGGACACGACCAGCGCTGCTCTCCAGGAACCGAAGACGCTTGAAACTCCATGGGTTGATCTGTTTGTAGCGGCAAAGAAGCAAGATGGTGTTGACGTTGGCGCTCTTATCGCTTCAATCTTTGTACCAGGAATTCCCGGCGTTACTGACCCTATTACTCTCACCGGACAATTTGTCAATGAGACAGAGAAAGACTATCAGAAGATCTTAGACCAGTTTAACGGCACAATTCTCAAGGCGCCAATTGTCCTTGACCAGATCATTCGTGCCCCGCAACTCAAAGGTGGTATCTTCATTCCACCACCACCGCCACATGGGCAACCTACACCTGTACCGCCCCCACCTCCTATAGTTTTCCCTGATCCAACACAGTCAGATTGGCGTGTTGATCGCACACGTGGCTTGGGAGGGTATGATCTCTGGGAGAATCCTGATAACAATACGGCAACCCCTTTCGGTGAAAAAAATTCCAAGGAGAGGCCTCAGGCATTTATTGATATCGTCTCTGCCGGCGACCCAAACGACCCGCTCCATTACCGTCCCGACTACGCTTTACGCGTTCGGGCTTACATCTGGCAAGGAAAGGAGGCGGATTCTCTCTATCATGGGCGCATCAAGGTCTACTTCATTCGAAATGACATGCCTACTTCGAACCGTAAGGTGAAAATGTTTGTGACAGCGCGCGGGGTAAGCAGTTATGCCAAGAGTCCATTTGTCGAGTTCTACGAAGATAGCTCGCTCGACCCGGCACTTGATATCCTGACCGAGGCGGATATTCATCCACCGAATATTGCCCCCTGGCAAAACCCATCTTTACAACCTACATGGATATGGAACATGCCATTGAACAACCCGGCTGTTTCTACTGGTACAACAGGTACAACAGCAAGCACGGACCAACACAATCAGCAGCTACTACCTATCACCAGCTCAAGACCTTCTGGACTTGACCCGATCGCCATTGGAAGCGCGCGGACAAAAATGGCCAACGCCATCAGTGATCAGGTACGGGTGGCATTGAGAACTACTATTGTGAACGCGCCGCAATCGCTCATGAAATTTAGCGAGACTGATCTTTTCTTTAACAGGGTTGCGCCAGCTTTGATCGCAGCGGAGATTAACAAACTTGCCTCTGTTGGTGATGGCGCAAAAGAGGTAGCACATCTCGTGAGCACACATGCTGCCCTCCCTGCTATTGTAGGAGCACAGACAGCGCTGGCCATGCGGGTGCCTGATTCAGAGGGCCAACAAGCGACTTCGCCAACCGCGCCTTTAGCTGCATCACCGAGCTTTCCTGCGCTGACACTCGGCAGTCCACAACTCGCAGATGCGGATCGCCAGGCGCTGCAAAGCATTGGCATCTTCTCCGCCCTTGACCTGATTAATCTGCCAGCAAGCGAACTTGCTCTGCGGCTTGGGGTACCTGAGGCGAAGGCCCGTCAAATTCGCCTGCAAGCGATAGGACTTGAGAGCGGGAGGTAGCCATATGGCAGACGGAGCAGCAACACCACCAACCAAAGGCACGACAGAGCAAACAGCTCAGCCCGATGCTACTTTATGGGAGCGCTTGGAGGCTGCTCTGGGAAGTGGGAAGGTGCCAGACACGCACGTGCAACAGCTTGAGTCCTTGCTTATTCGTGCTCTGGCAGATCAACAGGATGCCGCCAGACAGAAAAGCAAAAATCTACTCAAATTGCTTGATATCGTGCTTCCCTCCCTGCCTCCAAGCGTCGAGACAGTGGTCAAAGACGCCGCTTTGCGGGTCGCCACCACATTGGCGACCCGCAAAGCGAACGCCAATCCTCCAGGAGTCACTGCGCACCAGAACAAGGCAGAGGATGCCGATCCTGTTGATCTTGCGACTGGACAACTCATCTACAGGCATATGGATCTCAGCCTGGATGGGGCTAGCATCCGCTTCGAGTTTGTCCGCACCTACCGCAGCCAGGCCCATTATCCCAATGGGCCGTTAGGTGCGGGCTGGGACTACAATCTGAATCTCTGGCTGCGTGAAGTCTCTGCTGAAGTGGTTGTGAGCAACTCAGGCGAATTGCGTGAAGATCGCTATACCTTGACGACACCTCGCTCCGGAGCTCCCGATGAAACTCCGTATTATGCACCACCAGAGGGGTTCCATACGACCCTCATCGCCAACCAGGCGACGGGATCGTTTGATCTCACGCGGCCTGATGGCCTCTCCTACCAATTCGAGCGCGATCCGAATGGCGGCAGTGGTCTGCATCGCATTAAGAAGATTCGTGATCGGTTTGGCAATGCTCTGGTGTGCAATTACCGCAGTGATGGGATTACCCAGATTTTGGTGAACGATCAGACCCGCGTGGTGATGCTCCACCGCGATGATCTTGGACGCATTGATGCGGTTGGCGACTACTCGGGACGGGTTGTCCGCTACACTTACTATGACTATGATGATCTCATTGCGGGGACCCTTCCCGCGACATGCCTTGGAGGATCGACTTATGGCGGATGATGAAAAAGTGGCAACAACCGATGTCGGCCAGTATCAAGAAAACAAGTTGCAGGAACTTCAGCAGGCTATTATTGGTGCAGACGCCAGCAGAGCAAATGCTCTTTGGCGCCAGTATGTGAATCTCTACCTGACGCTTCAAAATCATCCGGAACAGCAACTTCAAAGTTCAGAAGACTTAACGGCACTTGCCAAGGAAGTTACTGACTCTCTAGGTGCTACGGTACCCGGGATTACAGCATCTTCCACACGCGAGCAACTGGAGGCTCTCGTCTCCGCGAAGGAATCACCATCGAACGACCCTTCACAACGGTTCGTACATCATGCAGCAGAACCTGTGATGATGTTTAAGGGACAGTTTGTTCATGAAGTAGAGGATCTGAAAATTAATGGTGCTGGAAACAAATTTGTCTTCAAGCGAACTTATAAAAATCAGCTTACGTATAATGGCCCTTTGGGATATAACTGGGATCATAGCTACAACCTCTGGCTACGAGTCTCGAACGAAACTATCTTTCGTACTACTGGTCTCCTACGAGAAGACGTATATTTGCGGCATCCCAAGTTTGGGCAAGCAGGTTTCAACTACTGGGTTCCTCCTGATGGTCAGCATGGCATCATTCAAGAAAATGGTTCATCTTACATCTTTAGAGCGCCGGATGGTGAACGTTTCATTTATGGACAGTCCTTCTCACATCCCTTCCTCCACCACATCCTACGTATCGAGGATAAGCATGGAAACTACTTAGCATTCTCGTATCAGGATGATCTGATCCACACTGTTGAGGTCAACCATTCCCAGCGCCTCATCCAATTCAATTACGATGAAGAGCATAGAATTATCTTGATTCAGGATTATGTTGGTCGAAAGTGGCAGTATTGTTATGATGATTTTGGGGATCTGATAGGCGTAATAACTCCACCCACTGACCGCTATCGTGAAGGGCTGGCAACGAGTTATGAGTACAGTTCTGAGCAATTTACAGGAGAACTGCAGCACAATCTCACCCGCATCATCGATCCTGCAGGCCAGATGTATCTCGAAAATGAGTACGGCTCTGAGCCAAACTGGTTGACCTATAACCG
>Ga0070697_100002578_pt1 | contig 13940 bp, 12 predicted proteins | sample KBSK1501metaG_FD_65475 | JGI IMG/M metagenome (GOLD analysis project Ga0070697, IMG submission 65475) | Corn, switchgrass and miscanthus rhizosphere microbial communities from Kellogg Biological Station, Michigan, USA - KBS K1-50-1 metaG | ecosystem: Host-associated > Plants > Roots >...
TCGGCAGCACGCCGCTCCAGTCGAGTAGGTAGTTCTCGCTTCGCGGTTAAGGTTTTCAAACCGCCAGTAGCCGGGTCCCAGGAGGGAGTGCCAACATTTGTAGACTGTTCAGGAGCAATCCTACCGGAGAGTTCTGTCCCAAATTCATGCGACATCGGAGAGGAAGGAGGAAAAACAGCATATGGTGGTGTTGCAGGCATCGAGTGGATCGGAGCGTTCGAGTGTGATTGTTGCGACATAAATCTCGGAGGTTGAGCATCAGGTGTTGGCAATGTCACAGTTTTTCTCCACCAGGGACCAAAGGGCCAACCGCATCTCAAAGAAACAAACTACATTTAACACACTACAACAAGCATCATACTATCTATACCGTCTATTGTACTCAACGAATGGGAAGGATCAAGGTAACCATGACTAATGGGTCTTCTGTACTCCATGCAACTTGACAACCCAATACCACAACGAACTGGGGCGACGCAAGCACCCCCGCTCCTCGTCCACACTGCTCCTACGCGGCGATTAGCCACCTTTGTGGTATTTCCGAATGTCATCCATCATTGGGGCCAGGTCCCAATAACTCCAACAAGGCATTGAGCATACGAGCCGTCGCACCCCAGATACGGTATGCGTCATAGTCATAAAAGTAGACCGTGCGTGCCCTGCCATCCCTTACCCATTCCTCTGTATGAGCAATCTCCGGATTGGCAAGCCCCCGCAAAGGCAACAGGATAATTTCCGCAACCTCACTCGTTTGCAATCGCAATGATCCAAGACCCCGTGGTAGGTATGCCACGACCGGCGTAATCAAAAAATTGCTCACTACGGTGAATACCGGTTGCATGACACCCAAAACCTCGACCTGGGAAGGGTCCAATCCAATCTCCTCTTGCGCTTCGCGCAGTGCCGTCATTACTGAAGAGATATCACCCGGCTCAGCAGACCCTCCAGGAAAGGCAATTTCTCCACTATGGGCACGCAGCGAACGGGCCCGCCGGATAAATACCAGGTGCGTTTCGCTATTCCGGTCAAAAAGCCCTAACAACACAGATGCTCTACGCGCAGCAGGATGATAGCCCTCCACCAAATCTACCACCGTTTGGGCGCTCTCTTCGGCCTCCAGCCTCTCACGTAGGGATGCTATGACCTCTGTACTTTTGCTTAAATCCATGCCTGTATTTTAGCATAAATCCCCCTTGGTATCTCTTGCTTACCTGTGATACAATATGGCAGATTAAAGAACGTCGGAGCAATCTGCTAATTAGGCTATGTATTGTCTTGCATTCAGGGATGGCTTTTGGTATAATTAGAGCATCGAGTGGGGGTATTCTGTGCTCAGGCTCTAGTATGTCCGTAACACGGCTTACCTGTCTGCGAGCGTTGTTTCGTATGACCATTTCATAAGACAATATGAGTTGTTCGACTAACCTCAGTCTCAGTCAAGACGGAAGATCCTGAGATTGATAACGCGGAAGCGATTCCAGCCTAAGCAGCCTCCTCCGATAAATCCATGTCCAATGACGCATCCCCTGGGTTCCAATAATGTGCGTTTTTTCGCCACTGTCCGTCAGGATTAGAGCCTGGATGGAACGAAAGCACACTACACAACAGTGCACATGTAACAGGATCAAAGGTGCTCACTAGGGCAGGCAATAACCGTGGATCGAAGGGGGTATTCTACCCATGCAAGTACAGAAGCACGGCGACCTTTCGACAATGCCAGCGGCAAATCTAAATAGCGGACGGGTACAGACGATGTTCGAAGAAAATGATCCGGAAGGGCAAAGTAGCAACAACTCCGAGGAGATGAACGACTTCAACGAAATGGAAGCGTTGTTGGCGGAATCAAACACCCCGATCAATATCAAGCGCGGCGATGTAGTCGATGGCGTAATCGTGCGTATTGACCAGGACGAAATCCTGGTCGATATTGGTCTCAAATCTGAAGGAGTTCTTTCAACCAAAGAACTTCCAGCCGCCGGAGATTGGTCCTTTGATAATCTCCACCTGAATGATAAGGTGCTCGTGTATATCATCCAGCCTGAAACGCCGGACGGCCATGCGCTCCTCTCCCTCAAACGAGCAAACGCTGAGCGCCAGTGGCGCATCGCAGAAGAACAGTACAAGAATAATGAACTGCTCAAGGCCAGAGTCATCGATTATAATAAAGGTGGCTTGATTGTCGACGTGTCCGGTATTCGCGGGTTCGTGCCTATCTCGCAGATTCTCAACCTGAAGCGCGAAGAAGTCGCCTCTGGTGGCGAAAATCAGGAAACCGCAGCCAAACTCCAGAGCATGAAAGACAAGGAGCTGCAGCTCAAAATTATCGAAATTAACCGCGCACGCAACCGCTTGATTCTTTCGGAGCGCCTGGCTGTTCAGGAATGGCGACAACGCCGTCGGGAGGAACTTCTTGACGAGTTGAAACCAGGTGAAGTACGCAGGGGGGTTGTCAGCAATCTCGCTAATTTTGGCGCCTTTATCGACCTGGGAGGCGCGGACGGGCTGGTGCATATCAGTCAACTGGCCTGGAGCCGTGTCAATCATCCCAGCGAAGTTCTCAAAGTCGGCCAGGAGGTAGAAGTCCAGGTCCTCAGCGTTGATAAAGAAAAGAAGAAGATCGCATTATCAATCAAACGCGCTGAAGTTGATCCCTGGACAACGGTAGAGCAACGCTATACGCCCGGCCAGGTCGTCACAGGTACCATCACCAAGATCGCGCCATTTGGAGCATTCGCCCGCATCGAGGATGGCATCGAGGGCCTTATTCACCTTTCAGAACTCACACCTGGGATGGACCCCAAGACAAATTTGCACGAAGGCCAGCAGCTCCAACTGCGCATATTACGTATTGATGCCGAGCGCCGCCGCCTGGGACTAAGTCTCCGCCAGGCTGAGGAACCCGATAAAGAACCAGTGGCAGAAACTGCTTCAGCAGAAACTGGCACTTCCCATGCTCCAGGTGATATGATGTCTCTGTCTTTAGAGGCATCTTCATCACGAACAGAAGAAACCTCTTCACAGACGGAGAAGGAAACCAGTTCGGCGCGTCGTGAAATTAAAGGCGTTCGCCCGGAGCGTAATAATGACAATCCGCTCTTGAACAATCTCCCTCTAGGTGATGAGGGTGAAACAACTGCCATGGCTGAAGCGTTCCGCGCTGCAGCCCGTCAGCGTTCTAAAGAAGAATCGGAGGCATCTCAAGAGTAACTACTTGTACTTGAACAGGTGATTCGGGCGACCTCCTTACTGCTTCTATACGGCTGTAGAGCAGTGGGGAGGTCGATTGTTTCAGGGTTCGTAAGAATATTTACGAATGAACGTGTTATCTATAGATCGGAGTTTAATTGTCCTTGACGCTGTATGATCGGTGTTGTATGATGAACTACACAGTTTGCCTGAGCATCACAGAGGGCTCGGTTCCACCCTCTGCTACTGAAAGGGGGGTGACAAACAGGTGAACGATAGAGATAGGTTTGATAAGTTTACAGAGCGAGCCAGGAAAGTCTTGAGCCTCGCTCAGGAAGAGGCACAGCGCTTCCAGCACAATTACATCGGGACAGAACATCTTCTGCTCGGGCTTGTGCGCGAAGGCGAGGGCGTTGCTGCCAAAGTTTTAAGTAACCTCGGTGTGGAGCTTAACAAGGTTCGTAGCGCCGTTGAATTTATCATTGGCCGCGGAGACCGTATCGTCTTGGGCGAGATCGGTTTGACTCCACGTGCCAAGAAGGTGATCGAGCTAGCCGTGGATGAAGCTCGCCGCCTGAATCATCATTATATCGGGACAGAACACCTCCTGCTAGGGCTGGTGCGTGAGGGTGAAGGCATTGCAGCAGGCGTCCTGGAAAGCCTGGGCGTGAACCTGGAGAAAGTGCGAACACAAACCATTCAGGTGCTCAGTCAATCCGGCGCTCCCCATGAACGTGACGCCAAGCACTCTAAAACTCCCACCATCGACCAGATGGGTATCGATCTCACCGCCGCCGCGCGTGCTGGGACGCTAGACCCGGTCATTGGCAGGCACCAGGAAATCGAGCGCGTCATTCAAATACTTTCCCGGCGTAATAAAAACAACCCGGCGCTCATCGGTGAGCCTGGCGTTGGTAAAACTGCCATCGTCGAAGGTCTGGCACAGCGTCTCGTCGCTGGCGAGGTGCCCGAAACATTGGCCGGCAAACGCTTGTTGACGCTCGATGTCGGATCCCTAGTAGCAGGCACAAAGTATCGTGGTGAGTTCGAAGAGCGCCTCAAAAAGATCATCGAAGAGATTCGCAACAGTCGGGATTGTATTATCTTTATCGATGAGGTTCATACACTTGTAGGTGCTGGCGCTGCGGAGGGCGCGGTCGATGCCGCGAATATCCTCAAGCCTGCGCTTGCTCGTGGTGAATTGCAGTGCATCGGTGCTACTACACTCGACGAGTACCGCAAGTACATAGAACGCGATGCAGCCTTGCAGCGGCGCTTCCAGGAAGTCATTGTCCGCGAACCTAGCATCGAGGAGACGCTCGAAATACTTAAAGGTATTCGCGAACGCTATGAGACTCACCATCGCCTGATCATTACAGATGAAGCGCTCAAGGCTGCCACGGAAATGGCAAGCCGTTATATCACAGACCGCTTCATGCCTGATAAAGCAATCGACTTGATCGACGAAGCAGCCAGCCGTGTTCGTATGCAGAACTCACTTGCTCCCCTCAACCTCAAAGAGGCCATGAAGGGATTGGAGTCAGTCCTGCGTGAAAAGGAACAGGCCATCCAGCAGCAAGAATATGAACTGGCTGCTGAACTGCGCGACCGCGAAGTAAAACTGCGCGACCGCATCGCTAAGCTCGAATCTGGCTGGCATCGCGAACGCGGCACCGAAAAGCCGCAAGTCGGTGAAGAGGAGATTGCCCAGATCGTCTCGATGTGGACAGGTATCCCCGTCATGCGTATTGCCCAGGAGGAGTCGCAGCGCCTGCTCCAGATGGAAGAGGCATTGCACGCCCGCGTTATCGCCCAGGACGAGGCTATCGAGAAGATCTCGCGTGCCGTACGCCGCGCTCGTGCCGGTTTGAAAGACCCCAAGCGGCCCATTGGATCATTCATCTTCATGGGACCGACAGGCGTCGGTAAAACAGAACTGGCTCGTACGCTTGCCGAATTTATGTTCGGCAGTGAGGAAGCGCTCATCAAAATCGATATGTCAGAGTTCATGGAACGCCACGCGGCAGCACGCCTCGTTGGTGCTCCTCCCGGCTATGTCGGTTATGAAGAGGGCGGCCAACTCACTGAGGCCGTACGCCGCAAGTCTTACAGCGTGATCCTGCTCGATGAAATCGAAAAGGCTCACCCCGACGTCTTCAATATGCTGCTCCAGATTCTGGAAGACGGCAAGCTGACCGACGCCAAGGGCCGCACTGTAGACTTCCGCAATACCATTGTGATCATGACTTCAAACGTCGGCGCGGTCTTGTTGAATAAAGAAGCCAATATTGGCTTCAAACAATCCAAAGATAGGGCCAAAGCCAATCAGAGTGAATACGAAGCCATGAAGTCGAAGGTGCTCGGTGAATTGAAGAACACCTTCAAACCTGAGTTCCTGAACCGTATCGATGAGGTGGTCGTCTTCCATTCGCTGCGCATCGAAGAGATGTACTCCATCGTCGAACTACTGCTCAAGCGTGTTCGTGTACAATTGACCGAGCAGCAACTGGAACTGGTCGTTCCTTCTTCTACCAAGGATTTCTTGATAGAAAAGGGCTTCGATGCCCAGTATGGTGCTCGCCCATTGCGCCGCACGATCCAGAGGCTGGTCGAAGATCCGCTGGCAGAAGGACTCCTGGAAGGTAAATTCCACCCGGGAGACCTGGTGGAAGCTATTGTGATCGACGATGAGCTAGTCCTGCAAGTGCGCAATCGCATCGAGCAGTTACCCGCTCCCGCTTCACCCGAAGCAGCCCTTTCGGCTGGTGGTGAAAGCAGCGCCAGTGCTGGTGAAGTGCAGGGATAATATGTAAGTATATGGGGTGCGAGCAGTCGCACCCCATATCATATATTTTAAGATAACCCAACCTGCGGCTGCCAGGCCTTAAGAGCTTGCGATATTTTAATGGCAAAACTACGCACAAAATATATCTGCCAGCAATGTGGTGGTGAACAGAGCAAGTGGGTAGGGAAATGCCCCGACTGCGGAGCATGGAATACCTTCGAGGAAGTGGCTGATCTCCCCCAAAGTCCTGCCCAACAGCGCAGGCAAACCCTGTTGAGTTCTTCATCTATAGCCCAGGGGACGCAGATTCCGCTCATTCTGCCAGAGATCAGACCACTAGCACAACCGCGCATCTCCGCCGGCTATCCAGAAATGGATCGCGTACTCGGCGGTGGTCTCGTCGCCGGTTCGCTCACCCTGATCGGCGGAGAGCCAGGCATCGGTAAATCTACACTGCTCCTACAAGTCGCGGGCAATATCGCTAAAAGCGCAGGAGCCGTACTCTACGTTTCAGGTGAAGAATCGATCGAACAGGTCAAGATGCGTGCCGAACGCCTGGATATCATGGGCGAACGACTCTACCTGCTCGCTTCGATCGAACTTGATGTGATTGCAGAGGCGGTCAGTCGTCTCAAACCCGCCTTAGTGGTCATCGACTCGATTCAGACCGTGCTCTCTAGCCATCTAACCTCGGCACCCGGCAGCATCAGCCAGGTGCGTGAATGCACACTCCAACTTATGCAACTGGCGAAGAGCACTCATACTCCCATTTTTATCATCGGACACGTCACCAAAGAAGGCACCGTCGCCGGGCCGAAGGCACTCGAACACATCGCTGATACCGTCCTTTACCTCGAAGGCGAACGGTATCATACCTACCGGCTCCTACGCGGCGTGAAGAACCGCTTTGGAGCAACTCACGAGGTCGGCGTATTTGAGATGCACGGCGATGGATTGTCAGAAGTTCCCAACCCGTCTGCTATGTTTCTGAGTGACCGGGATGCAGGCGCTACCGGCTCTGCGGTCGTTGTCAGCATGGAAGGAACACGCCCCTTGCTGGTAGAGGTACAGGCGCTCGTTATTCCTAGTAATTTTGGCAATGCCCGCTGCACCACCAACGGCATCGAATACAGCCGCCTCTTGATGTTACTCGCTGTACTCACCAAAAGAGTTGGCTTAGCAGTGGGCAATCACGACGTCTATGCGAACGTCGTAGGTGGCTTCACTTTAGAAGAACCAGCTATTGACCTGGGAATAGCAGCAGCTATTGCCTCAAGTTACCGCGAGAAACATGTCGCTCCCGAAACGGCACTGATTGGCGAGGTGGGCCTGTCTGGCGAACTACGCGCCGTCAGTCGCCTCGGCTTGCGCGTGCGCGAAGCAGCAAAGCTCGGCTTTAAGCGCTGCATTGTACCCAAGGCAGGCGGTGGCGCCCAGGTAAGTGCTGAACTGGCGGGTTCGGGACTACCCCCAGATTTTAAAATTTTCGCAGCAAGCTCACTTTCTGTGGCCCTAGAGGTTGCACTACATTGACGGTTGCGTTACACTAATAGATAGAAGTATTCCCTCCCTCCCCGCGTGGGGAGGGGAAGAAAGGATTTTTCGAAAAGCCCCGCTGGTTTACACAACCTAACTATTGATTCCATCGTAGTAACAGTGTATACTCCGTAATCGTCAAAGGCAATTTTTAAGGCTTAACGGGCACGCTCATGGTTTAGCATTGTGCAGGTACCTTTCTTGAGTACCAAGGGTCAGGTGACATCATTTTGCTATTATCTTTTTTTCTTATCATCATCACTCCTGCCCATATGCCCTACCTCGCGTTGCCCTCACAGGTGTTCGATCGCACAAGATTACACCTTTTTGGAGGATTAAGGGATGTCTGTTAAAACTATTGCCCGTATCATCGGGTCTCTCGTTGCGATTGCCGCCGTCGTTAGTCTTTACTTTTTGGATCAACGACAGTTTCCCGGTTCTGCCAATGACCGCATCTGGTGGGTGATTGGCATTGCGGCCGCAAGCGCACTTTTCATGTTTCTTATCACCCCTTATATTACTGTTGTACCCTACCACTGGATGCGCAATACCTCCGCCAGTGACCTGCTGGCAGCAGTGATAGGACTGATTGTTGGACTCATCATCTCGGTACTACTCGCCTTCCCATTATCAAATTTGCCAGCAAACCTGGGACGTATCCTCCCATTTGTAGGGGCCGTCCTGTTTGGCTTCCTGGGCGTTGCCCTCGCGATACAACGTAAAAACGATATTACGCACCTCTTTCAAACAGGTTTCTTCACCCGTAGAGCATCACGTGAGCGCGAACGTGAACGCGAAGAGGAACGCGACAAAGAGCGTACCAAGGAACGTGAAAAAGCAAATACAGTACAGCCCCCAGCATCCACGCAGATATTGCTGGATACCAGTGCGATCATCGACGGCCGCATTGCCGATATTAGCCAGACAGGCTTCATCACCGGTACCCTGATTGTTCCGCGTTTTGTGCTAAACGAATTGCAGCACATCGCTGACTCCGCCGATACCATGCGTCGCAATCGTGGTCGGCGCGGCCTGGAGATGCTCAACCGCTTGCAGAAAGATGCCACCGTCCCAATCAAAATCATCGATGCTAATGTCGAGGGTATCGACGAGGTCGATAGCAAGCTCGTCAAACTGGCCCAAACCATGCATAGTCCCATCATTACCAACGACTTTAACCTCAACCGTGTTGCGGAGCTGCAAGGCGTCAAAGTACTGAACGTCAACGAACTGGCGAACGCTGTCAAACCTGTACTACTTCCTGGAGAAGACATCTACATCAAAATTATGCAGGACGGCAAAGAACTGGGCCAGGGTGTGGGATACCTGGATGATGGCACTATGATCGTCGTCGAAGGCGGTCGCCAGTACATGGGCATGACGATTGAAGTCACAGTAACCCGCGTGCTTCAAACTGTCGCGGGGCGCATGATCTTTGCTCACCCTAAACAACAGGGAGGAGGAATCGGCAGTCTAGCAGCCCCACCGCCTCAATCGTCTTCATCAAAACAAAAGCAATATTGAGATATGCAAAATAGCTCAGCGGCCGTTATCGTTGCTGCCGGTTCCAGCCGTCGCATGGAAGGACGCAATAAACTCTGGTTACCCCTGGCAGGGCGTATCACACTTGCACGTACTATTGACGTGTTTGAAACCTCTCCCATCATCAGTACCATCGTCCTTGTGCTCAATGCAGAGCGCATCAGCGGTGCTACAATGCTTTGCCAGCAAGAAGGCTGGCACAAAATCGCCCGCATCGTAGCTGGTGGCACACGCAGGCAAGACTCGGTATGCATAGGTCTCAACGCCCTGCTAGAAATTGCTCCAACAACTGATTGGGTAATGATTCACGATGGCGCGCGTCCACTCGTCACCCTTTCGATACTGGAAGCAGGATTACAAGCAGCGCAGGAATACCAGGCCGCCATCGCAGCCGTTCCCGTCAAAGACACGATCAAGCAAGTTCAGCAGGGCTGGATACGTAGCACCCTTGACCGTTCACAGCTTTGGGCCGTCCAGACACCCCAGGTCTTCTCGCTCCCGCTCATTCATCATGCTCACCACACACCTCTAGCGCAGCAAGACGTCACAGACGACGCAGCATTGTTGGAACAGCTTGGACAGCGTGTCGCTATCTTCCCCGGTTCCTATACGAACATCAAGATCACCACGCAAGAGGACCTGTTGATAGCAGAGACTCTCATTAAAGGACTTACCGCTCTATGACTATGCGTATCGGCTTTGGCTACGATGTCCACGCTTTCGCTCCAAACCGCCCCTTAGTGCTTGGGGGTGTAATCATCCCTTTCGAACACGGCCTCTCTGGACACTCTGACGCCGACACAGTCATCCATGCCATCGTGGATGCCCTCCTGGGTGCCGCAGCGCTCGGTGACATCGGCAAACACTTCCCCTCCAATGATGAGCGTTGGAAAAACCAGCCCAGCGCTGTCTTCCTCGACTATACTTACGATTTGTTATGTCAATATCAGTACAGGATTAGCAATATCGATGCTACCATCGTCGCTGAACGCCCCAAACTGGCTCCCCACACACAGGCCATGCGCGCCCACCTGGCAGAACATTTGCATCTTGATATCAATCAGGTCAGTGTGAAAGCAACAACAACCGACGGCCTCGGCTTCCCAGGCCGCCAGGAAGGGATAGCCTGTTATGCTGTGGTGCTGATAGAGAAGAACGTAACTCAAGAAATAAGGTAAAGAATAGAACCAAATAGTGTGATACAATAATTCACGGCGATTGTTCACCCATCTCCTTAGCTGGGTAGAGAAAGCGTATGTCAATTGTGAACTGCTGCTATTTAGCGAAGAGTCAATGTGTCAACCTATTGAAAGGAGGTCATGAGAGCAATGGGAACGTACATCATGTTGAGCCGTTTAAGCCCAGAGGGAGTGAAGACCCTCAAGAACAATCCAGAACGAATCAAGGCGGTGAACAGCGAGGTTGAGGCGCTAGGAGCAAAGGTGCTATCCCAGTATGCCCTACTTGGAGCATATGACTTCATCACCGTGCTGGAGGCTCCAGACCCGGAGACAGTGACGCGGGTTTCGGTGGAGTTAGGTTTGCGCGGTACGGCAAGCTTCGAGACACTCACCGCTATTCCTGTGGACGTCTTTATCGCTTCGCTGAAGAAGAGTTAGGCTACCTTACAATAGGTAAGCAAGATGAGTCGTAGTGAAAGCGCCTGCCGCGGGCATGCCCGCGGCAGGCGCTTTCACTACGACTCATCTTCACATCAATAGATATTAGAAGAGGGCGAACGCTTCTACTCAACCGAGGGTGGAGAGTTACTTTCTTTTGTCTCCTCTTTTTTCTTCTCTTGCTCCGGAGTCAAAAGCATCTGGACGGCCTGCTGAGTATTCAAAGGAATTCTCGGAATCTTCTGTGACATCTCAGAAATTTCCTCCATAGGCAACTCAGCCAGCACCTTGTCCTTCATCGCCTTAGCCTGACCCATACCTTTGCCCGCACCGCGTGACATCGATTGCAGCGCCTTCGGCCCAGCGATCAACAGGCCGATGACGAGAATCACGAGCAGGTCTATAAAATGGAATCCTCCCATACAGCCTCCCTCTTTCTAGCTAGATGACATCTCGCCAGGGATATGTTCCACACGCTCTAATATGTTTCTTACTCAGCTGACAAAAAATATCACTACCTGTATGTTCTATCATATCATACGGGCGAAAGAGGGAGTTGGGTGAGGGACCCGCGAAAACTACCCCAAAAAAGAGCACACCGGCATTTATCTTTACAGAGAGCAAACAAGAAATCGTGATTCAGCGCTGATCGCTGTTCCTCATCCGGCATTCTACTAGTAGGAGTCAGCCCCCTCCACACTCGACGCAGCTCCAATGAGGTTTCCTACGAGAGAGGGGGCGTGAAATGCTCGCACCACAGTTTCGCAATAGAAAATATATTTTTGTTCCATAGAAATAGTAGACGAGATAAATATAAATACTTGACAACGTACCAGCTACACCGTATACTTTGTAACGAAAGGAGCCGGGCACAATGGCAGATCAGCGGATCCTCGAATTCATTCGACAGCAACTTGTTGATAGATGGAATCTGTTCAGGCAAGAGCATCCAGAGGAAGCCATTGACCTCAGTGGAGCGGATTTAAGTGAAACGAATCTTGGCGGAATGAATCTCATCCGGGCGGATCTGCGCGGTGCAGATCTGAGCAGTGCGGATCTCTGGAGAGCCCGTTTAAGCGGGGCTTACCTGGTGGAAGCAAACCTCAGCAACGCGAACCTGGTACAAGCAGACTTGAGTTATGCAGACCTGAGCAGAGCTGAGCTCAGCGATGCCGTACTTCGTGATGCAAACCTCATGGGCGCTCTACTTCTGGATGCCAATTTGAGTAGAGTAAATCTATGTGGAGCGAATCTGAGAGAAGCCATCGTAACTTCCGCACAACTCAGCAAAGCGCAATCTCTCGCTGATTGTTTCTAATGAGAACTCCGCTGGGATGTCCCTATTAGGACGTATCTACTGGTAGAGGCCAAGGCGTGCCCTCCCACTACGGAGAGAGCGACGCACGCAACTTCACACACGCCCGGTAGAAGGCGGTCTTGACTACGGAGGTCGGAATCTGTAGCCTGCACCCGATATCGTTAAAAGAAAGTTCTTCCGTGTAACGCAACCACACGATCGTACGTGCTCTGGGCGGCAGCATACGGATGGCAGCACACAAGCGCTCCTGCTCCTCCTGCTGTTCTGCCTGCTCTTCTGGCAGCGGCGCGGGATCAGGCAGTCCCGTCAGGACCTCCTCTTCCCCCGCGTCCTGCAAGGCAGAGAAGAAGAACTGAGAATGCCTCTTGCGCCAGCGTCGTTCATCGAGGCACCGGTTCCGCGCGACGCGCAAGAGCCAGGATTTGAGCGATGTCTCGCTCCATCTGGAGGGCGGGTTGCTCTGCAGGGTGGACAGGAAGCGATAGAACTGGACCCAGACGAATTGCACCACATCGTCGGCCTCGTCCCCGTCCAGGCAAGCACAGACAAGCCGGTATACCTGGCCATGGTAGCGCTGCACCAGGATAGCAAAGGCTGCGTCATCACCTGCACAGGCATGTTCGATTAGCAGGCGATCAGAGAGTTCTTGTTGATGTGCCGGTTGTGATAGGCGTCTGTTCATGCGTCGTCTCCTGAGAGAGGCAGCAACGCTCCCGGTGCATTCCACCCTCTGACACAACGTCACTCATGTGGCTAGATGGAGCCCAGGAATGAAAGGCGCATCACTGCCGCAGGGAGTCAAGCCGCCTTCGGTTGGCGGTGGGACATTTGTCTCCTTGTTACTTGCAAGAAGCAGTGTAGCGCGCTGCGCGGCAGATGTCATGCTCTGAAAGTGGTAATGTGTGAACCAGGTGAAACCTCGGCCTCCGTCTCCACTGAGGCAAAACGGATCGTCTGCGTCGACACCTACAAGACCTCCGCGTAGCGAAACAGGTGCCAACCCCTGCTCTCTACGTCGTAGAGCACTAGCTCGGCTTCACGTACCTGTTGGAAGCGAGCAAAGCTCCTTGCAAACTGGTCTATTCACTACCACCTTCGTGCGTGGTAAAGGTGAAGCGTTGCGCCAGCAGTGCGTGCTCGACCGCTTCATACTGCAAGGCCAGGAACACGACGCTATGCGGCCGGCCAGCGTTCGCAGGACCGGCGTGTGTCTCCCGTCACAACTTACGGAGGTCTTCCACAAGACGGTCGGAATCTCCCACAAGACGATCAAAGGTCTCCACAAGACGGTCGAGGGTCTCCCACAAGGCGCAGTGCGCCACCGCTCTCGTCTCCGCTCCTGTCGCCCATCCCGTGCTCGCTGCTGTGTGCTCCCTTTTCAGATGTGCCGTATCGGTCTTGTTCCTCTTGCACAATCCCCTCAACAAAAACACACCAAATAGGGGCCAAATCTGGCTATTTCTCGTTCATTACAACAGGAGCAATCTCATCATATGCTATGATGAAGTTCAGAAGTTAAAGCAATCAGGAAATCACTAGAAAAAGAGTCTATAAAATGCAAACTGTATATGGTCAAAGTTCAAGCAAATTAAACCCACAGACACGCAAAATCGCCACCATCGCTATTGTTCTCTTCGCCCTTTCTGGACTGATTAGCGGCTTTGCGGTAGGAGCATTCGTGCACCGCAGGCCAGCAACAGTCACAACACACAAGACAAGTTCGGGATCAAAATCCGAAGTACGAATCACCCCACCACCAGTAATCACGCGAACACCAGAAGTTGTAACGTTAGGTGAACCCCAAATAACAGATTTTATTTCTTCAGAGACAGCAAATAGTAGCACCAGCTATTCTCTGTCGGCCTTAATAATCGATAAAGCAAATAACCCTATTCAAGCATCTGATGTTACTTGCAAACTTTGGCTGACAAAAGATGCAAATGTATCAAGCGAC
>Ga0070697_100002579_pt1 | contig 13940 bp, 11 predicted proteins | sample KBSK1501metaG_FD_65475 | JGI IMG/M metagenome (GOLD analysis project Ga0070697, IMG submission 65475) | Corn, switchgrass and miscanthus rhizosphere microbial communities from Kellogg Biological Station, Michigan, USA - KBS K1-50-1 metaG | ecosystem: Host-associated > Plants > Roots >...
AGACCCACTTTACTGGTACTCCTCGGCGCGGTGGTACTACTGCTCCTCATTGCCTGCGCCAACGTGGCCGGTCTGTTGCTGGCCCGGTCGGAAGCACGCAGCCGCGAGATCGCCTTGCGCACCGCCCTCGGTGCTGGCCGGGGCCGGCTGATCCGCCAGCTTCTCACCGAGAGTGCATTGCTCGCTGCGGTGGGAGGCGTCCTGGGGCTCTTGCTCGCGGCATGGGCCAGCCACCTGCTGATTCTGGCGGCACCGCCCAGCATCCCGCGACTGGAAAACATCTCGGTGGATGGCAGAGTGCTGGCATTCACCGCTGCGGTCTCGCTCCTCGCTGGGCTGCTCTTTGGGGTGGCCCCGGCGATTCACTCCGTAGGCATAAACCTGAGCGGCTCCCTGGCTGAGGGTGGACGGGCCGGCGCTGGCCTGCCCCGGCAACGGCTGCGGCGCGGGTTGGTTATCGGGCAGATCGCGCTCGCGCTCATTCTGGTGAGCGCCTCGGGGCTCCTGGTGCAGAGCTTCCGCCGGCTGCGGCAGGTGGATCCCGGGTTTGATCCCGGGCAGGTGCTGACCGCCCGGGTGGATCTCGGGCCGGTACGCTACCACGCCAACCGCGATATCTGGGCCTTCTACCACGAGCTCATCCAGCGGGTCGGCGCACTCCCCGGAGTACAATCGGCCGCCGTTGCGCGGGCGCTTCCCATGACCGGGCGGCTCGATATCGGAGACTGGTCCTTCGTGCGCGAGGGACACTACTCCATCCCAATCACACCGGCCGATCGGAGTCACGCGGACTGGCAGGTGGTGACGCCCGACTACTTCAGGACAATGCGGATTCCGGTCATAGCCGGGCGTGCATTCGACGAGGGGGATGTCATCGGCTCGCCTGGCGTCATCATCGTGAACCGGACGCTGGCATCGGAGGTATGGCCGGAGGGTGACGCGATCGGAAAGCGGGTACTCCTCGGCGGCGGAGCCATCGACTCGGTGTGGCGCACCGTGGTGGGTGTGGTGGGCGACGTACGACACCGGGGACTCGATGCAGCGGCGCGGCCGGAGATGTACCTGCCCGAGGCGCAGTACCCCGCGGGCACCGGCACCGCCACTCGATCGCTTTACCTCGCCATCCGTACTTCGGGCGATCCGTCGGCCTTGGCTCCGCCTCTCCGGTCGACGTTGCGAGCGCTCGATCCCGACGTGCCCATGGCCGAGGTGCAGACGCTGGAACAGGCGCTGGGTTCGTGGGCGGCCGAACGGCGGCTCACCATGCTGGTGGTGAGTTGTTTCGCGATGCTCGCCCTAACCCTGGGAGCGATCGGCATCTACGGGGTGATGAATTACTTCGTGTCTCAACGGGCCCGTGAGATCGGCATCCGCATCGCGCTCGGGGCGGTGCCGCGAGAGATCCTGCGACTGGTCCTTTCCCAGGGCGTCTGGCTGGCAGCGATCGGCATTCTTGCCGGCCTGGCTGGCGCGCTGGCCACGACCCGCATGCTGGCGAGCATGCTGTTCGAGGTTCGCCCTAATGATCCGCCGACCTATCTGGTGACGGCGCTGACGCTCGCCCTCGTTGCCCTCGTAGCTACCCTGCTGCCGGCACTCCGAGCCACCCGGGTAGACCCGATCGAATCGATGCGGAGCGAATGATGGACACCCTGCTGCAGGATCTGCGTTATGCCCTTCGCTCGCTGGTGAAGTCTCCCGGGTTCACCCTGGTCACTCTGCTCACGCTCGCGCTCGGCATCGGGGCCAACACCGCGATCTTCAGCGTGGTCAACGCGGTGCTGCTCCGGGCGCTGCCATTCCGGGATCCGGACAAGCTGGTGGTCGTCCGTGAGGTGTACGGAGACGGCCAGGAAGGCAGCTCCAGTGGGCCCAACTTTATGGACTGGAAGAAGCGCAATCACACCTTGGAAGGGCTGACCGCCTGGCGCGGGATCAATCTCGGCCTCGTCGGGGCAGGAGAGCCGGAAGAGATCACCGCGGCCACGGCGGATGCCGACTTCTTCAGAGTGATGGGGATCGATCCGATTCTGGGCCGGGGCTTCGCGTCGGGCGAGGACCAGGGGCAGGCAACCGTCGTGGTACTGAGTGAGACGCTGTGGCGATCCCGCTTCGGTGCCGCCCGCACCATTCTCGGACGCACCATCTCCATGAGTGGCCAGCCGTACACGGTGATTGGTGTGGTGCCTTTCAGCTCGGCCTACACCGGTCCGGTCCAGGCGTGGCTTCCAATCGGCTACGGTCAAGGGCGCTCCGCCCAACGGGACAGCCACTCCTATGACGTGGTGGGCCGGCTCAAGGCCGGTGTGACAGTGGGCCAGGCCCAGGCCGACGTCGGGGGCGTCGCCAAGACGCTCGAGCGAGAGTTTCCGGCGAGCAACGTGGGGCGTGGGGTGAAGGTGATGCCGTTGGCGGAAGATTCGGTGGGAGCCGTGCGTTCGGCGCTGCTGCTGTTGACCGGCGCGGTAGCCCTGGTCCTGCTCATCGCCTGCGCCAACGTGGCGAATCTGTTTCTCGCACGGGCGGCAACGCGGCAGCGGGAGCTCGCCGTCAGGGCGGCGCTCGGCGCGGGTCGCTGGCGACTCGCGCGCCAGGTCCTGGTAGAAGCGGTAACCCTGTCAATCGTCGGCGGCCTGCTGGGGCTCCTCCTCGCCAGTTGGGCGATCGACCTGTTGCTGGCGCTCCAGCCGAGAGGCATACCGCGGCTGACGGAGGTCGGCATCGACGGGGCGGTGCTGACATTTACTCTGCTGGTCTCGATCGGCGTGGGGATTGCCTTCGGATTGCTTCCGGCGCTCTCCATGTCCCGACAGGATCCAGCTGAGTCGTTTCGAGGAGAGGGACGAGGAACCAGCAGCGGGAGGCCTCGCAGCCGCTTCCGGTCGGCGCTGGTCGTGGCCCAGGTCTCCTTGGCCCTGGTCCTTCTGGTCGGCGCCGCCCTTCTCATCGTGAGCGTGCGCGAGCTCAGCAATGTCGTGCTCGGGTTCCGCCCGGACGGGGCGATGACCTTCCAGCTGAGCATTCCGGCCTCCAAATATGCGGGCGCAGATGCGCAGCGAGGCTATATCGACCGTCTGGTGGAACGGCTTCGCGCTCTTCCCGGAGTTCGCGATGCCGGCGCGGTCTTCTTCCTCCCGCTCAGCAACGGATTTACCAGCGGCGACATCTCGGTCGAAGGCCGGCCGGCCGCGGCGCCCGGGCATGAGCAGTACGCAGGCTATCGTATCGTCGCTGGAGACTTTCTCAACTCCATCGGGGTCACGCTTCGGCAAGGCCGGCTGTTGACGCCGGAGGATCGGGGAGGCGCAACGCTGGTCACGGTGGTGAACGAGGCGTTAGCCCGGAGGTTCTTCCCCGGCCAAAGCCCCATTGGACAGCGGGTGACATTCGGAACGCCGGACTCCGCCCAATGGCGACAGATCGTGGGCGTGGTCGCCGATGTCCGCCAAACCACGCTCACCAGGGCTCCGGATCCGGAGCTCTACGTCCCCGCTGGCCAGCTCTCGCCGGAGGACTGGACCATCTTCATGTCCATTCCGATCTCGTTTGTAGTTCGCAGCGATGTCGAAGCCGCCAGCCTGGGGCCCGCCATCAAGGCGGCGGTGCGCGAGGTTGATCCGGAGCAGCCGATCTCCAAGCTCCGAGAGGCCGGCGAGCTACTCCAGGACGCCACCGCCCGGCAGCGCTTCAACATGTCGCTGCTCACTCTGTTCGGCGTGCTGGCGCTGACCTTGGCAGGAGTGGGTGTCTACGGGGTGATGGCGTACGGGGTGAACCAGCGGACGCGTGAGCTCGGCATCCGTCTCGCACTCGGTGCCCGGGCCTCCTCGGTGCAGGCCATGGTCCTGCGGCAAGGATTGAGGCTCACCGTGACCGGTCTGGTGCTGGGCCTGGTGGGTGCGCTTGCGCTCAGCCGGCTGCTGACGACGCTGGTGTATGGGGTGAATCCCAGCGACCCACGGGTTTTGGGTGTCGCCGTCCTGGTGCTCGCGGCGGTGTCGGCTCTCGCCTGTCTTATTCCGGCGATCCGGGCCACGCGGGTAGATCCGATCGATGCGCTGCGGAGCGAATGATGGACACGTTGCTGAAGGATTTCCGGTATGCCTGGCGCTGGCTGCGGCGTACTCCCGGCTTCAGTTTGGTCGCCGTCGCGACGCTGGCGCTCGGCATCGGCGCGACCAGCACCATCTTTACAGTCGTAAACGGCGTGCTGCTGCGGCCGCTTCCGTATCGGGCAGCCGATCGGCTGGCCAACATCTGGAACGACCTGGGCGAAGGCGCACAATCCCTCCCCGCGGTGTCGCCGCTGGACTTTCGGGACTACCAGACGCGCGTCGACGGCTCGCCCCGGGTGGCGATTGTCGACCAGACGCTGGCCAAGATGGCGTGGCCCGGGCAGAACGCGGTGGGCAAACAGCTGCAGGTGCAGCCGACGGGAAGTCCCGATGCGTTCGTAGAAGTCGTCGGCGTGGTCGAGCACATGCGGATCAACGATCTGACTCGGGCTACCCTGCCGCAGATCTACTGGCCGATCGGCCAAGCTCCGTGGCCGAACGTTGGATTCGTGATCCAAACCTCGGTCGAACCCGCGAGCGTCGCTCCGGCTGTCCGCCGCGTGGTTGGGGAACTGGACAAGGATCTTCCGGTGGCTCGGCTGGTACCGATGTCTCGGTACGTCGCGGATGGTATGGCACAATCGCGCTTCAGCATGATCCTGATGACGGCGTTCGGCGGCATCGCGCTGTCGCTTGCCGCGATCGGGATCTTCGGAGTCATCTCGTACTCTGTGGCCCAACGCACCCGGGAGTTCGGCATTCGCATGGCCCTGGGCGAGACCCCCAACCGTACCCGTTGGAGCGTCATCCTCCGGGGCATGCGGTTAGTGGGCTTGAGCCTGGGATTGGGCTTGCTGGCCGCGCTGGCGGCGAGCCGGGTACTTGCCGGGTTCCTGTATGGCGTGGATGCGGGAGACCCGCTGACCTTTGCCGCGATCACTGCGATGCTGTCTGTCGTTGCCTTGATCGCGTGCTATCTGCCGGCCCGGCGGGCGACCTCGGTAGACCCGATGGTCGCCTTGCGGGCCGAGTGAGGCTTAGACCCTCAACCCCCATCGTCCCGTGATCAGACTCTCGAACATCGAGCGCTTTTTTCAGACCGGTCCCACCCGGACGTACGTACTGCGGCGGATCAATCTCCAGATCCGTGAGGGTGAGTTCGTCACCATCATGGGTCCGTCCGGGGCGGGGAAGTCCACCCTCCTCAGCATGCTGGGCATGCTCGACAGCGCCTGGTCGGGAGAGTACTTCTTTCTGGGCGAGGCGGTGCACGCACTGGCGCCCAAGAAGCGGGTGGAGCTCAACAAGCGATACATCGGATTCGTGTTTCAGAAGTACCATCTGATCGACGACCTGACGGTCTATGAGAATCTGGAGATCCCACTCTCCTATCGCGACATCAAGCCGAAGGAGCGGGCTGGGATCGTAGCCGAAACCCTGGATCGGTTCCAGATTGTGGGCAAGAAGGACCTCTTCCCCAGCCAGCTTTCCGGAGGGCAGCAGCAGCTCGTGGGTGTGGCCCGGGCGGTGATCGCTCACCCGAAGCTGCTGCTGGCTGATGAGCCGACCGGGAATCTGCACAGCGCCCAGGGAGAAGAGATCATGGAGCTGTTCACCCGACTCAATCGCCAGGGCACGACCATCGTGCAGGTGACCCACTCGGAGAAGAATGCCTCCTACGGGCATCGCACGATCAATCTCAAGGATGGGTGGATCGTGGAGCCGGAGGGCGTTGAGGCAGGGCGGTAAGGCGGTATGGCGGTAACGGCGGTAAAGACCGCAAGGCCTCGCTGACTAGGGGACTCTGAATGACTACGGGGTACTCCAAGCGCTCTCTGGCCGACAAGCTCGGCATCAAGCCTGGCACCAGGATCATCGCGCTGGGCGCGCCGCCGAACTATGCCAAGCTCCTCGGTCCCCTGCCCGAAGGCGGCTCGATCAGCACCCGGATGGCTCGACCCGCCGGCTTCGTTCACCAGTTCGTCACCCAACGGAGCGAGCTCGAGCGTGCGTTCCCTTCCATCGATGCGGCGCTGATTGATGCCGGGACTGTCTGGATCTCCTGGCCCAAGAAGGCATCGGGCGTGGCAACCGACCTGACCGAGGATGTCATCCGGGAGGTCGGACTTCCGCTCGGACTGGTGGACGTCAAGGTGTGCGCGGTTGACGAGGTCTGGTCCGGCCTCAAGTTCGTCAGGCGAAAGGAGAAGCGGGGTTAGATTTCCGGCCGACCCTGCCGTTCGACAGGAACCGTTGCCGACCTCAGCCGTGTCCCCCCACATCCTGGTCGCGGACGATCAGGCCGATGTCCGCGAGGCGCTCCGGTTGCTCCTCAAGGGCGAAGGTTATGTCATTGAGACCGTCGCCTCTCCCGCCGCCGTCATCTCTGCCGTCCAGTCCGCTGACTTTGATGCAGTCCTGCTCGACCTCAACTACGCCCGCGATACGACCACCGGCCGGGAGGGTCTGGAGCTGGTGTCGCAACTCCAGGGATTCGATAGCACGCTGCCCACCATCGTCATGACGGCCTGGGGCAGTGTGGACAAGGCGGTCGAGGCGATGCGCCGCGGGGCTCGCGATTTCATCGAGAAGCCATGGGACAACGCCCGACTGCTTGCCACGCTGCGTACCCAGGTGGAGTTGAGCCGGGCACTGCGACGGAGCCAGCGGCTCGAAGGTGAGAACCGGTTGCTCCGCCGGGACGGTGCACCGGAGCTTATCGCCGAGTCCGCGGCGATGCGTCCGGTGCTGCAGCTGATGCAGCGGGTCGCCCCCTCCGACGCCAACGTGCTCATCACTGGCGAGCACGGGACGGGCAAAGAGGTCGTGGCCCAATGGCTCCACGCCACCTCCTCCCGCGCTGGAAGGCCGCTGGTTGCGGTCAATCTCGGCGGCCTATCCGAGGGTCTCTTCGAGAGTGAGATGTTCGGCCACGTGAAGGGCGCGTTCACCGATGCGCGGACCGACCGGATCGGGCGGTTCGAGCTGGCCGAGGGGGGCACGCTCCTGTTGGATGAAGTCGGCACAGTGCCTCTCCGCCAACAGGCCAAGCTGCTTCGAGTGCTGGAGAGCGGCGAGCTGGAGCGGGTGGGAGCGTCGCGCTCTCGCCGGATCGACGTGCGCATTCTATCCGCGACCAACGCCGATCTGCAGGAGGAGGTGACCGCCGGCCGCTTTCGCGAGGACCTCCTGTTTCGGCTCAACACTATCGAGATCAAGCTGCCGCCCCTACGAGAGCGGCGCGAAGACATCCGGCCGTTGGCCGAACACTTTCTGGGACGATACGCCAACCGCTATGGCAAGCCGGTGGCGGGATTCGAGCCGGACGCGGTCGAGGCTCTCGAGGCGCACCCCTGGCCAGGCAACGTGCGGGAGCTCGATCATGCCCTCGAGCGGGCGGTTCTGCTGGCACAGGGCGGCATGATCCGGAGCGGCGAGCTGGGTCTTCGTGGGAGCGCAGGGCTGCCACGGCTCGAGGACCTGCCACTCGAGGAGGTCGAGCGACTGCTGATCCGCAAGGCACTCGATCGCCATGGAGGCAACGTGAGCCAGGCGGCGAAGTCGCTCGGCTTGAGCCGCAGTGCTCTCTATCGTCGGCTGCAACAACATGGGCTCTGACCGGAGGCGGTCTCCGAGTCACGAAAATCGGGTCTTCTACTCCGCGCTCCTTGGCGGATTGCCCGCTGTGGCCATCGCCGGCTGGTTTCTGTGGACCGGCGACTACCCGCTGCGGGTAAGAATCACATTCGGTGCGCTGGCCGTAGGTAGCTGGCTCATCGGGGCGCTGTTGCTGCGCGAGCGGGTGGTGCGTCCACTGCAGACCATCTCCAATCTTCTCGCCGCGCTCCGCGAGGGCGACTACTCGATCCGCGCCAGGGGCGCCAGCGCCCAGGATGCGCTGGGCCTGGCCCTGCTGGAGGTGAACGTGCTGAGCGAGACGCTTCGCTCTCAGCGACTGCGCGCGCTCGAAGCTACCGCGCTGCTCCGCCGGGTGATCGAGGAGATCGACGTCGCCGTCTTTGCCTTTGATAGTGAGCGCCGACTGCGCTTGGCCAATCGAGCGGGCGAGCGCCTCCTGGGCCAGCCCGCGGAGCGGCTCCTCGGCCGTCCCGCCGGGAGCCTTGGACTCGCCGACTGCCTGGAAGGCGACAGCCCGCGAACGGTGGAGGCCGCCTTCCCCGGTGGGACCGGGCGCTGGGAGCTTCGCAGCGGTAGCTTTCGGCAGGATGGACTCCCTCATCAGCTGTTGGTGCTGTCCGATTTGAGTCGGGTGCTACGCGCCGAGGAGCGCTCGGCCTGGCAACGACTGGTCCGGGTTCTGGGGCATGAGATCAATAACTCGCTCGCGCCGATCAAGTCGATCGCGGGAAGTCTCCGCACGCTGGCGAATCGCTCCACCCGGCCGGCGGATTGGGAGCAGGATCTGGCTTCCGGGCTGCAGGTCATCGAAGGGCGATCAGAGGCCCTCGGCCGCTTCATGGGGGCTTATGCTCGGCTCGCGCGTTTGCCCCAGCCACGCCTCGGACCGGTCGAGGTTTCGGCCTGGGTGCATCGGGTGGCGGCGCTGGAGACTCGGCTTCACGTGCAAGTGATCGAAGGACCAGGAGTGGTGCTCACCGCAGATGGGGACCAACTCGATCAATTGCTCATCAATCTGGTGCGTAACGCGGCCGATGCGGCCCTCGAAACCGGAGGAGGCGTGACGGTGAGCTGGCGTGCCAGCCGCGGGGTGGTCGAGGTGTTGGTCGAAGACGAAGGCCATGGCCTTCCCGATCCCGGCAACCTCTTCGTTCCCTTCTTTACCACTAAAGCGAAGGGCTCGGGTATCGGCCTGGTGCTGAGCCGGCAGATCGCCGAGGCCCATGGTGGCGCGCTGGCACTCGAGCCCCGGCTCGACACCCGGGGCGCGCAGGCACGGCTCCGCCTCCCCCTCGGTGCATTGCCCCCTCATTCCGAAGGCTGATTGCGAATGTTCTTCAAACGCTTCTTCGACGAGAAGCTCGCCCAGGTCAGTTATCTCGTGGGCTGTCAGGTGAGCGGCGAAGCTCTGGTGATCGATCCCAGCCGGAGTCTGGAGCCGTACGTCTCCGCCGCGTCGGCCGATGGACTGCGGATCACCCAGGTTACCGAGACCCACATTCACGCGGATTTCGTCTCCGGTGCCCGTGAGCTCGCCCAACTCACTGGCGCGCGACTGCTGCTCTCGGCGGAAGGTGGTTCGGAATGGCAATATGACTACGCCCACGGCGCCGGCGCGGAGCTGCTACGCGACGGCTCCTGCTTTCAGCTGGGTAAGGTCCAGATCGACGTCCTTCACGTCCCCGGACATACCCCCGAACATTTGGCATTTCTGGTCACCGACACGCCAGCGGCAAGCGAGCCGATGGGCGCGTTCACCGGCGATTTTCTCTTCGTGGGTGACGTGGGCCGCCCCGACCTGCTGGAGCGAGCGGCTGGACAAGCCGGCACCATGGAGATCGGCGCCCGCAGACTCTTTCACTCGGTTCAGCGGTTCCGGCTACTTCCCGATTACCTGCAGATCTGGCCTGGACATGGGGCGGGTTCCGCCTGCGGCAAGATGTTGGGCGCAATGCCCCAGTCCACGCTAGGGTACGAGAAGCGCTTCAACTGGGCATTCGCTATCGACGACGAAGAGGAGTTTGTCCGTGCCGTGCTCACCGGGCAGCCCGATCCGCCCCGCTATTTCGCTGAGATGAAGCGGATCAATCAGAGCGGGCCCCGAATGCTGGGCGCGATTCGGCGGCCCCCGCGACTACCAGTCGGGAAGCTGGCGGAACTGCTCGAAGGCGGCACCTTGGTGGTGGATACCCGGCCGGCCGCGGATTACGCCGTCGGAGCGATCCCCGGCACCCTGAATATTCCGCTCGGCAGAAGCTTTACGACCTGGGCCGGATGGCTGATCCCGTACGATCAGGACTTTGTCCTGATCGTGGACGATCACCGCACTCAGCGGGTGGAAGAGGCGGTCCGCGATCTGGCAGGTATCGGGCTGGATCGCGTGATCGCTTATTGCGGCACCGAGGTGGTCGAGGCCTGGCGGACCGCGCGCGGGCAGCTGCAGACCATCGGGTCGATCGCGGCCAGTGAAGTTGGTGAGGCTGCCGCCTCCGAACGCGCGGCATTAGTGGACGTGCGCAGCTTCGAGGAGTGGTCGGCCGGACACCTTCCTGGCGCGCGGAACCTCCCGCTCGGTGAGCTCGACCAGCGTTTGGCGGAGGTGCCTCGGGACAAGCTGGTCATCGTGCACTGCCACTCCGGAGCCCGCGCGGCCATCGCCGCGAGCCTGCTTCTGTCTCGGGGGATCTCCCAGATCCGACAGTATTCCGGGGGCTTCGGCGAATGGTCTTCGGCGGGACGGGCGGTGGAAAGGTGAGCTGAGAGGTGAGACGTGACAGGTGAGACGTGAAACGTGAGACGTGACAGGTGAGACGTGAAACGTGAAACGTGAACAGTGAAAACCGTGACGCCCCTCGTCCTGGCGCTTGTGGGCTTGATCGCTCTCTTGTTCGCCGGGCGAGCGCTCGCTTCCCTCATTCCCCGGTTTGCGGTCTACATCGAGAGCCTCGGTGCCTGGGGTCCGATCATGTTCATCGTCGGCTACGTGCTCGCCACCGTGGCGCTGGTGCCGGGCTCGCTGCTCACGTTGGCGTCCGGCGCCCTGTTTGGCCTCACCAAGGGAACGGCTATCGCCTTCCTGTCGGCGACGCTCGGGGCATCCGCCGCCTTCCTGGTCTCGCGCTATGTCGCCAGAGGCGAAGTGGAGCGGCGCCTTGGGACGGACCCGCGGTTCATCGCGATCGATCGGGCCATTAGCCGCCAGGGACGTACGATCGTGCTGCTCCTGCGGCTCTCTCCCGTCTTCCCTTTCAGTCTGCTGAACTACGCTCTAGGACTCACCCAGGTTCGGTTCCTCGATTTCATGATCGCCTCCATCGGAATGCTCCCGGGCACGCTCCTCTACGTCTACTACGGCAGGGTGGCCGGCGACGTCGCCCGTCTGGCTGCCGGCATCCCGCTCCGGCCTGGTGCGGGTTACTACCTGTTTCTGGGCATCGGTCTGCTCGCCACCGTCATGGTCACGGTCCTGGTGACCCGGATCGCCCGTCGCGCCCTGCACGAGGCCATCGGCAGCCCCCGTGGCGCGGCCTGATTCTCATCCGCTCGAACAACCCCGAAACCCACTGATCGAGCCACTCGATCGGTACAACCAGCAATGGGTCGCGCATGTCCGGCCCTCCGGCTGGATCAATCCGGAGCCCAGGGACCGCTACCACCTGGTGGTGCTCGGAGCCGGCCCCGGTGGGCTGATGAGCGCCGCGATCGCAGCCGGCCTGGGCGCACGCGTCGCGTTGGTCGAGCGCCAACTCATGGGAGGAGATTGCCTCAACGTGGGGTGTGTGCCCTCCAAAGCCTTGATTGCCGCGGCGCGCTCATGGTGGGCGGCCGCAGATTCGCATGCCTCGTTCGGTGGTCCTCGCATTACCGGTGCGGGCGACTTCGGCGCCGCAATGGAGCGGGTGCGCCGGCTGCGCGCCGATCTCAGTCAGGCGGACAGCGCCAGCCGGTACCGCGATCTCGGGGTCGACGTGTTCCTGGGGGAAGGCCGGTTCTCCGCGCCCGACCGGATCAGCGTGCAAGGCAAGACGCTTCGCTTCCGGCGAGCGATCATTGCGACCGGCGCCCGGCCCGCCGTTCCGCCGGTGTCAGGACTCGAGGCCACTGGCTATCTCACCAACGAGACGATCTTCACGCTCACTAAACTTCCCCGGCGGCTCATCATCATCGGCTCAGGTCCCGTCGGATGCGAGATGGCGCAGGCGTTCGCCCGGCTCGGGTCGGAGGTCACCCTCCTGGAGGAGATGGACCAGATTCTCCCCGGCGAGGATGCGGATGCCAGCCGGATCGTGGAGCGCGCGATGGCGAGAGATGGGATCCGGCTGTTTCACCGCTGCCGGGTGCTGCGGGCCGACCGGCGAGCGGGAGACCGGCTGCTACAAGTGGAAAGCGAAGCACAGACCCGGGAGATCGCGGGAGACGAGATTCTGGTAGCGGTGGGACGGATTCCCAATGTCGAAGGGCTTGGGCTCGAGGCGGCCGGCGTCGACTATGGCGCGGATGGAATCGCGGTCGACGATCGGTTGCGCACCAGGAACTCCAGGATCTTCGCCATAGGCGACTGTTGCTCAAAGCATCAGTTCACCCACGCGGCGGACGCCCAGGCCAGGCTGGTGATCGGCAACGCATTGTTCTTCGGCCTCGGGGGCGGAAAGCGCAGCCAACTGATCATGCCTTGGGTAACCTACACCACTCCGGAGATCGCCCATGTGGGCATGTACGAACGGGAGGCGATCGAGCAGGGTCATCGCGTGCATACTTTGACGCTTCCGCTGGAAGGTGTCGATCGCGCGATTCTCGAGGGGCAGAGCGAGGGCTTTCTTCGGGTTCACCTTCGCGGGAACAGCGATCGGATTCTGGGAGCGACACTGGTGGCGGAGCATGCGGGCGAGATGATCGGCGAGCTCGCGGTCGCCATGCGCGCCGGTGTCGGCCTGGGCGCCATTGCCAAGACCATTCACCCATATCCTACTCAGAGCGAGGTCTTCCGCAAGGCGGGTGATGCCTGGCGGAGGACGAGATTGACGCCGACCGTGAAGCGCCTGCTCGCCTGGTTTTTTCGTACCGTCAGATAGGGCCAACGACCGGCTTGCCCGGCTCTTTCGTGCCAGCGGGTTTCGACGTATATGGGGTGGGTGCCCTTCTCTCGATTTCGACTGAAAGGTGGTCTCCCATGCTCAAGGAGTTCAAGGCGTTCGCGATGCGCGGTAACGTGCTCGATCTGGCAGTCGGCATCATCATCGGCGGCGCTTTCGGTACCATCGTCAAATCGTTGGTCGACGACGTGATCATGCCGCCGATCGGGCTGGCGTTGGGAAACGTCGACTTCTCTAACCTCTTTGTGCTGCTCAAGGCGGGCCCCAAGGCGTCACCGCCTTATGCCTCGCTGGCCGACGCTCACGCGGCCGGTGCGGTCACCTTGAATTACGGGATCTTCATCAACAGCGTCATCGCCTTCCTCATCGTCGCCTTCGCGGTCTTTCTCGTGGTCCGCGCCGCCAACCGGATGATGCCAAAGGAGGCCGAGGCGGCACCGAGCACCAAGGAATGCCGCTACTGCAACATGGCCATCCCGGTTGGAGCGACGCGTTGTCCGCACTGCACCTCCGACCTGAAGGCAGCCTGATGCAGCCCGCACTCACGACTACCGCATTTACCATCGACGGCTATCGGGTACAGCAGACCCTGGGCGTGGTGCGCGGCATCACCGTCCGCTCGCGATCGATCGTCGGTACCATCGGCGGCTCGCTGCAGACCCTCTTCGGTGGCAACATCACCCTGTTCACCGAGCTCTGCGAGAAGACCCGCTCGGAGGCCTTCGAGATGATGGTGGCGCACGCGGAGGAGCAGGGGGCCAACGCGATCATTGGAATCCGCTACGATGGAACGGAAGTGATGCAGGGGGTGACCGAGGTGCTGTGTTACGGTACTGCCGTGGTGGTAGCGCCGGCCTAGCGGCCTTGCTCGACTTGGAGCGCAGGGGATGGGACTCTAAGGGGCCAATGACACACTTTGCAGTACAAAGTACTTGCTAAGAGCGAAGCCATTCATTATAGTCGTCTCATGACTGCCCCCCAGCGCATTCCTCGAACCTCCGGCGATGCCCCGGCGCTGCACGCCCGCGCCATGGACAATCTCTCCTTTATTCGGGAGACCATGGAGCGGGCAACCGCCTTTACTGCTGTCCCCGGCTGGGGAGGCGTGGCCATGGGCGCTACGGCCTTCGCTGCCGGTGCCATTGCTCGGGCC
>Ga0070697_100002580_pt1 | contig 13932 bp, 11 predicted proteins | sample KBSK1501metaG_FD_65475 | JGI IMG/M metagenome (GOLD analysis project Ga0070697, IMG submission 65475) | Corn, switchgrass and miscanthus rhizosphere microbial communities from Kellogg Biological Station, Michigan, USA - KBS K1-50-1 metaG | ecosystem: Host-associated > Plants > Roots >...
CATGAATCGTGTGCAGCTCCTGAAATTTTCGGATTTTCCACACACCCACGTCCTGTCGCTGCCGCATCCGATAGCGAAAGAGGAGAACAAAATATGCAAACCGCGCGCGATCTTTTTGTTCATGAGCTACAAGACATGTTCGACGCCGAACAGAGGCTGGTAGAGGCTCTCGGCGAGCAGGAGGAAGAATCCAGCCGGCCGGAGCTCCAGAAAGCCTTCGCTTCTCACCGGGAACAGACAGAAAACCAGGTTGAGCGGCTTCGTCAGGCTTTTGAGGAGATAGGCGAAGAGCCGGAAGAGACTGAATGCAAAGGCATCAAAGGCCTGATTGAAGAACACGAATCATTCAAGGAAGAAGATCCTTCAGAAGAACTGCTCGACATATTCAACGTAGGTGCTGCTATCAAAGTCGAAAGCTACGAAATTTGTGCCTACGAATCGCTAGTGAAGCTGGGCAAAGAATTGGGCTTCAAGAAAGCGGTCAACTTGCTCAACCAGAACCTGAAAGAAGAACAACAGACCCTCAAAAAGATGGAGACTTTCAGCAACAAGCTGAAGCCGAGCGAACTGGGCGTCGAGGAAGAAGAGGAAGAGAGAGGCTCTCGTCGCCGCTCAGGACGAGCTGCGTAACTCTCGTTATGATCCAAGAAAAGGGCGCAATCTGCGCCCTTTTTTATTGCTTGCCCCTCCTCGCGACCACGGGCAGTGCTGCGCATCCAATATGTTACGCTTCTATTCAGGGACACTCTGCCTCCACGAAGAAGGATTTTGATTGATCGGTCAGTTGATAGCCAAAGTCATTGGCACCAAGAACGAACGTGACGTAAAGCGGGTGCAGCCGGTAGTTGCGCGCATTAATGCGCTCGAGCCCGAGATACAACGGCTGACGGACGCCGAGCTGCGCGCTAAAACCGATGAATTGCGCACTCGCTTGCAGCAACGTCTCAAAGAGCTTGCGCCTGAAGAGAACCCCTCTGACTCTGAGCAGGTAGATCCCGAGCGCCAGGAAAAAATTCAGAAACAGGCGCTTCAGGAAGCGCTTGACGAGCTTTTACCGGAGGCCTTTGCGGTGGTGCGGGAGGCCGGCCGACGCACCGTCAACATGCGGCATTTCGATGTTCAGTTGGTCGGCGGCATGGTGCTGCACCAGGGCAAGATCGCGGAGATGAAAACCGGCGAAGGCAAAACTCTGGTTGCCACCCTTCCCGTGTATCTGAACGCGCTTGCTGGCCGCGGCGTGCACGTAGTCACGGTCAACGATTACCTGGCCAAACGCGATTCCGAGTGGATGGGGAAAATTTATAACTTCCTGGGTTTGAGCGTTGGCGTGATCGTGCACGAATTGGATGACGAGGAGCGCCGTACTGCCTACGCGGCCGACGTCACCTACGGTACCAACAACGAGTTCGGCTTCGACTATCTGCGCGATAACATGAAGTTCGACCTCAAGGATTGCGTCCAGCGCGGCCACCACTACGCGATCGTGGACGAGGTTGACTCCATCCTTATCGACGAGGCGCGCACCCCGCTCATCATCAGCGGCGCCAGCGAGGAATCCACCGACAAGTATTACAAGGTCGATCGCATCATTCCCAAGCTGGAGCGCGGAGAAGAGATGAAGAGCGCGCCCGGCGAGCCGAAAATTCTCACCGGCGATTACGTGGTGGACGAGAAGCACAAGAACATCACCGTCACCGACGAGGGATGGGAAAAGGTAGAGAAGCTGTTGGGCATCGGCAACATCGCCGATCCCGAGAACTGGTCGCTCAAGCACCACGTTGAGACGGCCATCAAGGCGCACGCCCTCTACCGGCGCGACGTGGAGTACGTGGTCAAAGATGGCGAAGTCCTCATTGTGGATGAGTTCACTGGACGGCTGATGCCGGGCCGGCGCTGGTCTGACGGATTGCACCAGGCAATCGAAGCCAAGGAAGGCGTCAAGATTGAGCGTGAGAACCAGACGCTCGCCACCGTAACTTTCCAGAATTACTTCCGCATGTACTCCAAGCTCGCAGGCATGACTGGAACCGCGGAAACGGAAGCTCCCGAGTTCGACAAAATCTACAAACTTGAAGTCACCGTAATTCCGACCAACCGTGTGTTGCGCCGGGTAGAGAATTCCGACATTGTTTATCGCACCGAGCGCGAAAAATATTTCGCCGCCGCCGATGAAATCCAGAAGCTGCACCAGGAAGGCCGCCCGGTGCTGGTGGGAACGACCTCCATCGAAAAATCCGAGCGCCTCTCCGAACTGTTGAAGAAAAAACAGATTCGCCACGTGGTGCTCAACGCCAAGTACCACGAAAAGGAAGCGGAAATCGTGGCGCAGGCTGGACGCCAGGGCGCGGTAACCATAGCCACCAACATGGCCGGCCGCGGAACCGACATTCTGCTGGGTGGCAATCCCGAGTTCATGGCCAAGCAGGAAGCGGTGAAGCGCGGGCTGGCACAGGCTCTGCCCGAACATGCGCCACGTCCTAGCGACGGAAACGTAACCCTCTTTTATTACCAGGGCACCGAATTTCAGGTGGCAACGCCGCAGTGGAACGAAATCCTGGCGCGCTACAGGTCCGACACTGACTCCGACCACGACAAAGTTGTTGGGATCGGCGGCTTGCACATCCTGGGCACCGAGCGTCACGAAGCCCGGCGCATTGACAATCAGCTGCGCGGGCGCGCCGGTCGCCAAGGCGATCCCGGGTCATCACGTTTTTATCTCTCCCTCGAAGACGACCTGATGCGCATCTTCGCCAAGGAGTGGGTCTCAAACCTGCTCAAGCGGCTGGGGATGGAAGAAGGTATTCCCATCGAGTCGCGCCTGATCACCCGCCGCATCGAAGCCGCACAAAAGGCGGTAGAAGCCCAGAACTTCGAGTCGCGCAAACATTTGCTTGAGTACGACGACGTCATGAACAAGCAGCGCGAAACGGTGTACGGGCTGCGGCGACAACTGCTCAGCGGTCTCGATCAGAAGCAACTCATTCTCGACGATTACGTCGAGGCCATGCTCGGCGATCTGCTCGATGAATACGCGCCGGACCAGAAGCATCCTGACGAGTGGAACTATGACGGACTGAAAAACCAGATTTTCACCCGCTGTGGCGTGGATATGGCCGCGGAGAACATTGAGGCTGAAAAGCTGAACCGGCAGGAACTCGGCGACGCCCTTTTCGCCAAGCTGCGCGAGCGCTATGACGCGAAGGAAAAGCTGCTGGGCCCCGATGCCATGCGCTATCACGAGCGCATGATCATGCTCAGCGTCCTCGATCAGCTATGGAAAGACCACCTGCTCAACATGGACCACCTGAAGGAAGGCATCGGGCTGCGCGGCTACGGGCAGCACGATCCGCTGGTGGAGTACAAGCGCGAATCTTTCGACATGTTCGAAGCCATGATGAAGCGCTTCCGCGAAGATACGGTGCGCTATCTGTACCTGATGCAGATCGTGGAGCAGGCGGCCGCGCCCAGAGCGTCGGCACCGGTCTCGGGGGATGGCGACGGCCATGTGCGATCCACCACGCTCGATGAACTCGAGCAGGAATTTCAGCGCAAGAAGCGGCGCGAACTGGAGCAGGCGCGGCTCGCGGGCGCCGGAGACTTGCAGCCGGTGCAGCAAGTGCGTCGCACCGGAGACAAGGTTGGCCGCAATGACCCGTGCCCCTGCGGGTCCGGTAAGAAATACAAGAAGTGCCATGGCGTAGCCGCCTGAGAAGCTAACGCTTGCGGCCTTTGATGGCCTTGAACGTCATTTCTTCGGCGCGGCTCCGCGTCTTTTCTTTCCAAGCGTGAAACAATCCAGCGTAATTCTCCGTGATGTAGTCGGAAACCGGAATTCCCAGCCGCTTGGCGGTGCGATCGATCCAGCGCGCCGGGCCCTCCAACTCGGCGTAGGTTCCGATGGGAGTTTCATCCAGCACCAGATGGCTGGATCCGTCGGCCCACTCGGCGCGAAATTTCTCGTAGCGGAAAATCGGCCCTAAGCCGAGCGACTTGAAAATCGCTGCAGCTTGCATGCCATCGCTTACGGCAGTCTCCGTCTCTACTCGCGACTTATGGCGGCCGGGCTTGCCTTTGGCTTTGTGGGTGACAGTCCAGTTCTTGCCATATTTGCGGATGCGCAGCATCTCTCCCCGCCGCCGCAGCGACTGGGCGGGAAAATCGTAGAGCGTATTCATCTCGTGCGTGCGAGGAGTCTTCAGGCGAAAGCCCAACGACTTGAGCTTGCGGGTGAGCTCTCTGGGGTTCGAGACTGCAAACTTGATTTCGACTTCGTTGGGCATAAAAACAAAAAAAGACTTTACGCAGAGAGCACAGAGGACCGCTGAGAGCGCCGAGAGGCCTCTGCGAACTCTGTGCTACTCTGTTAACTCTGCGCTACTCTGTTAACTCTGCGTCACGTCTTTTGTGCGGCAAGGGAATCTTCTCGGTAGTTGTTGACGATCCGACGGATTCCATCTTTGAGGACCGTTACCTGGAAATTGATCAGCAAGCCTACTGGAAGGTTCAATAACCGGAGATGCGAGAGCACTTGGGCTTCATCGACCGGATGAATTTGCTCTTTGCACTTAAGTTCCACCGCTACTCGATTGGCTACAACCAAGTCTGCTCGAAAGCCACATTCAAGCTTCACCGCATCGTAAATCAGCGGAACAGGTTTTTGGCGTTCGATGTAGAGCCCAAGCTTTTCCAGTTCGTAGGCTAAACAGGCTTCGTATGCCGACTCCAACAGGCCCGGCCGTAGTCGCCGATGCACAGTGATAGCCGCACCAATAATTTGCTCCGTGATCTGATTAATCTTCACGCAAGATTTACTTTTCGCGGGCCACCACAAAATCCGGAGCCCACAGCAGCGCGCGTTTGCTCTCGGAGTCGGGAAAGCTGCAAATCGCCTTACGCGCAGCTTCGGCATACTCACACGCCTGGGCGCTCGCGAATTCTACCGATCCATATTTGTGGAGCACATCCAGGATCTGTTGCAGGCTCACACTCTGGAAGGCGCGCTCTTGCAGTACGGTTTCGATGAGCCGCCGCTCCTGCGGCGAGCACCGCTCCAGCGCGTGGATGATCGCCATGGTGGCTTTGCCCTCGCGCAGGTCGCTGGCGACAGGCTTGCCCAGCACTTCTTCGCTGGCAGTCAGGTCGAGCACGTCATCGACAATCTGGAAGGCCATGCCCAGGCTGCGTCCGTAGTCGCCCAGTCGCTTCTCCTCTTCCGGCGAGGCGTCTGCCAGGATGGCGCCCATGCGCATGCAGACCGAAAACAGACACGCGGTTTTGCGATAGATGAGATCAAAGTGTTCATCCATGGAAATGCAACGACCGAGCTTTTCAATCTGCAGCAGTTCACCTTCTACCATCTGCTGGGTAAGCTCAGTCAGCACATCCAGGATGCGAAAATTGCGTTCTTGCACCGCGATCTTGAATGCCTGCATGTACAGCCAATCGCCTGCCAGTACACACTTGGCATTGCCCCACTGAGTGTTCGCGGCGGGCCGTCCGCGGCGCGTTTGGGCTTCGTCAATAATGTCGTCGTGAACCAGCGTGGCGGTGTGAATAATCTCGACCACCGCTCCCAGGCGGATCGCTCCGCGCCCGTCATAGTTGAACAGCTTGGCGGAGAGCAGCAGCAGCGCAGGTCGAAGGCGTTTGCCACCCCCCGCGCGCAGATGTTCGCCAATATCGCTGATAGCGCTTACGTCTGAAACAGTATCGCGCCCGAACTCTCGCTCGATGGCGGCTAAGTCGTCGCGCAGCAGTTCGAAGACTTCTTTGCCGTTGATGGTGGTTGTGGTTGCCAAGTTTTCCTGTTTGCTGCGCATGCTTTCGGAGAAGCATGTTGCATCTCCGATTAAGGCTAGCGGTAATTCGTAAACTGCATGTCGATGCCGAAGTCGCTCTGCCGCAACAATGCGATAATTTCCTGCAGAGTGTCGCGATCTTTGCTGCTCACGCGCACGGTATCGCCCTGAATTGAGGCTTGCGCTTTCTTCTTGGAATCCTTGATTCTCTTCACGATCTCGCGCGCCTTCTCCACCGGAATGCCTTGCTGCATCTTTATTTTCTGCCGCACCGTCGAACCTGCGGCGGGCTCGATCGGGCTGTAGCTCAGGGCCTTCAGAGGCACGCCGCGCTTCACCAGCTTGGCTTGAAAAATGTCGTTCACCGCCTTGAGCTTGTACTCCTCCGAGGAGGAAAGCACGATCTCCTCTTTGCCTTCCAAGGCGATGTTGGACTTCGTATCCTTCAGGTCGAAGCGGGTGTGAACTTCCTTCAGCGCGTTCTGGATCGCGTTGGAGACCTCTTGCAGATCCACCTTGCTGACGATGTCGAATGAATTCTCAGCCATAACTGTTGAACCCTTTAGTGTATGACAAAGACGGCGTGTGCGCTAAGGTAGCGCGCCTTTCCGGGGCCAGCAGTTTGTCATTCCGAGCGGTGCGAGGAATCTGGCGATTTAGTGCGCTGCTCGATTGTGGTGGTCCGCTTGGGAAGCTTGAAAAACCGGCAAAAATTCTCCGCCGTCTGCTCGCCGATTTCCTCTCCGGTGCGGCCGCGCAGTTCCCCAATTTGACGGGCAACTTCTTTTACGAATGCCGGCTCATTGCGTTTGCCGCGATGGGGCACCGGAGCAAGAAACGGGGAATCGGTCTCGATTAGCAGCCGGTCGGGGGGAAGTGTGCGTGCCGCGTCACGGATGCTGCCGGCTTTGGGGAAGGTAACGTTGCCGGCGAATGAAATCATGAATCCCAGCTCTAGTGCCTCGCGGGCATGCGCCACCGAGCCGGTGAAGCAATGGAGAATGCCTGCCAAGCCGCTACTAGCCCAATGCTCCCGCAGCATTGCGAGGCACTCGTCCCAGGCATCGTCGCTGTTTTCGGCGGGCCGGCAGTGAATCACAATCGGCAGCTTGGCGGCGCGCGCAGACTCCATCTGCCGTCGAAATACGCTCTTTTGCACTTCGCGCGGCGAGTGGTCGTAGAAGTAGTCGAGGCCGATTTCCCCCCAGGCAATGACTTTGGGATGTCTTGCCAACCGATCGAGTTCAACGAAATCCGACTCGGTGGCGAGCTTGGCTTCGTGAGGATGAATGCCAATGGTGGCGTAAACGCCCGGATGCGATTCGGCTAGCTGAATGCCGCAGTCAAGAGAGCCTGGGCCAGTGCCGCTTCCGATAGCAACCACGCTCTCAACGCCGGCCTCTCGCGCACGCGCAAACACCGCCTCACGGTCGGAATCGAACTGGGGCATTTCGAGGTGAGCGTGGGAATCGACGTACATGGGAGAAATTAAATTTTCACCACCGAGACACGGAGACTGAGGAAAAAACTAGGGTTGGCTCTGTGTCTCAGTGCCTCCGTGGTGAAATTGACGTTATTTCAGGCGGGCTCCTACCGGCACATCCTCCAAGAAGCCTGCCAGCACCGGAGTGCCTTTATCGCCGACGGAAGCAGCCACGATCATGCCATTCGATTCCAGGCCCCGTAATTTGCGCGGAGCCAGATTGGCGACGATAACCACCTTACGCCCGACCAGAGAATCGGGCGCATAAGCCTCCGCTATGCCGGCAACGATTTGCCGGACTTCAGTGCCAATATCTACTTCGAGGCGCAGCAACTTGTCGGCACCCTTCACCTTTTCCGCTGCCTTAACCTGGCCGACGCGCAGTTCGATTTTCGAGAAGTCATCGATGTTGATCTTGTTATCGGTAGTACTTGTCGATGCAGGTGCAGCCGAAGTTGGTCCGACCGCGGCTTGCGTCGCCGGCTGCCCCGCCTTGGCGTGAGCACCCGCAGGTGGCGGCGTTGCTGCTTTGCTGGGCTCCGCGCGGCTTTCTCCCGCCGATGCAATCGTTCGCTCTTCTTCCATCTTCTGCATTTGTTCAATGGCAGACTTGTCGGCCCGTGGAAACACCGGCTGCACCACGCCCAGTTTGGTCCCCAGCGGCAGTTGTGCCCACTGGAGCCCGGTGATGTTGAATTTTTTGATGTCGCCAAGACCAAGTTGCTTCCAGATTTTTGAAGCCGATTCCGGTATCACCGGTTCGACCAGAGCCGTAACTATCCGCAAGGTCTCGGCTGAGGTGTACAGGATCGTACCCAGTCGCGAACGGCTGGTCTCGTCCTCTTTGTCGGCTATCGCCCACGGTTCGGTTTCGACCAGATACTTGTTCACAGCCGCCACCAGTTCCCAGACTTTTTCCAGGGCGCGCGAGAACTGGTAGTCAGAAAACAGCTCTCCGTATGCCGCGATGGTTTCCACCGCCAGGTTGGCGATGGCATCATCGGCTGGGCGCCGGGTGGCAGTCTTCGAAGGATATGGAACCTCGCCGCGGAATGATTTTTGAATCATGGTGAGAGTGCGGCTGGCGAGGTTACCCAATCCATTGGCCAGGTCGGAGTTGTAGCGCTCAACCAAGGCGTCGAAGGAAAAGCTGCCATCGCGGCCGAACACAACTTCGCGCAGCAGGAAATAACGCAGAGCGTCGACCCCGAGCACGTCGAGAATAGTCTCCGCACGCACGATGTTGCCGCGCGATTTCGACATCTTGTCCTGCTCGAAGAGCAGCCACCCGTGCACCACGACGGATTTAGGCAGCGGCAGTCCAGCCGCCATCAGGAAGGCCGGCCAATAGACGCAATGGAAGCGGACGATTTCCTTGCCCACCATGTGAACGTCGGCGGGCCAAAACTTTTCAAAGCGTTGCTGGTCAGCTTGCTCGGGCGATCCAAAACCTACCGCGGTCGCGTAATTCGACAGAGCATCGAGCCACACGTAAATTACGTGCGCCGGATCGCCCGGCACGGGAATGCCCCACTTCACAGTAGTGCGGCTTACCGACAAATCGCGCAGCCCGCTGCGGACAAAAGCTATTACCTCATTGCGCCGGGTTTCGGGACGAATGAACTCCGGATTCTCGTTGTAAAAGCGCAGCAGTTTGTCGGTGAACGCGGAGAGCTTGAAGTAGTAGTTTTCTTCGCTGACGGTTTCCGTCACTCTTCCGCATTCAGGGCAGGGCGCGCCCGGACCAGCGGCGTCAACATACAGCTCATCGAATACACAGTACTGGCCGGTGTAGCGGCCCTTGTAGATATATCCGTTCTTCTGCATGCGGCGGAAAATCTCTTGCACGCCGCGTTTGTGGCGCTCCTCGGTGGTGCGGATGAAATCGTCGTACTGGATTCCCATGCGGTCCCACAGACCGCGATAAATGGCCGCCGTCTGGTCGACGAGCTGCTTGGGCGTCAAGCCTGCGGCTGCGGCGGAACGCTCTATCTTCTGCCCGTGTTCGTCGGTACCGGTGAGGAAGAGTGTTTCCACGCCCATTGCGCGCTTGCGGCGTGCCACCGCATCGCAGACGATGGTGGTGTAGGCGTGGCCGATGTGCGGACGCGCATTCACGTAGTAGATGGGAGTAGTGATGTAGAACTTCTGAGCGGACTCCCGCCCGTTGCTCTTCGCCCGTTCTGAACCGCTCTCAGGGGGAGCGGTTTCAGGTTGCGCGGTTTCGGGCTGAGGCTTGGCTTTCGGCGCTTTGGTCCTGGGTTTATCCATTCTTGCTTTCGAGGTAGGCACGCAGCGCTTCCTGCATTACGTGCTTGAGCGGAATTTGATGCTGCTCGGCGATGCGGCGACAGTCTTCGAATTCCGGCGTGCTGGTGGCGGCGCCGTTCAGATTGGCAACTTTGATGCGCACATCGCCCCAGGGTGTGATCGCCTTCTCCCATCCCCGCTCAAGGATCAGCCGCCTTTCCTGCCGCGTACGAATACCGAGCGTGGTGGTTTCGTTGAATAAGAGTCGCGACAGTGCGCCCGCTTGCTCGTTTTTGGCGAGGACGGTGAGCAGCATGCCAGGGCGGTTCTTCTTCATTTGCACGGGCGTGTAGAAGACGTCGAGCGCCCCCTCGTCGAGCAGCCGCTGCATCACGTAGCCAAAAACTTGCGGGTTCAGGTCGTCCAAGTTGGCCTCGAGCACAGTCACCACGTCCGCAGCAACCTCGCTGGTGAGCTGCGAGGTAGAAGCTTCGCCGACGCTGGCTGCCTCGGATGTCCCCAAGAGCAGGCGCGTCACATTCGCATGTCCGTCGAACTCGCGACTGCCGGCACCGTATCCGACGGCTGAAATCTTTAAGGCCGGCAAAGGCGCAAAGCGGCTGGCCAGAACTTTCACTATTGCTGCGCCCGTCGGCGTCACCAGTTCCGCCTGTATGCCAGAGGAGAACACGGGAACATCCTTCAACAGTTCTGCCGTGGCCGGCGCCGGCACGGGGAATTCTCCATGGGCGCATTGAACCGTGCCGCTCCCAAGATTAAGCGGGGAGCACACCCACTCATCTACAGCCATAGCGTTACTGCCCACGGCCGCGCAGACAATATCCACAATAGCGTCGGCGGCGCCAACCTCGTGAAAGTGGACGCTATCAACGTCTACGTTGTGCACCTTGGCTTCGGCGGTGGCAAGCGCCTGGAAGATCGCAAGAGCGGTTTGCTTTGCGGTTACGTTAATGTTGGCGCGCTGAATGATCTCGCGGATTTCCGCCAGCCCACGGTGCGAGTGCTCCAGCACAGCGGTGGCCGAATGGTGATGTTCCAGGCCGAGCACATTTTCATGTGCGTGTTCGTGGGTGTGGCCGTGCTTGTGAGGCTGGTAGCGCTGGTGCTCCAGCCGGGGCTGGTCCTTCTGGTCGCCTGTCCAGACGTCAACTTTGGTGGCAGCAATGCCAGCCCGGGTCACGCGCGAAATCTCCAGGCGGACGCCCAGATCGGCAGCGCGGTTCAGCTCGGCAACCGTCTCCCCCAGCACGCGCGCCGGAAGTCCGGCATCCACCAGGGCGCCAAGAAACATGTCGCCACTGATGCCGGAGATGCAATCAAGATAGCCGATTCGCATAGGATGAACCGAGGCAGAATGAAAACGAGCGCGCGCCGCAAAACTTCCATCATAGAGTTGGCACGGTTGGGCGTCAAACCGCCGCTCAAAATCCGTTTGCTATAATCACCATTCTTTCAGCCACTTACCGGGACATTGGAAGCTTGTATCGCGAACTTCAGCGCCGTCTCGTGGAGCACGTGCGCAGCTTCCTGCGGCGGCAGTACCAACTCGACCTCGCCAACATTCCCGTTGACCAGCCGCCCAACGTCGCGCTGGGCGAATACGCGCTGCCGATCTCGTTTGACCTCGCGAAGAGGCTGCGCAAGCCTCCACGAAAAATCGCGGAAGAAATAGCAGCCGGCCTGAGTGATCTCGAAGGCTTCGAGAAATTCGAGGTTGCCGGCGCCGGATACATCAACGCGCGGGTAACGCGCGCGCAGTTTGCAGAGTCGCTGGCACGCTCAGACGCCGGCGCCCGTACGTCTTCGGCCCAGAAAATACTGGTCGAGCACACCAGCATCAATCCCAACAAAGCCGCTCACATCGGCCACCTGCGCAACGCCATCCTGGGGGACACGTTCGTCCGCCTGCTTCGTGCCGCGGGCAATCGGGTTGACGTACAAAACTATATCGACAACACCGGGGTGCAGGTCGCCGATGTAATCGTCGGCTTCCAGCATCTCGAGCGCAAGTCCAAAGCTGACCTGGAAAGACTGTTGGCTCAGCCACGGCCCGATTATTACTTCTGGGACCTCTACGCGCGGGTTTCGCAGTGGTACGAACAGGACAAGAACAACCTCAAGCTGCGCGCCGAGACGCTGCATGCCATTGAAGCCGGCGGAAACCCAACTGCCGAACTCGCCGAGCTGATTTCAACTGCCATGTTGCGCCGCCACTTGGAGACCATGCAGCGGCTGAACATCGAGTACGACTTTCTTCCGCGGGAGAGCGAAATTCTTCATCTCCACTTCTGGGACGCGGCCTTTCAGCAGCTTAAAGAAAAGTGCGTCCTGAAATATGTGACCGAAGGCAAGAACAAGGGCTGCTGGGTGATGACGCGAAGCACGGAGGGCGAAGCCACGGAGGAAGATCAGAAGGTAATCGTACGCTCGAATGGAACTGTAACTTACGTGGGCAAAGACATTGCCTATCACCTTTGGAAGTTCGGGCTGCTGGGAAAGGATTTCGGCTACCGGCCTTTCTACCGCTACCCGAACCAACATCAAGTCTGGATTTCGAGCACCATTGGTGAGCCTGAGCATCCGCATTTCGGCGGCGTGAGCGCCATCTACAACGTAATCGATGCTCGCCAAGCCGACCCTCAGAACAATGTCATTGAGGCCATTCGGGCGCTCGGCTACCAAGAGCAAGCCGACCACTACACGCATTTTTCCTACGAAATGGTGGCCCTCACTCCGCGCTGCGCCGCCGAGCTGGGGTATGAAATCTCTGCGGAAGAGCAGCAGAGGTCCTACATCGAAGTTTCAGGGCGCAAGGGATTCGGAGTGAAGGCCGATGACCTTATCGATGCCCTCATCGCCTCGGCCAAGAAGGAAGTGGATAGCCGGCACGCAGAGCTTCCCGATGCTGAGCGGTTGAGCATCGCCCAGCAAATCGCCATTGGCGCCTTGCGCTACTTCATGCTCAAGTTCACCAAGAATTCGGTGATCGCCTTCGACTTCAAGGATGCGCTCAGCTTCGAGGGTGATACCGGCCCGTACGCGCAGTACGCGGTTGTTCGGGCCAGCAATATCTTCCGCAAGGCCGGCGTAACACCAGAAGATGGGCTCGGCCAGTCAATCAAGTTCGAGAAGTTTCTTACCGGTGAATCAGGAGACGAAATTTGGGAGCTCTGGCTGGCCGCCGGACGGCTCTCGACTGTGGTCGAGCAATGCATCGCCACCACCGAGCCTGCATATGCCGCTAAGTATGTATTTCAACTGGCGCAGCTTTTCAACAATTTCTACCACAAGCACCACATCCTGACAGAGACCGACCCCGAGAGGAAAAAGTTTCTGCTGGCCACCGCTGCCGTAGTTCGGCGGGAGCTGATCCGCACGCTCGAACTCATGGGGATCAGCGTGCCGCCAGTGATGTGAGGGCGCTTACGGTGATGAGCCCGCTGCCACCAGGTTGTGATCCCGAGCGCCGCGCGAGGGACCTGCTCTGCCGCTTTTTTCTCGAGGCGGACAAAGTGGTTTCTTCGCATTGGTCATGACCAGAGCTGCGCGTGCTGGGATATTGAATCCTGAGTAGCTGGTCGATTAATATTTCGCCCAATGAGGTTGCTTCGACCAGGAGCGAGAAATTTCCTTCGCGTTATCAGCGGAGTAGCACTGGTTGCAGCTACAGCCTCCGCAGCCGAGCCACCCTTACCCGCTGGCATTCGAATACCAGTGGTGCTGACGAAATCGATCGGCACCAAGTTTGCCGTGGGTGCACCAGTCGAAGCTGAAACCACATCACAGGTGAAATTGCCGGCGTCGCTGGGGGTGATCCCTAAGGGTACTAGGGTTACTGGTCACATCTCGCTATCCGCGCCTTTTGACAAGGGCCAATCGCGTATCTCGCTACTGATGGAACGCATAGAAGCCAAGGGTGCGCCTCTCTTCATGCGAGCCTTTATTGTTGGGAAGGTTCGCGCTCGAAACAGCAAACTGGGAACGGGGCCGGGAGCAATCTACGGCATTCAGATTGGCGGCGTTCCGACACATGTGCCAGCTATACAGCAAATCCCGATCGACAACAGTTGCAAGCTGGTTCTTTCTGATGATCCGGAGATCGGAAGCGAGGTGATATCAAAAGAGCGCGATGTAGCGATGGATATTGGTACTACCTTCGACGTCCTTACGGTTGAGAATTAGGTCTCAAATCCTCGCACGAACTCCACAATCGAGCGCACCGCAATTCCGCTTGGTCCTTTCGCAATCCAGGATTTGTTTTCTTCCATCCAGGCGACACCGGCGATGTCCAGGTGGATCCACGGGGTCTTGTCCACAAACTCTTTGAGGAACATGGCCGCGGTCACGGCGCCGCCGTAGCGGCCGCCGCTATTCACAATG
>Ga0070697_100002581_pt1 | contig 13930 bp, 10 predicted proteins | sample KBSK1501metaG_FD_65475 | JGI IMG/M metagenome (GOLD analysis project Ga0070697, IMG submission 65475) | Corn, switchgrass and miscanthus rhizosphere microbial communities from Kellogg Biological Station, Michigan, USA - KBS K1-50-1 metaG | ecosystem: Host-associated > Plants > Roots >...
TGTCTCGAAAATGAACGAATCGATTCCTGAATACGGGTGCTCTCGTCGGGTACAACAGCTTCCGCAAGAACCTGCCAGCCGTACTTCGTTGCCGCCTCCTTGACAGCAGGTCCGCCCAGATCGTCATATTCTCCCTGGGATGCGCGATCGGAAATGGTGATTATACCGACAACGATGGGATTCATAGAGGTTCTTTCGTTTTTGAGATTAAATGCAAGCCCGATATCGACATCTCTTTATCGATTGCTTTGCACATGTCGTAAATCGTAAGGGCCGCGATGCTCGCTCCCGTAAGAGCTTCCATTTCAACGCCCGTCTGTGCCGATGTCGCGACCTGGCACCTGACTCGGATGCAGTCGTTACCAGTTTGGAAGTCGACTTCAACATGCTGCACAGGAAGCGAGTGACAAAGAGGGATCAATTCATCCGTGCGCTTGACCGCCTGGATCGCCGCGATCCGCGCCGTCGCCAGGACGTTGCCTTTTGCAATCTGGTTTGCCCCAATTCGGGAGATGGTTTCGGGTTGAAGCGTTATTGTTGCTTCAGCCGAGGCGACGCGTTTTGAGACCGGTTTACCGGAGACGTCGACCATTTTTGCGGATCCATCCTCCGCAAGGTGGGATAACAGATCACCCATCCGCTATCCTCCGATCGCGACCATTCGTCGTCCGGGCACGTAATTGTTGCGGAAATCGTGCTGCTGGGGCTTTCGCTCCACGACGTCGCGGAAAAAGCGCTTCAGCTCTTCATCGCTGGCTCCCTGGCGCAAAGGGGTTTTGATGTCGAACTCGAGGTGGCTGCCAAGGCATGGACGCAATTTACCGTCACATGTGAGCCGAAGTTTATTGCAGCTCTCACAGAAATGCAGATTGGTCATTGCTCCGATGAACCCAACCCGCTGCCTCGATTCCTTGAAACAGAAATACGATGCGGGGCCATTGGTTCTGAATTCGGGCTCCGGAATTAGCGGCCCGAACTCCCCTTCCAGGCGTCTCTTTGCTTCCGCGATGGGCAAAAAATTCTCGTCGGTGAGAACGTCCGTCAAGGTTACAGGCATCAATTCGATAAAGCGCAGCAATAAGTTTTCAGCAGCAGCAAAACGCACCAGATCCGCAAGATCTTCCTCGTTCCGGCCGCGCATCAAAACCGTGTTAAGCTTGATCAGAGCAAATCCGGCTGCTTTCGCCGCCGCGATCCCATCGAGCGTTTGCGACAAAAGGTCACGCCCGGTGATCGCCCGGTAGAGCTCCCGGTTCAGGGTGTCGAGCGAGATATTCGCGGTACGAACACCAGATCGCACAAGGGATTTTGCGACCGTCTCGCCAGTCCCGACCGCCTTGCTGAGGAGGGAACCGTTGGTTGATACACCGATGTCGGTAATTTTCGGGAGTTCGCCGAGCTGCTGAAACAACGTCAAAACGTCTCGTCGAACGAGAGGTTCGCCACCTGTGACCCGAATCTTTCTGACGCCCAATTCCGACGCAACCCGGACGAGTCGAGTGATTTCGTCATAGTCGAGTACCTCGGCGCGAGGCAACCATTCCTGGAGTTCCTGCGGCATGCAGTAGAGACAACGTTCGTTGCAGCGATCCGTGATGGAGACTCTCAGGTAACTGATCTGATGGCCGAACCGGTCCTCCATTAGGTAAGACTATCCACTGTGGCTATTTCTGCAACCAGCGAAGCGGTTTAATCGAGCGGGATAGCGAGCGAGACGGTGCACTAGAAGATTGAACCCGATGCTTTAGCGCTTAAATTGCGACCGGAGTCCTTTATGAATTGTGCACGTCGCCTCGGATTGGGAGCATTTTCGTGTGACTCTGCTATAAGATTCTATATCAAGGCGCGTTTTTTAAAGCGCATTTTTCGAGGGCGACCGATGCACCGTTGGGAATACATTCACTGAGCGCGCACTGACGGGCGTTATTGATAGAATTCAGAAGACAGAATTCAGAATACCGACGAACGGCGACCCCCTGAACCCCGAACTCCAAACCCCGAACCCCGACTTCCTATGGCTTACCGTTCATTTTTCCATTTCATCGAAGAACTGGAGCGGGCGAATGAGCTCGTTCGTATCACTGAGCCGGTCGCCACTGAATTGGAAATCACTGAACTGGCCGATCGCCAGATGAAATCTCCCGGTGGCGGGAAAGCCCTTCTTTTCGAGAAGCCGACGATCGACGGCCGGGTGTCACGGTTTCCGTTAGCCATTAACACGATGGGTTCCGAACGGCGGATGGCTCGTGCAATCGGGGTCGAGTCGATCGACGAAATAACCCATCAAATGCAGCTCATCCTTAAGGCGAAGCCGCCGACTTCAGTCCGTGAAGGGTGGTCGCTGTTGAAGCAGGGGATCGATCTTCTGCACGCGGGGCCAAAACGCGTTTCTGACGGCCCCTGCAAAGAAATCGTGTATCGATTCGAGAATGCCGGGGGCCTTTCACTACATGACCTGCCGATTCTCTTTTGTTGGCCTGGAGACGGGGGCCGATTTATCACCCTGCCAAACGTGCACACAAAGGATCCCGACACTGGTGAGCGCAATATCGGAATGTACAGAATGCAGGTCTTTGATGATCGGACGACCGGAATGCACTGGCAGGTCCACAAGGTCGGTGCTCGCCATGGCAGGCGGTACTATGAGAAAAAGGAGAGAATGCCGGTTGCCGTCTGTCTAGGGGGCGATCCCGCTTACACTTTTGCTGCAACCGCTCCACTGCCTGACGGTCTCGATGAGATCCTTTTTGCCGGTTTCGTTCGAAAAAAATCGGTGGAACTTGTGAAGTGCGAAACGTGCGATCTCGAGGTTCCTGCCGACGTCGATTTTGTCTTGGAAGGGTATGTTCAACCTGGCGAATTGCGGGATGAAGGACCCTTCGGCGACCACACAGGTTTTTACACGCCTGTCGACCAATATCCAGTTTTTCACCTGACCGCGATCACTTGCCGGAAGGAAGCGATCTATCCGACAACCATCGTTGGGGTGCCTCCTATGGAAGATTTTTACCTGGGCAGCGCGAGCGTCCGGATCTTTCTCCCGGTTTTTAAGATGAATTTTCCGGAGATCGCCGATATGGCGCTGCCCGCAGAAGGCGTATTTCATAACCTCGTTTTTGTCAGCATCCGCAAACAGTACCCCTATCAGGCTTACAAGATCATGCACGGCTTGTGGGGCATGGGTCAGATGATGTTTTCGAAGTACATCGTGGTCGTGGATGCGGACTGCGACGTTCAGAACACGAGCGAGGTTCTCTTTCGCCTTTGCGCCAACACCGACCCCCACCGGGACACCACGTTTATCAAAAACCCCAGTGACAGCCTCGATCATGCGCCCGACACACCCAACGTCGGATCACACATGGGTTTCGACGCAACGAGAAAGCTTCCTGCTGAGGGATACCATCGCGAGTGGCCGGCTCTGGTTAAAATGGACGAAGGCGTTCAAGCAAAGATGGCAGTGGCGGCGCAAAGGTTGGGACTTGCTTAGATACTTTTGGAGAGAAGACTTTCGGGAATGGACGCCATTGCTGGCCGATTATCTGGAGGGCGTCCGCTCCGTCGGCACCGTGAAATGATGTCGATGCCGGCTTCCGGCGGCGGCGAGGGGACCGGACCCCGAGAAGACGAGCAGGTTCGAGCAGGAGGACGTCGACGGGACGAGTCCTCAATGATGGGAGGTAGGGCCGCAATCAATGATCGTCCCAAGTTCCTTGTACAAGTCACATAACGGCAGGTACTTGTGATGCGCACTTATTATCTCCCATCCATCACGACGACCGTCTCGATTTCCGCGGTTTGGGGGAACATGTCGAACGGCTGAACCGATTTCACCTCAAGGTGTTCGCGAAGGCGTGATAGATCTCGCGCAAGGGTGGCCGGATTGCAGGAGACGTAAATCAGTCGCTCCGGCTTATTCGCTGCCAGTGCTTCAACGACACGCTTCTCAATGCCCGCCGCCGGCGGGTCGAGGAGAACAGCTTGAGGATTGTGCTCTGCAAGGATAGCCACGATGGCGTCTGCCACATCGGCACAGATGTATAGCTCGTTCGATTCGGCGAACGCTTTGGCCCGGCAAATCGCGTGCTCGTTCCAATCGAGTCCTACGATCTTTTCAAATCGGCCTGCAAGAGCGTGGGCAAAGAAACCGGAGCCGCAGTATGCGTCAAGCAGCGCTTTTCCCTCTAACCGCGCCGAGACGTATGCGAGGAGCTCGTATGCTACGAAGCTATTGGTCTGGGTGAAAATGAGCGGCACGCCCTCTCCGCGCAACGTTCGGTGCGAACCGTCTCGGAGACCCTCCTTGCGCAGTTGCTTCAATTTTTCATTTACTTCAGGAACAGCGATCGCACAGCGCTTCACGTCCACTACGTTTCTACTGTTCTTTGCAAAAAAACCGATGCGACCGTGCTCGGCGTGCACGGTGATTCGATTGCGAAAAGCGTACGGATTCCGGCATGGGATCACGGGTGAGACCGAAACGTCCGAAAGGTGTCCGACTCGCTTCAGGAGTTCGCTCACCTGGTGTCGCTTGAGTTCCAGCTGATGCTTGTATGTGATGTGCTGATAGTCGCATCCCCCACAACTGCCAAAGTACGGACATGGTGGCTCAACCCGTTCCGGTGAACTTCGGAGCACCTTCCGGAGTTCAGCGCAGTCGAATTTATTCTTTTGCTCGACGATCTGGACTTCGACTACCTCGCCGTCAATCGTCAGGGGCACAAAAACGATTTTTCCTCCTGCCCGCGCCACGCCTGAGCCGCCGAACGCGACGTCTTCGATGTGAAGTTCGGCACGACGATGAAGACAAGAATGCGTTCGGATCTGGCTCTCTTGAATATTAGTGTCCCGTCCCCGAAATAACATATATTTTGCCGGAAGTCAGTTGGCTGTTTTTCAAGGCGCGAACGAGCACCTTGTCGACGGCCCATTTTGATCGCAACAAAATACATGCTATTTCGGGGACAGGACACTAGATACCCCGGAATGTTGTTGGCCGAGGCCGCGATAACTGTTTACGATTAGAAAGTTAATCTCAAGAACCGTATGAGTGAAGCGACACTTGGAGCAAGAAATACAGATCACCCTGCGATCACCGCATGGGTGGAAAGAATGGCAAACCTGTGTGAGCCCGATGGAATTTTCTGGTGCTCCGGTTCAGAGGCGGAAAAGAAATTTCTTACAGATGAGGCTGTTCGAACTGGGATCTTGACACCACTGAATCAGGAGATGTGGCCGGGCTGCTACTACCATCGGTCAAATCCGAATGATGTGGCCAGGGTTGAGCAACTTACTTTTATTTGCACGCCGACCGAAGAGGAGGCGGGACCGACAAACAATTGGGCAGATCCCTCCGAGATGTACGCCAAGCTGCATTCTCTTGCCGCCGGGGGAATGAAAGGGCGAACAATGTACGTCGTCCCCTATCTGATGGGGCCACCGGGTTCGCCGCTCACAAAAGTTGGCGTGGAGTTGACTGACTCCATCTACGTGGTCTTGAGCATGAGAGTCATGACCCGTATGGGTGAGTTGGCGTACGACGAACTCCGCCGAAGCAACGATTTTAACCGTGGACTCCATTGCATGCTCGATATCAATCCCGAGAGGCGGTATATCGCGCATTTTCCCCAGGACAACGCGATTATTTCTGTCGGCTCAAATTACGGCGGCAACGTATTACTGGGCAAAAAATGCCTGGCGCTCCGCATCGGTTCTTATCTCGCACGGAGAGAAGGTTGGATGGCGGAGCATATGCTGATTCTGGGCGTCGAAGATCCGCAGGGGGAAAAGACCTATGTCGCAGCGGCCTTTCCCAGTGCCTGCGGCAAGACAAATTTTGCGATGCTCATTCCGCCCGCGCGATTCAATGGCTGGAAAGTCTGGACGGTGGGCGACGACATCGCCTGGATGAAACCGGGCACGGATGGCAGACTCTATGCCATCAACCCCGAATCCGGCTATTTTGGTGTCGTTCCCGGAACCAACTTCGAAACAAACCCGAACGCCATGCGCTCCATCGAGAAGGACACGATTTTCACGAACGTTGCGTTGGCTCCCGGGGGCGATATCTGGTGGGAGGGAAAGGACGATAAACCGCCGGAGGGCCTTATCGACTGGCAAGGCAGGCCATGGCGAAGTGGAGAGAAGGCGGCGCATCCGAACAGCAGGTTTTGTGCGCCAATGAAGAATAATCCGGCTCTGGATCCGAATATTGATAATCCGGCAGGGGTGCCAATCAGCGGGATCATTTTCGGCGGTCGCCGTGCAACGACGATGCCGCTGGTCTTTGAGGCATTCAACTGGATCCATGGAGTTTACGTCGGCGCAACGATGGGATCTGAAATGACGGCGGCGGCAGTCGGGACCGTTGGTCAGGTCCGCCGCGATCCGATGGCTATGCTGCCGTTCTGCGGCTACAACATGGGGGATTACTTTGGCCATTGGTTGAAGATGCGCAAAAAGCTGAGAAAACCTCCAAAGATCTTTCACGTAAACTGGTTCAGGAAAGGTGGATCGAATGAATTTCTGTGGCCCGGTTTTGGCGAGAACATGAGGGTTCTCAAATGGATCGTCGATCGATGCAGAGATAAGGTTGGCGCAGAGGAGACTTCCCTTGGCTGGATGCCGTCTGCCGATGATATCGATCTTGAGGGCATGAAATATGATCGCTCAAAGCTTGAGGAGGCACTTCGAATTGACGTCGGAGACTGGAGAAAGGAAGCGATTGCCCAGGATGAGCTCTTCATCAAGCTTCATGAGGATCTGCCGATCGAACTTCATTTTCAACGTGAACTCCTGATCTCCCGGCTTTAGTGTCCTGTCCCCGAAATAACATGCCATTCGTTGCGATCAAAATGGGCCGTCGGCAAGGCGCGAGGAGGGCGCATATCTAGATCGATACGGAACCGACGAGCAACGTAGCCGCCGGCCCATTTTCATCGCAACCCTATGGGCCGCAGCCAGTTGGCTGTTTTTTCCGCGTTGCTCGCTCCTTGCGTATCGATTTAGATATGCGCGTCGCTCGCGCCTTGAAAAACAGCCAACTGACCTGCGGCGAAAGACATGCTATTTCGGGGACAGGACACTAGCCCGGGGGAGACCAAGAGTAGCACGAGTATAAAAAGTGGGGCTGGGATGCTCCTTGCTCACGCTCGCAGACGACCCATTTTGTACACAACGAAGCCCAAGGGATTTAGGAGACGGTAAACCAGAGAGCGAAACGACTCCGCGCCCCAGGTGGACGGACGGCATCGGCACGTCTCATTGTTACTTTCTGAGAGATTTGCGAGGCCTCTTTTGTGGTAGGCCTTGAAAAAGTTCGGCTTCGTGCGAAACGGAAAGTTCAAATATGATCGAAACGACCCTCGTACTACTCAAGCCGGACTGCCTTGCGGCGCGACGTTGCGGCGAAGTGATCACGCGATTTGAGGCGGCCGGTTTAGAGATTGCCGGCTGCAAGATGATGCTGCTTGCGGATGACCTGCTCGCCGTGCATTACGCGCATGTATCGGACAGACCTTTCTACCCGGAATTGAAATCATTCATGCAATCAAGTCCGGTTGTTATCATCGCGTTTTCCGGTGAAAACGCTGTGACCCGAGTTCGTGACCTCATCGGACCTACCGATTCTCGCAAAGCAGCAAAGGGAACGATCCGCGGCGATTTTGGAAAAGACACCATGTTCAATTTGGTCCATGGCTCTGATAGTCCTGAGAATGCACTTACAGAGCTGAAGCGTTTTTTTAACCCGGACGAGTTATTCGAAGTCAGTCTTGAGCGCTGACTCGGGTCGAGTGATCGCCTGTTCGCGGCTCGTCTTGTGCATTTGAAGCTCCGACTGACATGACAACGCTTGGGGCGATCGTATTTGATTTCGATGGATTGATCGTAGATACCGAGGGCGCGGGCTTTATCAGCTGGCTGGAAGTATACGAGCGCTTTGGCGCCGAGCTGAATCTCAACGACTGGAGTCACGCCACCGGATATATCGGCGGATTTGATCCCGCCGTGCATCTCGAAAGGTTGCTAGGTAGAAGACTTGACTGGTCACAGATCATTCCGGAGCGGGAAGCTCGAAATTGGGCGCTGACGTTGCAAGCCAGAACTTTACCAGGCATCGAACCTCTGTTCCAAGCCGCAAGGGAGCGCGGCCTTCGGATCGGTGTAGCCAGCAATTCCGGCAATGGATGGGTAGAGGACGGACTGAAACGGCTTGGTTTGCGTACGTTTGTGGACGCCGTTGTTACGCGTGAGATGGTCTTGAATCCGAAACCGGCTCCGGATGTTTACCTGAAAACTGCACAAGCTCTGGGAATCGAGCCGAATCGGGCCGTTGCGCTTGAAGACTCCGAGCCGGGCTGCCGCGCGGCTAAGCAGGCCGGAATGAAAGCGGTCGCTATTCCCAATCGGTTCAGCGAGCGCCAGGACTTCAAGGTAGCAGACTTGATTGTCCGGAGTGCTGAGGACTTGGATCTGAAACGTTTGGAGGAATTGTTTTAGCAATGAAACTGCCTGAGCTTCGCGGAATTCTTCAGTACGTCACGCGCTTCAAGGACAAGATTTTCGTGATCGCAATCGATGGGGAAATTCTCGGTTCAGAAAATTTCGCAAATATCCTGCTCGATATTGCTGTCTTGCGTTCGCTTAACATCAAGGTCGTTCTCGTTCATGGCGCCGGAATGCAAATTGAACAGGCAGCCTTCGAACAGGGAGTCAAGGTCTCAAACTTTGATGGAACCGGAGTGGTTGATGAAGCAACCCTCCAGCTTTCAATCAATGTAGCAATCAGGCTGACAAACGAGATCATGGAGGGTCTTACGCAGGTCGATCTTCGCGCCGCCTACGCAAATTGTGTCATCGCACATCCGTTCGGCATTCTTCATGGAGTCGACTATCAGTATTCCGGTAAAATTGAACGCGTCGATGTAAAGATCCTGGAGCTATTCCTGGATCAAGCGATTGTTCCCGTCATACCGCCCCTTGGATTCGATGGCGAAGGGCGAACGTTTCGCGTTAATTCCGACCTCGTCGCCATGGAAATCGCGGAGGCTCTTCATGCTGCGAAGATCATTTTCCTCTCGCCCTTCGACGGGCTCGTAATTGATGGACAGCGGATCGGGCACCTCGTTGCCCCCGAGTTGGAAGAATTGCTCAAAAAGCAAAAAAACAATCTTCCCAAGGGCCTCTATTCAAAACTGGAGCATGCTGCGCAAGCCTGCCTGTACGGAGTTCCGCGCGTTCATTTGCTTAACGGAAACGTAAACGAAGCCCTGCTGGCAGAAATCTTCAGCAATGGCGGCGTCGGAACCATGATCTATTCGAATGAATACGAGCAAATCCGACGCTTGTACAAAAAGGATATCCGCGCGGTCATGTCGTTAATTCAACAATCCGTGCGAAGCGAGGAACTCGTACGTCGGACGCGAGCCGAAATTCTGGCGAGTATCGATGACTATTGGGTTCTGGAAATTGATCGGCACATTGCGGCCTGCGTCGCGATTTATCCCTACCCGGAGCAAAAAATGGCGGAATTAGCATGCCTTTATGTGAGTCGCTCGAACGAGAATCAGGGACTCGGGCGAAAACTGATGTCTTTTGTCGAAAATCTAGCGCGTCAGCGCGGGTATTCGAAGCTGTTCGCTCTTTCCACGCAGGCGTTTGTTTATTTACAGCAGAAGGGCGGCTTTACGGAGGCAAGCCCCGAAATATTGCCACCGGCGAGGCGAACAAAATATGAAAGCAGTGGCAGGAATTCTCGAATTTTAGTCAAGAATCTTGCACCGGTGCCGGTAGCCGCGGTCGCTCATTGACGGCGACTGTGATCACCGCCCCATCAATGCATCCGGAAAAGCTCTGGATAGATGCTATCGTCCTTGTCGTATACTTTTCCGGAATTGTCGGAATCGGGCTCTGGGCGGGGCGCCGGAATAGAAATTTGACCGAGTTTGCGCTCGGCGGCCGGTCTATTCCCTGGTGGGCGGTATTGGCGTCAATTATTGCTGCCGAGACAAGTGCCGCAACATTTCTTGGAACGCCCGCGGAAGGGTTCAAAACGCGGAGCTTTGTCTATGCCCAATTGACGATCGGAACCATCCTGGCCCGCATTGTTATCGCATTTACCTTCATTCGTCCCTACTACCGATACGGAGTTCAGAGTATCTACGAATTTCTGGAGATTCGGTTCGGTCCCTGGACCAGAAACTTAGCGAGCGGCATTTTTCTATTCACCCGGGTACTGGGGATCGGAGTCCGCCTGTATCTTGGGGGGGTCATCATCAAAGTCATTTGGCAGTACCTGTTTCCCGAAATTCAGATCAGTATCTGGATCTATTTTTGGGGGATTCTCTTTGTTACTCTACTGACTACCCTTTACACAGCGATTGGAGGGATAAAAGCGGTCGTCTGGACTGACTTTATCCAAGCAAGCTTAATGGTGGGCTCGATGTCTTTTGCCATCTGGTTGTTAGTAAGGGGGACTCCGGGAGGACTAACTACCATCCGGGAAAAGTTAGGAGGCATCCCACCCTTCTTTCAAACCGGCATCAACTTCAATGAGGGATTCTGGATGGGGTTAAAGAAAGCGCTGGAGGAACCGTACACCGTATTCTCGGCATTCATCGGTTCAACGTTTCTCACAATGGCAACGCACGGGACCGACCAGGATAACGTGCAACGAATGTTAACAGCGAAAGACTTTCGTAAATCCAGACTTTCTTTGATTCTCAGCGGATTGGCCGATTTACCCATAGCGTTTGGCTTTTTGCTGGTAGGAATCCTCCTCTGGGTTCACTACCAGGCAGCGCCAGATCCGCGCTTGCCGGAAACGGATAATGAAATCTTCGCTTACTACATTGTCACAAGCATGCCTGTTGGTGCGCGGGGTCTAATCGTCGCCGGCGTTTTTGCGACAATGATGGGATCAACCTCGGCAGCCTTGAATGCTTTGGCGACGAGTTTTACAAAGGACTTTTTTCTGCCCTACATCGCGCGCGGCGACAGCGGAAGAACGGCCATACATGCTGCGCGAGCGGCTACAATCGTGTTCGGGATAGCGATGATTGTCGTGGCGACCCTCGCGGCCTACGCCGTACTGCGAGATTCAAAACTCACGATCATACCGCTCGCATTGCAAAGCTTTGGTTATGCCTACGGTTCGTTGCTTGCGGTGTTCCTTCTCGGCATGTGGACGCAACGTCGAGGACGCGACGAGGCCAATGTGCTGGCGATGATTTGTGGAATCGCCTCAGTGTTAATGTTTTGTAAAGTTAAGTTGCCGGCAATCAATCTGGCCGATCTGCTTTTCCATGGGCGTATCGAGCCGCAAGACTGGGCGTTTGGCGGGTGGTTGCCTGATTGGTGGCCGGTAATAGCGTTCCCGTGGTGGGTCTTTGTTGGATCCATGACCTGTTTCACGATTAGCTTTCTGTTTCCAACTCCTTTGCCCCGGATTGAGGAGGCGGAGCGGCGCGCGCACTGCGGCGATCAAGTAAAATAGTTGAGGAACACGCGGTGGCGGGAACGTCAAGCATAACCTGCGTTAACAGTAGAATTTATTTGGCTCTTTAGAGGGAATTTTTCTTGCTGATATAGCGCGCTGAATCTAAGGTGACCTCCGCTCGACGGGTCAAGGCGGGTACGGGTACGTGTGAATAACTTGTGAATATTATATGTTGAGCAACGTATTCCATCCATTCGAAGTAGGCTGCAATCGTGAGGTGTCAATAAGATGGATCGATCGATTCAGGGCGATTTCAGTTAACCGGCTGTCGACGCAACTATCTGAGTAAGGACAACTTAAGGCGCCAGCGTCTCACGTGGTAAACGATTCCCCCCCATTCGTAACGCCTTTTTCTTCCCTTGGTCCCGGTTGCACGGAGCGATGGCTGTGCCGGGAATCGGATCGGAGGGCGTGTGGATAAATTGTTATGGAAGAGAGCTATCGCAAAATCTGGGATAAAATAGCGTCCGAAATTCAACCACGCGTCAGCGGCGATGCCTTCCAAAGATGGTTTGCGGCTATCGAGCTTGTGCAGGCGGACGAACTCGGCCTCACGTTTCAAGTCCCGAATACGATTTATCAGCTCTGGATAGAGAGCAATTACATGAGTCTGGTGCAGTCGGCGACTCTTGCTGTGCTCGGAAGCCCAAGAACCATCAACTTTCGGATAGCCGACAGCGGGAAGCCCGGGAGCTTGAGCGACGCGCGGTTAGAGCAGGTCAGCGAGACGCCGCAACCGATTCTCGCGGACCAGGAAGCCGAAATGGCGACCAACCACGGGATGAACCCGCGGAATACGTTTGATACTTTTGTGGTGGGCCCCAACAACCAGTTTGCGCACGCGGCGGCACTGGCGGTGGCTCAATCACCGGCCAAGACCTACAACCCCCTTTTCATTTATGGTGGGGTGGGTCTTGGCAAGACGCATCTGATGCAGGCCATTGGGCAACAGTCGATAGATCGAAAGAAGAGTTTCAAAGTGATGTATCTATCGAGCGAGAAGTTTACGAACGAGTTTATCGACGCGATTCAACATAATACACTCGTCAAGTTTCGTAAACGTTATCGGCAAGCTGACGTTTTGCTCATCGATGATATCCATTTCCTCGCGGGAAAAGAGCGCTCTCAGGAGGAGTTTTTTCACACCTTCAATACCCTCTTCGACGGTCGTAAACAGATCGTGCTCTCGAGCGATCGACCCGCAAGCGAGATAGCCAACCTCGAGCAGCGGCTCGTATCGCGCTTCGAATGGGGGCTGACGGCGGAGCTTCAGCCACCCGATATCGAAACCCGCATGGCTATCCTGAAAAAGAAATCGCAGGCTCTTCATGTACATCTTGCGCAGGATGTCCTGGAATTTTTAGCGCAGCGCGTGCGAACCAACGTGCGACGCTTGGAAGGGGCGCTCATGCGCGTCGCTTCGTTCGTTTCCCTCAGTGGACGGGAAATCTCGCGCGAAACCGTGGAACAACTGCTGCGAGATATCCTCCAGGAGGAAGCCAAAAAGACCGTCACCATTGATCAAATACAAAAGAAAGTGGCCGAACATTTCGATGTCCGGCTTGCTGACATGACCAGCAAGCGCCGGCCGGCTAACATCGCCTTTCCTCGACAGGTCGCTATGTACCTTGCTCGGCGTCATACTAAAGCTTCTTTAAACGAAATTGGCGATGCATTCGGCGGGCGAGACCACGGAACGGTCTTGCACGCCTGTAAAACGGTTTCAGGGCGAATGGTTAAGGAAGATCAGGTTCGGCAGCTCATCGTCTTGCTCGATACCCAGCTGGAGCGCTGAGGCGCGGCCAAATTCCCCGCTTCCCTGACCTCCAGCGACTTGCGGAGATTTCCTGCGCATGATTTTATATCCCCTTACACCATGAAATTTAGCGTCAGTAAGGATAAGATGCTCGAAGGCCTTTCGACCGTTCAAAATGTGGTTAGCACCCGCACAACGCTTCCGATCTTATCCAATGTGTTGTTGCAGGCGAGCGACGGCGAGCTTCGGCTGACGACAACAGACCTGGACATGGGTGTCCGTGGTTCTGTGGAAGCTCAAGTTGAGCGAACGGGAGCTACCACTCTCCCTGCTCGGAGACTTTTTTCGATCGTGCGAGAGCTGCCGGCGGCCGAAATCTATTTTGATGTCGACTCCAAAAATCTTGCCTCTATTCGCAGCGGCCCGAGCTATTTCAAAATACTTGGGTTGCCCGAGGAGGAGTTTCCCTCTCTCGCGCGGTTTGATGAGGCTAAAATCTTTACCATCGCCCAAAAGGAGCTAAAAGATGGTCTGAAAAAGACTTCGTATGCGATTTCCACGGATGAAACGCGCTATGTCCTTAACGGTGTTCTCTTTTCCTTTAAGGATAACAAGCTCACGCTGGTAGCGACCGACGGCAGACGCCTGGCATTGGTGGATCTTGAGCTGGAATTTCC